>PDWJ01002398.1_pt1 | contig 20129 bp, 18 predicted proteins | sample 1430881 | NCBI WGS metagenome assembly PDWJ01 (sample SAMN01162460, study PRJNA174530) | Oral metagenome, whole genome shotgun sequencing project. | biome: Marine environment; feature: Marine mammal; material: Swab sample of the gingival sulcus; isolation source: swab sample of gingival sulcus... | reverse complement strand
GCATCACATCCAGCAGTTCAACTTCAAATATCAATGCTGAATTAGGGCCAATTTTAGGGCCTGCTCCACGGGTGCCATATGCCAGCTCTGCAGGAATAAACAGCTTATATTTATCGCCGGTTTTCATTAATTGCAGTGCTTCAGTCCAACCTTTGATCACACCATTTACTGCAAATTCAATGGGCTGGCCACGATCAACCGAAGAATCAAACACGGTGCCATCAACTAAAGTGCCATGATAATGTACTTTTACTTTGTCGTTGGCATCCGGGCTGGCACCACCTTCGGGGCCAGAGGCGAGCACTTCGTATTGCAAACCGCTTTCCGTGGTTTTTACACCCTCACGCTTGGCATTTTCTGCCAGAAAAGCTTCTGACTTTTCTTTATTTTCGCTAAGCGCTTTTTCCTGGGCTACCTGCATTTCTTTCATTTTACGGGTTTGCAGTGCTTTTAACGTTGCCATCATTTCCTGTGGATCAAGGTCAGGCTTTTGCGATTTAAAACCGTGGGTTAAACCCTTATAAAAAGCTTCCAGATCGAGCTCTTTTACATCCCGCGACATGGCTTCGCCGTATTTAAAACCAATAGCGTAACTGGCTTTTTGGTCTTCATTGGCAAAAGCACTGGGCGCAACCGCATTTGCTTCAGCAACAATTCCTGTGCTGGTCGTTTCTACCTGCGCAGATTCTTCTTTTTGCTCTTGCTGACATGCGGCTAAACCAAGTGCCAGCGTCGCTATCATTAACTTCTTCATTTTTTCTCCTGCTCCTACTAAAACCTGTTTACTGCACTGTCTGCGGTATAAACACAACATAGACAGGCCGGCTTTATCAGAGTTCAATTATTAAATATTAAACTTTAGTTATGTCGGTTTGACTGACAGGCCACTTAATCATTGCCAATAAAGCAGCGATCCAACGGCACTTCCAACCTTTCGGCCAGGGGTTCCCATAGCTTGCCACCGATAGTAGCAGATAATAATTATATCTGCTGCACCCTTAACGATAATGTGCCAAGCAGTCCACTTTAAAAAGATCACATTGCCGATTAATTTCGGCCATTATTCGCCATATTATTGCTTTTAATTCCCAATGTGCTATCAACAAAAAGTAAAGGTATAGATATTGTGTTGTCATACCGTATAATTGCCAACAATTCGATCACCGTTTAATTAGCTGAGGAATGAAACCTATGGCTGCTCGAAAAACCAAAAAAGCCCCCGCCAGAAAACCTGCCAAGAAAAAAGCAGCTGCTAAAAGAACTGCTACCAAAAAAGATCAAGTAGCCGTGTTACAAGCACAAATTGCCAAGCTTGAAGCACAGGTTCATGCGCTTCTTGAAAAGCAGATTAAAGCCGCTGTAAAAACAGCCGATTCCGCTAAAAAGGCCGTTGCAAAAGCAACCACCACCCAAAAAGCCGCCATAGCCAAAGTCAAAGCGGCCCAGGCCAAACTAAAAACCAAAGCCAGCGCAGCCAACGAAAGGGCCGTTGCCAGAGCCAAAGACGCAGCCACTAAAGCTGCCGAAAAACTGGCTGACGCCAAATGCCACTTCAATACCAGCAAAATAGCCGTTGCAGATGCCAAACGCAAAACGGCAAACAACAAAAAAATAACAACTGCCGCCAAAAAAGCCGCTAAAGAAATTGCTGCAGAAGAAAAAGCGCAGGCCAAAAAAGCGGCTGATGCGGCAAAAGCGCAAGCTAAAAAAGAAGCCGAAGCAAAGAAAAAAGCCGCTGCCAAAGCCAAAGCTGCTGCCAAAAAATCCAAAGCTGCCAGCAAGAAAAAGGCAGTTACCAGCAAAGCAAAAACCAAAAAGGCTGCCGCGAAAAAGAAAACTGCCGTAAAAAAAGCCGCGTCTAAAAAGGCAGCGACTAAAAAAACCACGACAAAAAAAGCTGCCGCCAAGAAAACCACCGCTAAGAAAGCGACCGTTAAGAAAGCCACCACCAAGAAAGCAGCTGCTAAAAAAGCCGCCACCCGCAAAACAGCGGTAAAAAAAGCACCTGCAGCTAAGAAAAAGGCAGCGGTAAAGAAGACCGCCACCGATAATAAGCCTGCCGCAAAAGCACCAGCGCCAAAACCAGAGAAAGCATCGGCTGAAGTAAAACCTGCAGCACCAACAGCAACCAAGCCTGCTGCTGCGCCGACGCCCAAGCCTGTCGAAGAACCAAAGCCAACGACAACTGCGCCAGAACCAAAGCCGGCACCAGAGGCAAAACCGGCACCAGAACCGAAGCCGGTGCCAAAACCTGCACCTGAACCAGAGCCCATTAAAAATGAGCCAACGGAGCCAGGTCGCAGCCTGTTCTCGCCAGACGAAGACGCCTGATAAGCGCACTTACCTGAAAGCAAATCAAAAAGGGTCAGCAATGCTGGCCCTTTTTGATTAGAATAGCGGCAACAACTGTTTCCGGTAATTAATGCTCCATGATCCATCTATCTGACATTTCCCTGCTCCGGGGTAATAAAACACTTTTAAACAACGCCTCTTTCACTGCCCACGCTGGCTGGCATATCGGCTTAACCGGCAGAAACGGCTGCGGCAAAAGCAGCTTGTTCGCCCTGTTAAAAGGTGAGCTGACCACCGACCAGGGCGATTGCCATATTCCCAAAGAATGGCAGATCGCCCATATGGAGCAGGAAATTGATGCGCTCGACAGCAGCGCCCTTGATTATGTGATAGATGGCGATCAGCAGTTAAGACAACTGCAACAGGCATTGCAACGGGCAGAGGCCGAGGAAGACAACCACCAGATCGCCCACCTGCATCACGAGCTGGATACCATTGATGCCTATCGTGCAGAATCAAGAGCCGCAAAGCTACTCATTGGGCTGGGGTTTACCCAGGCACAATTCAACACTTGTGTCAGCGACTTTTCCGGTGGCTGGCGGATGCGACTGAATTTGGCCAAAACCCTGATGTGCCGATCAGACTTGTTGTTACTCGACGAACCCACCAACCACTTGGATCTGGATGCCATTCTCTGGCTGGAATCATGGATTCAGCAATACCCCGGCACCGCCATTATCATTTCACACGACCGGGATTTTCTCGATAAAACGGTACAGCATATTCTGCATATGGAGCATGAAACCCTGCACCACTACAAAGGCAATTATTCCCGTTTCGAAATCACCCGAGCTGAACAACTGGCGCTGCAACAGGCACAATTTGAAAAGCAACAACGCCAGATTGCCCACATGCAATCCTTTATCGACCGCTTTCGGGCAAAGGCTACCAAGGCCAAGCAGGCTCAAAGCCGTATTAAAGCCCTTGAACGGCTGGAACAAATTGCACCGGCCCATGTGGACTCGCCGTTTCAGTTTTCCTTCAGAGAGCCCGAGAAGAAACCCAACCCGCTGCTGCGCATCGACCACGCCTGTGCAGGCTATGGCCCGGACGCAAGAATTATTGAAAACATTGATCTGCATATCAGCGCCGAATCGCGTATTGGATTGCTTGGCCCCAACGGTGCAGGCAAATCCACGCTGATCAAATCCATTGCCAACGAATTAGCCTTTGTTGAAGGTAGCTACGAAAGCAGCGAACACTTGAAGATCGGTTACTTTGCCCAGCACCAACTGGATCAACTGGACCCTGCCGCCACGCCCTTTACCAGTATGCTGCGTGCGGCACCGGGCACAGATGAACCAAAATTGCGTGCCTATCTGGGCAGCTTTGGTTTTTCCGGAGATATTATCGACCAGACCATTGAGCATTTTTCCGGTGGCGAAAAATCCCGGCTGGCGCTGGCATTAATTATTTGGGAAAAGCCCAACCTGTTACTGCTGGACGAACCCACCAACCATTTAGATCTGGAAATGCGCCACGCTCTCACCCTGGCCTTGCAGGATTACGAAGGCGGCCTGATTCTGGTATCCCACGACCGCCACCTGATTCGCAACACCACCGATGAATTACTACTGGTGGCCAACCATAAAATCACACCCTTTAACGACGACCTCGACGCCTATGCCGACTGGCTCAGCGAACATCGCCAGCAATCATTAAAACCGGATACCGCCGCCAGCACCCGAAGCACCCCCAAAGTCGATAAAAAAGCAGAGCGACAAAAAGCTGCTGAACTGCGTGAGCAACTCAGGCCACTGAAAAGGCAAGCCGATACTTTGGAAGCTAAACTCGATAAGCTGCAAACACAAAAAGATCAGCTTGATGAGCAACTGGCAGATACTTCGTTATACGAAGAAGCCAACAAACCGCAACTTAATGAATTGTTGCAGCAACAAGCCCACATTCAGAAAACACTGACAGAAGTTGAAGAATCATGGCTGAAAGCGTTGGAACAACTGGAAGCATTAGAAGCAAAACTGTTGTGTTGAAGGGTGTTGCGGTAACTCGTTGTAAATAAAAAATTGGGGCGGTTGTGGATAACATCAAGGAATACAACCTGCTCTTATAGAGTTTAAGATGCGCTTTGCTAGACAGCAACTACGCTTTTTTTACATATTTCGGAGTAACCTTAATAGCACCAATACCAGGCACTTTACAGTCCAGGTTGTGATCGTCGGAACTTTCAACCAGGCGTATATTTTTGATTTTTGTACCTACTTTCACCACCGATGAAGAGCCCTTTACTTTAAGATCTTTTATCACCGTCACCGTATCGCCATCACTTAAAATGGTACCGTTTGAATCTTTTACCACAAAGCTGTCTTCTTCTGGCTGTTCGCCGGTTATCGGCCATTCGTAGGCACACTCGGGGCAAATATAACTTGGGCCATCTTCATAAGGGTATTCTGAATCGCATTTGGGGCAATTTGGCATGGGTATTTTCCAATTCTGGCAGGATAAAAAAGCACTGCAATTATAGGGTATTTATTGCAAAATATGACGAAAGTGATAACTTTTTTGCATTATAAATCGTATTTCTATTTAATAGTGAAGAATATTAATAGCTATAGGTTATTCCCTTGAAAACCATCGCGTTTTTTAACGTCAAAGGTGGTGTTGGCAAAACCACTTCGGCCGTTAACATAGCCTACCTTGCAGCACAGCATCGGATGAACACCTTACTTTGGGATCTGGACCCGCAAAGCTGTGCTTCCTGGTATTTAGGAGTGCCCGATGACTTGCAACAAAAGGCACTAAGAGTATTTAAAGGCAAAACACCCATCGGCAAGCTGAGAATCAATACGCCCTACCCTAAATTAAAAGTCATTCCCGCCGATATGTCGTTACGCAAGCTGGAAATACTGCTGGGTGAAGAAGCACAATCGCGCCGCTTACTGGCAAAGCTTGCCGATAACCTCAGTGAAAAAAACAAGTTACTTATTTTTGATTGCGCACCAGCATTTTCAAAAGTTACAGAAAATATTTTTACCTGCTGTGATGTACTTGTGGTGCCGCTGTTGCCATCGCCGTTGTCATTAAGATCTTTTAACCAGCTCAACCAATATGTAAAAAGCAAAAAGAAATGGAAGCACCTGGAGCTGCATCCTTTTTTTACCATGGTTGACCGGCGACGAAAAATCCATAACGAAACCATTAACAACGCTAAAAAACTGATTGGTATGCGCGACCCCGTGTGTATTCCCTACACCAGCGAACTGGAAAAAATGGGCATACACCAACAGCCGATTTACCAATACGCGGGTAAAACACCGGGCGCACTTGCCTATCAAACACTATGGGAACAGCTGGTACTGCAACATAAACTCAGCTGAGTTTTATTAAGGCGCTATTTTCTTTTTAATCGCCTTGGCAATGGGCGACGGAATATGATTAATCGCACCCAGCATATGGGGCAGCGCCTTGAGTTTCAGCCCTTCGTATTCGCTTGGTACCACCGCATCAATCAAATGGGGGCCGGGCTGTTCAAAAGCGGTTTGCAAAGCGCTGTTAAATTCTTTGGCGGTGGTTGCCTCGTACGCAGGCATTCCCATACCTTTGGCAATAGCCACAAAATCAATGGCCGGCTGCGACAAATCCAGTTGCGATTTTGCTTTAGGGCCAACGCTTTCAGCACCCACCCTTTGCAACTCTATATTTAAAATGGCATAGGAGCGGTTATTGAAGATCACCACGGTTACATCCAACTGTTCTTTTACCATCGTCCATAACGATTGAATCGTATACATCGCAGAACCATCACCCACCAGAGCAATCACTGGGCGATCTTTTCCGGCAATGGCCGCACCAATCGCCACCGGCAACCCCTGACCAATGGCACCGCCGGTCAGGGTTAACACATCATGCCGCGGAGCCCCTGCTGTGAAATGGGGCAGCTTTACTCCAGAGGTTTGCGCCTCATCCGAAATAATCGTGCGCTCCGGCATTAAAGCGCCAATGGCCTGGCACACTTTGGCGGCAGTCAGTTTGCCAGCAGGCAGTTTCGGACGCTCCTCCTGCTGAATAGCGGGCAAGGTTGTGTGAGCATCCACGGCATCCATCAGCGCCTGCAAGCTGCCGACAGCATTTTCATCGGGGGCCACTAAATGATGGGGTGAACAGGATTCTGGCACCAGGTAACTTGGCTTGCCAGGATAAGCAAAAAACGATACCGGCTCTTTGGCATCGATCAGCACCAGGTGCTGGTAGCCACTGAGCTGTACCATTGCCATTTCAGCAAGATAGGCAATCCGCTCAACGAATGGCAAACCGGCACCTCGTTCCATGCGGGTGGGAAACACCTCGGCAAACAGTTTCGCACCGGTTTTTTCCGCAATCCGCGAGGCCGCAATCAAACCCGCCTCCATCAGCACCCGGCGACCCAGCACAATGGCGGTTTTTCGGCCTTTACGCGTTAGCACATCGGCAATTTCAGCAATAGTTTCAGCAGGGGCCAAAGGCACCTCTGGCTTGGAAACTGCCTCCCCCGGTGTGCCACCTTTACCCCAGGAAATATCGGCTGACAGAATCAATGTGGATATTTCCGCTGGCGGCTGTTGCGCCCTGGCAATGGCAGCAGCGGCATCCGCTCCCAACTGTTCGGTGGTTTCACAGGTATGCACCCAGGTAGAAACATTACGTGCCAGAGTTTCTATATCCGATTCCAGGGGTGCATCGTATTGCTTATGATAAGTGGCGTGCTCACCGACAATATTAATCATCGGCACCCGTGCCTTGCGGGCATTATGCAAGTTAGCAATGCCATTGCCCAGGCCGCAACCCAGGTGCAGTAATGTTGCCGCCGGTTTTTCAGCTATGCGGGCGTAGCCATCGGCGGCACCAGTGGCCACCCCTTCAAACAGGCAGAGCACAGCTTTCATATCGGTGCTATCCAATGCGGCGACAAAATGCATTTCAGATGTGCCGGGGTTGGTAAAACAGGTATCCACACCTGAATTAATAAGGGTTTGGATTAAAGTTTTAGCACCGTTGCTCATGAAGACACCTTACAGCCAGATCGTTTACGACAGTCTAACGCCAGCACCTTGAACAAGGCAAAGATATAAAAAAAATACCGAAAAAAGTCGGTAAAAAGCCGGTGATTGGACTGCCCGATAGCCTTATAATGGCCTTTGCAAGCACCTAATCCCGAGCGACTATCACCCAAGACCATCACTCAAGGTAACGGAGTCACCGAATGAACACCTTCCTCGGCTTTACCGAAGAACAAATTACCCATTTCGGCCTTACCGTTGGTGTTAGCGTTTTTATTCTTTATATGTTTTATATCGTTGCCCAGCTCGCCAAGGAATCCAAAGCCGGGAAATTCGGCACCTTTATTATCTTTCTGGTACTTACTTTGGGTATGGTGGGGTTTATCGCCAAAGGTATCATTCAGTGGTTTCTTGATATTTAATGCGGAATCTTTTTTCTGTATTCGCGATACCTGATTAGTGATTTCGATCAGTTTTATACCTCAATAGCCTCTATACAATCTTAGCGAATATATTTAAGGAGGCCTTATGGGTTATTTCGGTGGCGAACAGGATATTGAATTTGCGGGCAAGGTATTCCCCGACAAGGGCGCAACCAGGGAAGAGGTAATGCAAGGATTGTCGGCTTTTGATGCTATGGATGTTACGGATATTTATGCCCACAACACCATTCAATCAACAACCTTGATGTCTCACCTTGAAGCGGCAGAAATCGCAAAAGACGCCAATAGAATGTTTCTGAGAAGAAACTATCTGTACAAGGAACTGCTTCCCGGCTGCACGCAAATGGGGCTGGAAGTGAAGCAGATGATCAAGGAAATGCTTCGCTTTCCCCAGGATTCCAGAGTGCGATTTACATCTGGCGGATCGGAAAGCCTTTATTCTGCCATCGCATCGGCCAAGGAGTGGGGCAAACAGGAAAAGAATATTCTTAAACCGGAAATCGTTGTTCCCTATTCTATTCATACTGCTTTTTCCAAATGGTGCAAATACGCCAGCATCAACATAAAACGTATTCCCTTGGGCAAGGATTATCGTGCCGATGTAGCAGCTATCGAAAAAGCGATTACCAAAAATACTATTTTAATTGCTGGTTCTGCGCCCTGCTGGCCCTATGGATTATTCGATGATATTCCAGCGCTGGGTGCGGTGGCAGAAAAGCATAATGTCTGGATGCATGTTGATGGTTGCCTTGGCGGGTTTCAATCACCCTTTGTAGAAAAGCTTGGCCAGCAGTTACCGACCTGGGATTTCAGGGTGCCCGGTGTACGTTCAATATCCGCAGATCTGCACAAACATGGCTATAGCGCCAAACCGCTGTCTTCAATCACTTTTCGCAATAAAGACTGGGAGCAATACTATGTATGCTCTGCCAGCGACTGGCCCGATGGCCTGTATTCCACCGAAGCGATTGCCGGCACCACATCGGCAGGCCCCATTGCATCGGCTTGGGCGGTCATGAAGTTTCTTGGTGAAGAAGGTTATCTGGAATTAGCGAAGCGATCCATGGAGGTTAAGCAGCGTTACCTTGATAAAATCAGTAACATTGATGGCGTTGAATGTTTTCCATCTGATCTTTGCACCATGACCCTTCGTTTAGAAAAAGGGCTGGATCTGTTTGCCGTTATGGGCGGGTTGTTCGAGCGTCACTCTTATTGCCTGCCATCTTTTCAGCCACCGGCACTGAAAATTGTGTTAGACCCGGTAACTGACGAAGTGGTCGATACGTTTGTTAAAGACCTTGCAGAAGTTATCCCGCTGGTTAAATCCGGTGAAATATCTATCGACAATCTGAAGCCCTGGATGTAATCGCTGGATACGCCACTGGATACAAACAAAAGGAACCTTTTATGAAAATGACACTTCTGCTGATTGCCCTTGGATTGAAGTTACAGGCCAATGCGCTGCTTGATCAAAGCTTTCGTAAAAAAATCCGCCACATAAACCGCATTGTGGTGATTAAAACCGCCGATGGCAAACACAGCTATTCGTACCTGTTTCGCAACAATATGATTTTTTGTCATCCGGGCAGCAACAAGCATGCAACCGTTGAATTGATCTGGGCAGATCCGGAAAAAGCACTGCAAGTCATGCTTTCAAATGAACAGCTGGATACATTCTCAGCTATGGGGAAAGGTGAACTTGTCATTAAGGGGAATTTTCAGGATGCCCTTTGGTTTACGGACATAGCCACTTGAACAGCATCAGATCTCATTAACGACTAACACAAATTCTCTGCGGGCGCGGTAATAACATAAATTATGCACGCCTGATACCTGAACCAATACGTCAAACCTGAAGATTCCCGTTTCAGTTGGTGTGCCCTCAATGCTTAACACCCGGGAATCATTAAAGTGATAAGCTTCCAGCCCATAGGGCAGATTGTCTTCTACGCTGAAATCATAAAAGAACCAATCATCCTGGGGCTCATTTTCAATCTCTACCTGAATATCGGCCTGATAGTGCTGATTAAGCACCGCATCAGGGAGCGACTTTGTTTGGAAAACAGGCCCGTTCCCGGCAATACACACATACAGGCCCACTTCACCACAACCTGACAGGCAAGTAGTGACTACCACAACGAAAACACTGAGGGCTTTTTTTAACCACCGCACGTTTTGCAACAGCAACATAAGGCTACGCCAGTTCAATCACCTTGGAAACCAGCTTGCTGATACCTTCCGCTGCCTCGGAAATGCGTTCTGCCAGCATATAGGCAGGCGTTGTAACCACCTTTCGGGCCTCATCCACATGAAAACTGTTAACCGCACATTCCTGATGTTTGCCACCCATGGCTGCAATCGCCGCCGCCGTGTCAGCATCGTTACCAATGGTGCATTCGGTACCTTCGCCAAACAGTTTCGGGGTCATCGCCGGAGCAATACAAATCAAACCAACCGGCTTGCCCTGATCATGGATGGCTTTTACCAAAGCAGCGACATCCTGATTAATTGTCATTTCGGCACCATCGACTGCAAAGCTCGACAGATTTTTTGCCGCACCAAACCCGCCGGGAATAATCAGTGCATCGTAATCGCTGGCGTTAGCATCAGCCAGATCAATAATATTTCCGCGAGCCAGGCGAGCCGCTTCCACCAGTACGTTACGGGTTTCATCGGTTGCTTCGCCGGTTAAGTGATTTATTACATGCATTTGATCAATATTGGGTGCCATACACTGGTATTCGACCCCGGCCTGATCTAACGACAATAACGTAATGGTTGTTTCATAAATTTCAGAACCATCGTAAACACCACAACCTGCAAGAATTACTGCTACTTTTTTTGCTGCCATTTGATTTCCCCAATGATCGTTAATAATTATATTGCCCGGCTAACAACAACCGCCGCCTGCATCGCCACTATCGTGAATTCCGCCTTTGGTTTCTTTGACCGGGCGCAAAGTACCCGGCTTAGCACAGAACGGGCGTTTGTTTTCCGGTGGCTGTTGCGATTGCACACCAATAAAGTGATCTTTGTAAGCCCCTTGTGTCAGGTTTTCGAAAAAGCGCTCACTCACCGCAACCCGATCTCCGCGCCGGTAAACGCGGCCATATTCATCGTAAACTTCTTTAAAAGGCCCCTTGTAAATCACCGCCTGGCCTGCATCCAGCGCCGGGGTCGTTACCGGTTTATAGGCGGTTAAAGTCACCGACCTGAATTCAATACCTTCCACTTCCTGCCAGGGTGCGCTGTCCCATTTATCATAAGTCACCCCCATAAAACCGGCATCAAGAAACGCCTGGGCAAACTGTTTTTCTTCAAACGCACCGGAAATACAACCGCTCCATAAATGCGGATCGTTTTGCAGGTGCTGTGGCACCAGCTCATCACTGACAATATCGGAAATCGCCACCCGCCCACCGGGTTTTAATACCCGAAAAATTTCTGCGATCATTCGGGCACGATCTTCGTTGGCCACCAGATTCAATACGCAGTTCGATACCACTAGCGTTACGCTGTTATCGGCTACCATCGGCTGGGTTGCACGCTGTTGGCGCTTCCACTGCTCAAACTCTTCCAAATCATCCAGGGTTTCAACGGGGTGGCGATCAATAAATTTGGCCACCGCATCAAGGCTCAAAGCCAAATCCTGAATATGGCCTTTACGAAATTCGACCTTATCACCACCGAGTTTTTCAGCCATATCAGCCTGATGGCGGCGGGCCAGGTCCAGCATATCGTCGTTCATATCAATGCCGATGACTTTACCCTGATCGCCCACCAGTTGCACTGCCATGTAACAGATTTTGCCACCGCCACTGCCAAGATCCAACACAATATCCCCCGGCTGTACATAGCGGGAAGGATCACCACAGCCATAATCTTTTTCAATAATTTCCTGGGGCAGAATTTTCAGTAAATCGGTATCGTAATCCACCGGGCAACACAGGTTTTCTTCACGCGCTTTGGCGCCACCGGAATACCGTTCTAACACTGAAGCTTTTACATCCATCGTTGATTCACTCTTTTAAAATTTATCGGCTAAAAGATTTGCCGACAGCAGATCAGGTTGGAGCCTGATCATCAGTTACATTTTTACCACGCCGCCAAGCATGATATTTTTCCAGCCAGTTTAACACCCTTTCGGGCTTGTTCGCCTGCTTCCACTGGCCAGCCACGTATTTGTTGGCCTCGTTCCAGGTGGGGTAAATATGAATGGTGTTCAGAATCTTATTCAACCCCAAACCATGGCGCATCGCCAACACAAATTCTGCCAGCATATCCCCGGCATGGTACCCCGCAATGGTAACACCCAGAATCTTATCCTTGCCCGGTACGGTCAGCACTTTAACAAAGCCCTGAAGCTGTTCATCACATATGGCGCGATCCAGATCGTCCAGCTCGTATTTCACCACATCATAGGGAATATTCTGCGCCTGTGCCTGCTGTTCATTCAACCCCACCCGGGCAATTTCGGGATCAGTAAAGGTGGCCCAGGGAATCACCGAATAATCGACTTTGAACTTTTTAAAGCTGCCAAACAGGCCATTCACTGCGGCAAACCACGCTTGATGCGCTGCTGTGTGAGTAAACTGGTAAGGCCCCGCCACATCACCACAGGCCAGAATATGGGGTTGTTTGCTGGTACGCAGGTATTTATCCACCACTAAAGTACCGTCAGGGTTTGTTTCCAGGCCGAGCGAATCAATACCCAAACCGGCGGTGTTGGCCGACCGCCCCAAAGCCACTAAAACCTCATCACAGTGAACCGTTACCTGCCTGCCCTGGTGCTCGCAAATAATTACCTTATCTTTCGCCAGCATTTCCACGCCTACCACTTTATGGCCGGTTAACACCTGAATACCGTCGCGGCGAAAGCTGTCTTGCAACAGGGCCGACACTTCCTGATCCTCCCGTGTCAGCAGCCTTGCCGCCATTTCAATCTGGATGATTTCAATACCCAAACGGGCAAATGCCTGACTTAATTCGCAACCAATGGGCCCGCCACCCAACACCGCCATGCGCCGGGGTTTCTGGCGAAGATTCCAGACGGTGTCGGATGTTAAATAGCCGGTTTCCGCCAGGCCGGGAATGGGCGGTACAAAGGGCCTTGCCCCGGTCGCAATCACAATATTACGCGCCGATAACACCTGCCCGTTTACTTCAACCTCCCAGGGTGATTTGAATTTTGCATAACCCTGAATACATTCAACCCCCAGCTCCGTATAGCGCTCCACCGAATCGTGGGGAGCCACGGCCTGAATGCTGCGCTGCACCCGCTCCATCACTGCGGCAAATTCAAATCTGGCTGGAGTGCGCTTTAACCCGAATTCATGGGCTCTATCCATATAATTGATTATTTTGGCGCTGCGAATCAGGCTTTTACTGGGCACACAACCGGTATTCAAACAATCGCCGCCCATTTCATTGCCTTCGATAAGCGTTACCCGGGCACGTACCGCTGCTGCTATATAGGCCGTTACCAAACCTGCGGCCCCGGCACCAATAACAATTAAATTTCGATCAAACTTCTTCGGTTTATTCACGGTGTTCCTGCCCCTTGTTACGCATAGATTCCACCACTTTTTTTGCGACCAAAGGCAACAACCCCAGCAGAGAAAACGAAACCAATAATTGCCAGGAAAGTATACCTTGCAGCGAATCCAGCGCCGCCAACTGGGTTCCGGCATTCACATACACCACCGTACCCGCCAGCATACCCACCTGACTGACCCAATAAAACTGCCACACACCAATAGGCGTTAAACCCATCACGATATTAATCAGGAAAAACGGAAACAAGGGCACTAAACGCAGGGAAAACAAATAAAAAGCTCCTTCTTTGGCTATTCCCTGATTGATCAGGGTCAGCTGGTCGGCAAACTTCTGCTGCACCATATCCCTTGCCAGATAACGCGCCACCAGAAACGCAATGGTGGCACCCAAGGTGCTGGCAAACGACACAATCAGGGTACCCATCAGCACCCCGAACAGAGCACCGGCCAGCAGGCTCATCACGGTGGCACCGGGTAACGACAGGCCAGTGACCAACACATAGATCAGAACATACGCACCTATCACCAGTACAGGATCAGCAGCGTACCATTGCTGCCATTGGCCTTGCTGCGCCTTGATATTGGCAAAGCTCAGCCGTTCGGCACCATCGAATCCGAACCATGCACCAATCAAGATCACCACCAGGGCAATGATCAGCCACTTGTTTTTAGTCATAGTTACTCATATATATATTTGCTCATATATAGTTATTCATTTTTGTTGTTACACCTTTATTGTTACACCATCGCTTTCGTAATTTTAAATCCGGTAACTGATAAAGGCATTCGCTAATCAGCAGAAGAATGCGATATTCTATAGCCATCAATTCAAGCCCATTAGTATGGCTCAATTTGAACGATTAAGGTTAACAACATGCCCATTAATTCCTTACCTCGCGGCCCTTTCCCTGCCACCCGAATGCGCCGCATGCGTAAAGATGATTTTTCCCGCCGCCTGATGCGCGAAACCACCCTGACGGTGAATGATTTAATCTACCCGATGTTTGTTATAGAAGGACAAAGCCAACGGGAAAAGGTTCCTTCCATGCCGGGAGTGGAACGGGTATCGCTGGATGAACTGCAAAAAGAAGCCCGGCAGTTACAGGCTTTGGGCGTACCCGCCATTGCTTTGTTTCCAGTCACCCCCCAGAACTGCAAATCCCTGGATGCCAGGGAAGCCTTTAACCCTGATGGCCTGGCACAACGCGCCATTAAAGCCATTAAAGAAGCAACCCCCGATATGGGCGTGATTACCGATGTGGCGCTCGACCCTTTCACCACCCACGGCCAGGATGGCATTATTGACGATCAGGGCTATGTGCTAAACGATATTACTACTGAAACACTGATCAGACAGGCGCAGTCCCACGCCGAAGCCGGTGCCGATGTAGTGGCCCCTTCGGATATGATGGATGGCCGTATCGGTGCAATTCGTAACCAGCTGGAAGCAGCCGGCCATAGCAATACTCGCATCATGGCCTATTCTGCTAAATACGCCTCCAGCTACTATGGCCCTTTTCGGGATGCCGTAGGCTCTGCCGGCAATTTAAAAGGCGGTAACAAGTTTACCTATCAGATGGACCCGGCCAACCGCCAGGAAGCCCTGCATGAAGTGGCACTGGATTTAACAGAAGGGGCGGATATGGTGATGGTTAAACCCGGTATGCCCTACCTGGATATTGTGCGCGAGGTGAAAGACCAGTTTGGCGCACCCACTTTTGTGTATCAGGTAAGCGGCGAATATGCCATGCATTGCGCTGCCTTCGAAAATGGCTGGCTAAACCGTGAAACTGTCATCTTAGAGTCATTAAATTGTATTAAAAGAGCGGGGGCAGATGGTGTACTCACCTATTTCGCCAAAGAAGCCGCCCAGTTGCTAACCAAGTGAGACAAAAATGAATAGCCCTGAAGACATTAACGCTATTACCCAACAGGAAACCCCGGATTTAGACAACCCGGAATACTATTTAAACCGCTATTTAAGCCTGTTGGAATTTAATTTTCGTGTGCTTGCCCAGGCAGAAGATACCAGTTTGCCGTTACTGGAGCGCTTTAAATTCCTGTTGATTTTCAGCAGCAATATGGATGAGTTTTTTGAAATCCGGTCTGCGGGCCTGCAGCGCGATGTCGCCTATAACCAGGCACGCCCGGAAGCCGATGGTATCCACCCGATTGAAATCCTCAAGCGCATCAGCGAACGTTGCCATGAAGCTATCGAACGCCAATACCGGATTTTAAACGATGACCTGTTACCTTCGCTGGAAAACGAAGGCATCCATTTTTTGGCAAGGGATAACTGGACTGCGCCGCAGGTGCAATGGATCAAAAACTATTTCCGCACCCAGGTGGCACCGGTACTTACCCCCATCGGCCTGGATCTGGCGCATCCGTTCCCGCGCCTGGTAAACAAAAGCCTGAATTTTCTGGTCAGCCTGGAAGGCAAAGACGCCTTTGGCCGCCAACTGGGTTTAGCCGTGTTACCGGCGCCAAAATCATTACCGCGTATTATTCGCCTGCCGGAAGAAATCTGCGAAGCCGGGCTGGGTGAACAATATGTGTTTCTATCTTCGGTGATTCATTACCATGCCAGCTCGTTATTCCCTGGCATGAAAGCAACCGGCTGTTACCAGTTCCGACTGACCCGTAACTCTGATTTATTCCTGGATGAAGAAAAAGTTGAAGACCTGTCGGCAGCTCTTAAAGGTGAGCTGTTTTCACGGCGCTATGGTGAAGAAGTACGCCTGGAAGTGGCCGACAACATGCCCGAAGACATGGTTAACTTTCTGCTGAACAAATTTGGCCTGGGGGAAAAAGAATTATATAAAGTAAACGGCCCGGTTAACCTTTCCCGAATGATGCCCATTATTGATATTGAGCGCCCGGACTTAAAATTCACCCCGTTTAAGCCCAGCGTACCATCGCCAGTAAAACGCACCGATAATATCTTTGATGTGCTGCAAACCCGCGATGTTATGTTGCTGCACCCTTACGAATCCTTCCAACCGGTTATTGGCATGTTGCGCCAGGCGGCAAAAGACCCGGACGTGGTAGCCATTAAACAAACCCTGTACCGCACCGGTGTTAAATCAGAAATTCTTGATGCGCTGGTAGAAGCCGCCAGAAACGGCAAGGAAGTCACCGCCGTGGTGGAACTACGAGCGCGTTTTGATGAAGAAAGCAATATTGAAATTGCCAACCGCCTTCAAGAAGCCGGAGCGGTGGTGGTTTACGGCATTGTCAATTACAAAACCCATTCCAAAATGATGATGGTGGTGCGCCGTGAAGGCAGACGCCTGAAGCGCTATATCCATTTAGGTACCGGCAACTATCATGCAGGCAATGCACGACTGTATTCCGACTACAGCCTGCTGACAGCCAATGAAGAAATGGCCGAAGACGTGCATAAGATTTTTCAGGAACTCACCGGCATGGGGCGAGCGGCACGCTTAAAGCAACTGCACCACTCGCCATTTACCCTGCACAGTGAATTGATTCGCCTGATTGATCAGGAGCGCGACAACGCACTGGCCGGTAAACCGGCAAACATTACTTTTAAATGTAACTCGTTAACCGAAAAAGAAGTGATCAAAGCGCTTTATCGCGCCTCCATTGCCGGAGTTGAAATCAAACTAATTGTTCGCGGCATGTGCTGTTTACGCCCAGGCATACCTGGCGTTTCCGAAAACATCGAAGTGCGCTCCATTATCGGCCGCTTTTTGGAGCATACCCGTGTTTACCATTTCCATAACAACGGCAAACCACTTTCTTATTGTTCCAGCGCCGATTTAATGGAACGCAACCTGATTCGACGGGTAGAAACCTGCTTCCCGATCCTCGATAAAAGTCTGGAACAGCGTTTGGAAAAAGAAGGGCTGGATATTTATATTCAGGACAACTGCCAATCGTGGATTCTGCAAACAGATGGCAGCTATGAGCGGCAATCACCCGGCGAAAAAGACCCCCGTATCTCGGCACAGGAATATTTAATGGCGGCACTAGGGAAATAAGCCTGAGTCGCTTATATCGTTAACATAATCAGACCCAAAAAACAGAGGGGTGAAGGAAAAATGCCAGTTCGCATCTTCACCCCAATCTTTTTTAAGCCACGTATAAGGCGGAAGAGATTGATCAGGTTAGGCCTTTCTACAGTGCGCTTCAAACCATTTAGCCAGTTGTATCTCATCAAGCTGGCCTGCAGCTAAATTTTCAAACGTAATAGCGGCATCTGGTTCTGGTGCAGCTAATAGGTTTCCATTGATTTCCAAAAATAAAGCGCCAATGGTAAAGGCTGTGCGTTTGTTTCCATCAACAAAAGGATGGTTCTTTGCAATCGCAAAACTATAAGCTGCGGCAAGTTCAAAAATTGAAGTCTCGGGTTCGTAAGTATATTTTTGTTTTGCTCTCGTCAGCGCAGAATCAAGGAGGGTTTCATCTCTAATTCCACTGCCTCCGCCATGCTCAGCCAAAAGCATAGAATGTACGGCTTGCACTACATCATCTAATATCCAGGTCGGCTCTTTCATTTCGCCAATTCACGAAGGGTATTTTTATAGCGCTTCATAATACCTTCGGCGGCTGCAATTTGCTGGCCGAAGTCTTTCTGGTAGGGAGTAAGAGTGTAACCATCAGGGCCTTCAACTAAATAGAGAGTGTCGCCTTTAGCAGCTTTCATCTTACTAAGTGCTTCTTTTGGTAGCAAAATTCCCATTGAGTTGCCTACTGAGGTAACTTTAACTTTTAACATAGGTCTGGCCTGCAAGTAAGTTATAACAAATGTTATTACGAAGTGTAGCCCAGCCTAACAATTCACTCAAGCTGACGCCGCATATGCGCCGCAGCTTAATTCAGGCGTTATAGATCATATTTGATCAATTTTTTAAGCCACGTATGTGGCTAAAGACCGCCAAGGAATTCCGGGCGGTAAGTCACATCATTTCTAAGCCACGTATGTGACTAAAGACTAGAGCATCGCGATGAGTTTCGTGGTCAGTATTTTCTAAGCCACGTATGTGGCTAAAGACAAAGATGCAGCTTTTACAGATATGCCGGTGACTTTCTAAGCCACGTATGTGGCTAAAGACGCCGGTGACGGTGCCCTGTGGGCAGTGCATTGTTTCTAAGCCACGTATGTGGCTAAAGACAGGTTTGAATCGGATGTTCACGAGACAAACGATTTCTAAGCCACGTATGTGGCTAAAGACAGGTTTGAATCGGATGTTCACGAGACAAACGATTTCTAAGCCACGTATGTGGCTAAAGACTTTCACCGGTTGCACAAACGTCTAGCAGTCAATTTCTAAGCCACGTATGTGGCTAAAGACCATTCAATCTGGTACGTTTGAAGATCACATTGTTTCTAAGCCACGTATGTGGCTAAAGACCATTTTTTCAGCGTTCCTTATCGTCAAGTGTGTTTCTAAGCCACGTATGTGGCTAAAGACATCTACGAAAATTATCCCAAACTTGCCTATAATTTCTAAGCCACGTATGTGGCTAAAGACACGAATCCTGTATCCGTTGTTAGTGAGTATGATTTCTAAGCCACGTATGTGGCTAAAGACTCATCGTAATGTACTCTGGTTTTACATTATAATTTCTAAGCCACGTATGTGGCTAAAGACGTTTACGCGGCAGACACGTTATGACTTCTTTTTTTCTAAGCCACGTATGTGGCTAAAGACTTGGGTCGTCCGCATTATCATGCTATTATTTTTTTCTAAGCCACGTATGTGGCTAAAGACTGCTTTAGCCAGCTTTTCATCAACATCATAAATTTCTAAGCCACGTATGTGGCTAAAGACCAAAAAGCTTTACTGAGCATTGCATTGTTATGTTTCTAAGCCACGTATGTGGCTAAAGACTACAGCGGAGAATGGCCGACCTTAAAGCCGCTTTTCTAAGCCACGTATGTGGCTAAAGACAGATTCCGTTTATTAGTGCTTTTCTTTTTCACTTTCTAAGCCACGTATGTGGCTAAAGACTGCGGGTGCGGGTGTGACCAATCCAGCGGGAATTTCTAAGCCACGTATGTGGCTAAAGACTATCAATGGTAACTTTTATTGTGTTTGGTATCTTTCTAAGCCACGTATGTGGCTAAAGACCCTCATCAACCATTAAAAATTCCCCTCTGACTTTTCTAAGCCACGTATGTGGCTAAAGACAACGATCCAGAAAGTATGGCGGCATCCTCATATTTCTAAGCCACGTATGTGGCTAAAGACTGACTCAATATAGCAAAAAAAACAGCTATGACAACCACTTATCTTTGAAAAAGGCTATTTACCCAATCAAAACCGAAGCCATCATAACTGCTTGATAAATAACAGCTTTTTAAAGAGCATATAAAAAAGGGTTAAACGCCCACTTAAATAGGTGCTTAACCCCCCGCTCACCAATGCGGTACGGTAGTATGCGTACTGAAGCCGTAAGTGTTGAACTTACCGCCTTGTTCACCTCCCTGCTGAGCTTGCTCGACCTGTTGCTGGTCTATCTCTAGCGAGAACTTATGCTTGTTTTCAAGACTCGCCATTTTAATATATGGCCTTTGCTCCAATACCGGATGTTCAAAATGTTGTTTGGCAGCTTCCAGGCTGATGCCTTTTTGCTCCGCAATATGAGCAATGCTCGCCGCCTTCGCTTCCTCATAGCCAACTTTGCTTCCTTCTCTGCTGGCAAACTTCCGCGTTCTTTTCTCGTAATTTTTTTGCTGACGAAACCGCTTTACCAGCACATGCCCAATAGCTTTGTCGCCCACTTCGGCAATGCGTTTGATATGTATATAATCC
>PDWJ01002397.1_pt1 | contig 20131 bp, 16 predicted proteins | sample 1430881 | NCBI WGS metagenome assembly PDWJ01 (sample SAMN01162460, study PRJNA174530) | Oral metagenome, whole genome shotgun sequencing project. | biome: Marine environment; feature: Marine mammal; material: Swab sample of the gingival sulcus; isolation source: swab sample of gingival sulcus... | reverse complement strand
GGAATTTAAGTTTGCCAAATTTCTATAAACTAGGGCTAAAAAAGTGGATAATATGGAAAATCCCAAAAAACCCAACTCGGCAAAATAAGACAAATAAAAATTATGGGCTTTTGAATCATGGTGATAATTCGATACTTTATGAAATGCTTTTCTATAGTTTTCTAAACCTAGACCTGTTCCAAACCAAAAATTATTTTCAATAATAGATACTGCACGTTTCATTAACATAACCCTTTTATAATCACTCATTCCACTATCAAATTGTTCTCCTTTTGATAATATATTAACAGTATTAACTGTATTCTCAAACCTTTTAAAAGATTTTTCAGCAACGCCTGTTGAAACAACTATTATTACAATTGTTAATATACTGAATATTTTTAGAATATTTTTGTATGAAAAACGAGTATAGTAAAACAATACTCCAAATAAAAAACCTAACAATCCTGAACGAGACAACATAAACAATAAGCAAGAAAAAACAACAACAAAACTACTAATGAAAAAAGACTTTGATATTACCTTATAGGAATACAGAAAAAACAATAAAGGAACTATCATTACTATAAAAACCACTGTGCCATTTCTATTCACAACAGGCATAAAATTTGCGTCAGTAGAAATTCCACTAAAATATCTACACAACCCCACAAAACATCCTAAGATCAAAATAATTGCTGTCGATTTAATGACTTTATGTTGTCTAAAACTATCAAGCTTTGAAAAAAAAGAAACAGCCCCAAAGAAAATTAGTAAATTTAACGGCCAAGCAAACCAATACGAGAAGTTCTTAAGTGTTATACCATGAACAAGTAAAGTCGTTATAAAACTATATATCAAAAACAATAAAGCAACTGTAACCATTGGTAAATGGCTAACCTTTAACTTTAACCCTGACTTAAAAACAAGAGCAAAACCAGCAGAAATAATTGGCAAATAAGCCAACGGAATTCCCCCTAATCTTGCTAAATCCATAGAATACTGAGGCAACCAAAAAAGGGGAAATATATTAAATGCCAAAGCATATCCAAACGAAACAGACGCGTTCTTATCACTACTAATAGAATAAAAAAACAAGAAAGAAGATACAAGAAGAAAATAAAACTGCAATCCTACTAACACGGGCAACCCCTAAGCTATATCAAGTAAAAGTTTAGCTTGTTTATCCCTTGAATATTTTTCTATTTTCTGGATATCTGGATTATAAAAATCCAAACATTCTTTCGTAAAGGCTAATTTTAAAAAACTTTTAATTTCATCACTATTTGTAAAGACTTTTCCCGTTTTTGTAGTTTCTATTAAATTGCCAGCAATATGGTTTGTATCTATTCCCACACCTAAAATAGGAACACCACTCACCAAATACTCAAAAAGCTTTCCAGTGAGAACACCTCTTGCCGAAGAATCATTCCATTCTAAAAATAACAACAAATCACTCTCCTTCTGAGCTTTTAAAGATTCTGTCCGTGAAACGAAACCATTCAAATTAATAATTCCAAAACGGTTAAAATTATTACTTTCTATTATTTGAGATAATTCATCAATATTATTTCCATAAAAATCTATCATAATCTGCTCTTTTTTTATAACACCCTCTTCTATAAGTTCATTACAGGCCTCAAACAATAAACTAGGATCTCTTTTTTGGGGATAAATCGTACCCGCATAAGTTATTCTCATTTTACCGTTAAGTTTAGGTGTACTTTTTAAGTTTTGTTTCCAATTTGGAAATTCTTCCGAATCGAATCCATTTTCTATAGTGACCACTTGCTTATTCTTATATTGTTTTTTCATTTCTTCGGTTAGTGGCTTTGAGACCGTAACCAACATATCAGCATTCTTAATGGTATTTTTTTCTTTATATTTTTCGTATATACCCAAAAAACCTTTTGCTGATTGCAAGTGATTATAGGCCCACAGATCTCTAAAATCAGCTACCCATATAGTGTTTGGGTAACGTTTTTTTAATTTGCTTGCCACGACATGCACAGCTGGTGGAGAGTAAGAACTAACTATAAAATCAAACTGTTGTTCTTCAAAAAGTTCAATCGTTTTTTTAAAAGCTGGAGAAACCCATAAATCATGAATGTCAAACAATGAGCCTATATAACCTCTTAAGATTCTAACATATTTTTTTAATTTAGAAATCTCCTGAGATTGTTTCTGTGACGCTTTATTTGGTTTATCTAACCTTTTTTTAAAAAATTCAGGTAAGTAATCAACTTCTATTACTGTTATATTTTTTTCTAAGCTAACATCCAACCCAAATGGTCCTAAAAAACTATATTTTTTTGTAGTTAGTACAGTAACTTCACATCCAAATCTAGCCCAATACTTGGCCCACTGCCCAACTCTCAAAACAGAAATTTTATTTTGAGGATAAAAAGAAGTTGTTATTAATAATATTTTTTTATTATTCATCCAATAATCCTTCTATAATAATCTTACTAGCCTCTCCATTACCATATAAATTTAATTCTGAATTTTCTTTATCCAAAAAAAAGTTTCTATCATAAGCATCTAATATTTTTTCTTTATTTGCTCCGACCAAAATATTAACTCCACATTCAACTAGCTCAACCCACTCTGTTTCATCTCTTAATGTAATACAAGGTTTTTCAAAAAAATATGCTTCTTTTTGTAATCCACCACTATCAGTCATTATCAAAGAACAATTACTGATAAGCCATACCATTTCAAGATAACCGACGGGGTCAACAACTTTAAGACTTTTTACATCTATTTTTAACTTCTCTATTATTTTCTTAGTTCGTGGATGTAAGGGTAATATAACCTGCTTATCCTCAGCAATTTTATTTAAAGCCTCAAATATGGATTGTAATCTTTCGGTATCATCAGTATTTTCAGCTCTATGAATAGTACAAAGAATAAAAGTCTCTTTTATGTCAATATTTGGTTTGACAGCCAATTTTTTATAAAAGATTGCTCCATCTTGCATCACATCGCCTGATTTTATAATCTTACAACCCAGTTTATCATATCCTTCATTTCTTAAATTTTGAACTGCCGTATCAGTTGGACAAAATAAAATATTACTTACTCTATCTGTTAAAATACGATTAACTTCCTCCGGCATTTTCATATTAAAAGAGCGTAAACCTGCCTCAACATGAGCTAACTTAATATGTAATTTACTTGCCACAATAGCCCCAGCCAAAGTAGAGTTTGTGTCACCATATACCATAACCCAATCAGGTTTTTCTTTTAAAGCTACCTCTTCTATCTTTTCTATCATTTGCCCTGTCATCGCTCCGTGGGATTTTCCTCCAATACCTAAAAAATAATCAGGTTTTGGAATTTTCATCTCATCAAAGAATACATCACTCATATTAGCATCATAATGTTGCCCTGTATGAACAATAATTTCTTGTATCTCTTTGTGTTTAGCAATTTCACGGCTAACACTTCCTGCTTTTATAAATTGAGGTCTTGCACCTAATATTGTTAAAATTTTCATATTTATATCTTGTCCTCTTCAATTTTCAATGATTTACTCCTCACCTATTTCTAAAGATTGGAAAATATTTCTCAGAAAAATACATGTTTAACATTAAATACAACAAACTACTAAAAAGTGTTGCATATACAGCACCTGTAATACCAAACAGTGGAATCAATGTATAATTTATAGCTATATTACAAATACCGACTAAAATATTTATAACAGCCAGTAATTGAGTTTTACCCTCAATACTCAAGCCAGCAAAAAATATATATGCACTATGTATTGCAACAGATAGAGTCATCAAAGGTAACAGCCTAACTGATTCAATATAATCAGCTCCAATCAGATATACTATTATATCTTCAGCTAAATACATAACTAAAACAACTAAAACAACTAAAACAATATAACAGATAAATAATCGTTTTAAATCATACCTCAACGTTTTCTTCTGTAAATTACCATAAATCAAAGGAGTCAAAGCAGATTGGAACCCAACAATTATAATTGAAATTATACTGGCATAGCGAGCTGCAACACTATACAATCCAAGTTCTTCATACCCCAACATTTGTTTTATCATAACTCTATCTACCAGTGTGGCTAATAATACACCTGCACTAGATAATACCAATGGTACAGAGAAATTTAGCATTTTTCTTAAATAAAAACCATCAATATTAATAACTAATTTTTTTTTTAGTAAAATCAAACTATAGAAAATTACAATTCCTTGACCAAAAATAAGACCTAATATAAGTGATAAAAAGCTACTTTTATAAAAACTAAGTAGTATATAACTGATTAAACCAACCAAAATGGCACTACTAAAAGATAGCATCACAACAGTACGAGAATTTAATTGAGCACGAAATATTGTTATGATAAGAGACAAAAAAGCATTCGTAAAATACGCAACAATACTTAAAATCACTAAACCACTCTTATCAACACTACCAAATAATTGAGTAGATAGAGTATTTAAGTAACAACAGCAAATGCAAAAAAACACTAAATAACACAACAAGTAAAAGTAAATACTTGAAGATATTATTTTATTTTTATCTACTGTACTATATTTGCTATCTGGTAAAAGCCTTATTACTGCTTGGTACAATTCTAAAGTAACAAATATATTTACAAATGCACCTATCACTATTATAAAATCAAAAGTACCATAGTCAGTTGCACTTAAATATCTAAGGTATAAAGGTAGTAAAATAAAACCTATGCCCTTAGTAAATAAGTTCGCAAAAGCATATAATACAGAGTCTTTTAAAAATCTTTTAATCATCTAAATTTCTAATAACTTTATTTATATAATTTGCACTATAAGAGGTAAGACAATATTTTTCTACCCAAGCCGTTCCTCTATCAGCTTGTTCTTTCAATTCAGCCATAGGTTTTTCTAATTGTTCCTTTAAGTTAAAATATAAATCCCAATAAGGGGTAACGACCCACGCATTATTTGCACCATCAAACAAAGATTTTTCAATTTTTTCATCTGCTGAGGTTAGTAATACTGTATTATTACTTAATGCTTCAATTCCAAAGACACCTGGTACAAAAGCATAAAACTGATTTAATACAATATGAGCCTTTTTTAAATGCTCAAGAACGACCTCATGTGTCACATCAATCAATTCAATATATTCAAAATCATAGCCTTCTTCTGTGAGCCTTTTAATAGCAGATCTCACAAGAGGTGTTCCTTTAATGAGTGGTGCAGATGGTGCGTGTATAATTACCTTTTTATCTTCTGTAAACTTTTCAGGAAAATAAGAAACACTATTAACAAAATATAAAAAAGGATGTGTTTGTCTTGTAATATATGACATTTGATCGATATTTGGATTAAAAATCTCATCAGCATATCTATCAGCAATTTCAGCAAGTTTTTTTCTAACTTCTTCTCTATTCTTATTGTCAATACCTATGTTATGATATTTTTGATAAGTGGTAATTACATCAATTCTATTCTTCGATGCAAACTTATTCATTAAATTATAAGAACGTATATCCGAACCAGTAAAAAAACAAATAATATTACAGTTATTTTTCTTTAGAATTTTAAATTCTAACTCTCTACCATCAATGTCACTTAATAAAAAACCGTTTCCACTAATGTAAATAAATGTTTTATATTTGTTTATTAAATAACTAAACAATATAGGTGAGAACAAATATGAAGTAATTCTATTTTTTGATAAATCATAATGATACTTAAAGTTATAAAAGGGATGCTTAGACAAGTTAACTGTTTTAGATAAAGAAACATTATCCCCTAACAACTTAAGCATAGTTGCTATTTCTTCAACACCCACTACTGTACCACACTTATGATTTTTACGAATCAACCTAAAAAAAGGATACGATAAGGCAAAAATAATTAATTGTACATAAAAAACAACACGTCGCTTCATCGTTTAATTTCTCTTGATGACATTTTAAACCTAATAATATTACTTAAAATCATCAAATGGTAATTGATAGATAAAACAAAATCAACAATATTTAATACTAAAGTAGCTAGGCTTAATGTTATAATTAACCATTATTATTTGTAATTTTTTACTTTGAAACAGCTCAATATCTACTCACAAGTTAGGAGCTTTACTCTAAAATGCAATCTAAAGAATAAAGGACTCCTTTTACATTTGAAATATTCTTTATTGATTTTATGATAATTCCACGTCCATCATTACAAGCTATTACAACTCCATTAGCTATATGCAAAACAACTTGACCAACTGAAGCAAAAACATTATGCTCAAAGATTTCTGCTGAGTCTATATAGTATTTTTTATTTTCTAAGATAAAAAAAGCACCAGGATAAGGAGCTGAATTTGCATTAATGAAATTTAAAACATTATCTGCAGGAGCATCCCAACTTATACGACCAGATTCATGTGTCCTTCTAGCACAATAACTAATATCATCAGCCGTCTGCTTCCTACCTTTCAAATCATTATCTAAAACCCTAGTAAATATAATACCAAAGTTATTCGCAATAGATTTTTCAAGCATATTTAGTGTATAGCCAACAGATTGAAATTCATTTTTCATCTTCCACTGATACATAACATCTCCCTCATCCATATTTGCAGTAATTTTAAATAACGATGAACCAATTTCTTTATCTCCATTAATTAAAGACCAAACTAAAGGGGAAAACCCTCTATATTTAGGAAGTAAAGAATGATGAATCCCAAATATCCTCCCACAAACCTGAGTTATAATTTTTTGTGAAATAATCCAGTACCAACCACAAACAAAAAGGGCATATACACTTTTTTCTTGCACAAGGTGAGTAAACTCTTGATTATTTTTCACAATGGAACAATCTATAGACCTAGTAGAACAAAAAGATACTACCTCATCTAATACACTACGTATATCAGACCGATCATCTAATGTTATTACCTCAATATTACAATGATAGTTGCTATTAACAAATGACTTTAGACAACTAAAGCCGGACTGCTTAGAGATGACAAATAGTATATTTTTCATAGTGTAGTCTTTTACAATTCCAAGATTTTTTTTAAGCATAGAGAAACATATCTAATATCTTTTTTAAATAATCCCTCATGTAATGGCAGAGCTAAGCCCTTAAAATGCAGGTTTTTGCCTATAATTAAACTATTCCTCCCATTAGATAAATGGTTAAAATTACCTAACTCACTGATTCCTTGTGCTCCTACAGCAGATTCAATACCATGATCATAAAGATATTTCATTACATCAGGACGTTCCACTTCATCAGATAAAACTATCATAAAAGTTTGCATACTATGCCCTTCAACCATCTTTGGCAAACTGATTAATTGTTTTTCTTCCAATGGTTTTAATAAAGATAAATAGTGATGGGCTAATTTTTTACGTTTTTCAATCCACTCATTCAATATCGGTAACATTCTTCTACCTATAGCAGCTTGAAAATCAGTTAATCGATAATTTAATCCAATACTTTTAAAAATCAAGCCATCTGCAGTTCTAATCATGCCATGATTTCTTAGTAACATCGCTCGTTCATATAAAGAATCATTATTTGTAACAACTGCCCCACCCTCACCTGTTGTAAGAGTCTTCCTCGGATGAAAAGAAAAACAACCAAAATCACCGACTGTACCAGCCATCATATTGTTATCTTTTGCACCTAATGCACATGCAGCATCTTCAATCAGATGTAAATTATATTGATCTGCAATATTTTTATATTTCTTTAAATGAGTTGGATTACCAAACTCCAAAACGGGCATGATTGCCTTAAGCCTTTCTGGGTAATTCCAGCTTTTAATGGTAGCGATCAGTTTAGAGCAATCCATATTATACGAATCAGGCTCCACATCAACAATAATCGCTTTTGCACCCGTAATTTCAACTATGTTAGCTGTTGCAGCAAAAGTAAAGTTTGGCACTAAAACAGCGTCTCCTTTACCTACACCTAAAGCTAATAATGCAATATGAAGAGCAGCAGTTCCACTACTGACAACAAGAGCATGCTTACACCCTAAAAAATTGGCTAATTCTTTTTCAAAAGTATTGCACTCTTCACCGTGAACCAACTGTCCGCTCTTCAATATTTCTGATACCCTTTCTATTGCAGACTCAGGTATCTGGGGCTGTGATAATTTAATCATGTATTTATCTCTTTTCCAAAAACATCTCAGGCATTTCAGGTAAATCATCCATATTTGTTGCAATCCATTCAGCAGTATTCAATAAACCTTGTTCTAAGTCAACTTTTGCCTCAAATCCTAAAAGTTCCTTTGCTTTGTCAACATTTGGGATACGGAGTTCAATATCTGCTGAAAGAGCATCTCTGAATATAATTTTAGATTTTGAATTTAACACTCGACAAATAGTTTGTGCTAATCCATAAATTGTTGTTACTGCTCTCGAATTTCCAATATTAAATGATTCACCAATAGCATTAGGAAGATAAAGTGCTTTCAACAACGCCTCTGTCATGTCATCTACATAACACCAAGCTCTTATTTGAGAACCATCACCAAATATATATATATCTTCATCTTTTAATGCTTTGCGAATCATTATAGAGATAGCACCTTCGCCTGTTTGTCCAGGACCATACACATTAAACGGACGAAAAGTGACTGTAGGTAACTTATATTGGCGATGATAGGCATGTGTTAAATGCTCTCCAGCTAATTTACTTACAGCATAAGTCCACCTTGCCTCCCCAACAGCTCCAGTGGTTGTCGAGTCTAATTCTTCAACTCTATAAGCACGACTACCGAATACTTCAGATGTAGAAAATTCTAAAAATCTTTCACAGGTTTCTGCTTGTTTTGCAGCCTCTAATGCATTAGCCGTTCCTAACATATTTACACGCATAGTATTCACTGGATTCACAACAGTGTTATCAATACCTGCTATAGCAGCAGCATGTACAAATAAATTACAACCCTTTGCAGCGGATGTCAGTTTATCAACATCTAAAACATCTCCTTCCACTAGCTTTAAATTTGAGTGTTTCGAGAAACTTTGGCTTTTTAAAGTATTTCTTTGCAAACTATCATAAGCTATGATCTCATTCTCTTCAATAAGCTGACCTATCAAAGTAGACCCTATAAAACCAGCACCACCAGTTATAAATATTTTTTTACCTTTAATCATTTTAATACCTCTATTAATAAATTACATATTTGTTTACAATTACTTTGTGAGAGATAAGCATACATAGGCAAACTCAACACTTGCTGAGCCACTAAATCTCCAACAGGTAAAATTATATCACTTTTTAGAGCAGGTTGCTTATTTAAGGGCATAGGGTAATGGATTGCCGTTGGAATACCTGCACCTTTTAATTTTGCTTGTACTTCATCACGATTTTTTACTCTAACCGTATATTGAGCATAAGCGCTAACATTATGCTCTTCAATGAATGGTGTTGTAGTTATACCCGCTCCATTAAGCAACTTATTATACTGCTCTGCTACTTGATTTCGTAATGTAATTTCTTCATCAAGTATCTCTAACTTTGGTAATAAAATCCCTGCTTGCAGTGTGTCTAAACGACTATTAACACCAATACAAATATGATGATAACGTCTATCTTGCCCATGACGTGCGATTTGACGAATAACAGTTGCTAACTCTTCATCACTGGTAAATATTGCACCACCATCACCATAACAGCCTAATGGCTTGGTTGGAAAGAATGAAGTCGTAGCAATTGTACTTAAATTACAAGATTTTTTACCTTTATAAGTTGCCCCAAAACTTTGAGCCCCATCTTCAATAACAGCAATATTATATTTATTGGCAATCGTATTGATTGCATCAAAATCAGCACATTGTCCATAGAGAGAGACAGGAATAATTGCTTTAGTATTTGGAGTAATTGCTTGTTCTAAAACTTTTGGATCAAGGTTATAGGTTTTTTCATCGACATCGACAAAGACAGGCTTTGCACCTAATAACGCAACTGTTTCAGCAGTAGCAATATAAGTAAACCCTGGTGTAATAACTTCATCACCGACTCCAACTCCTAATGCCATTAGTGCAATTTGTATTGCATCAGTACCATTGGCACACGAAATACAATATTTAGCACCTGTATAATCAACTAGTTTTTCTTCTAACTCACTGACTTCAGGTCCCATGATATACTTACCATGTGCCAAAACGTTGGCTATATTAGCATCTATTTTATCTTTAATTCGTGCTTGTTGAGCACCCAAATCTATAAATTTCATTTATTTCTCTTTAGTAACAATACCATTACTTAAAATGTATCTAGTCCCTGTATGACTACAAATTACTTCTGCATTCCCAACAAGTGGCAAATCAAGTTGTTCACCATATTCACTCATCCAACCAATCTGTCTAGCAGGCACACCCACCATAAGAGCATAATCAGCTACATCTTTATTGACCACAGCACCTGCACCAACAAACGCATATTCACCAATCGTTACGCCACAGACGATAGTACAGTTTGCCCCTAAGGTTGCCCCTTTTTTAACAATGGTATCTAGATATTCATCTTTTCGCTCAATTAATGAACGGGGATTATAAACATTAGTAAAAACCATGCTAGGTCCACAAAACACACCGTCTTCTAGATGAACATTATCATATACTGATACATTGTTTTGAATTTTGCAATCATCGCCAATAGTTACCTTATTACCGACAAAAACATTTTGACCAAATGAACAGCTCTTACCAATCTTTGCACCACCACAAATATGAACAAAATGCCATACTCGAGAGCCTTCACCAATTTCAGCTCCCTCATCAATAATGGCTGTTTCGTGTTTGTAATACTTCATTTTACAAAAGACTCCTTAAAAATGGATGATAATCACCAGCTATGGAATAGCTTCCTTGGTTGCGTATATCCGCAACCGTCTGAATTGCTATTTTATTTTCTTCTAAACCGTAACCATTACCTTTCAAAATTGCTTCATAACTTTTAGTATGTAAATCTGTAAACCCTTGAGAGAATTCAATTTCTTTTCCATTACAAATAATCTTTCTATAAGTCCTAATTCCTGTCGCTTTAATATTTTCAGGAATATCTTCATAGTCTATTGATAAAAACCAACGCACCCTAGCATGTTCATATTCTAAATAACCACTAGCTCTTGTCTCACTCATATAATGACATACATTATTTTGTAATTTCCCAAAAATAAAATGTAACATATCGAAAAAATGCACACCTATATTAGTTGCTACCCCGCCTGATTTTTTTACATCACCCTTCCAAGACTGATGATACCAATTTCCTCTTGAAGTGATATAAGTTAAGTCAACATCATATTTATTATCATTTTTATTATTATCTACTTCTCTTTTTAATGCTAATATAGAATCATGCATTCTTAACTGTAAAATGGTATTTACTTTTTTACCACAGTTTTTTTCGATGTCAATTAGGCCATCTATATTCCAAGGATTCAAAACTAATGGCTTTTCACATATCACGTTCATACCTGATTTCAAACCAAATCGCACATGGGAATCATGTAGATAATTTGGAGAACATATGGTTAAATAATCCAATGTTTTTTTGTCTTTATTACGCTTTAATTTATCAACATATCTATCAAAACGTTCAAATTCAGTAAAAAAATCAGCATTAGGATAATATGAATCCATGATACCAACCGAATCATTAGGATCAAGAGCAACTACTAAACGCTGCTTATTTTCTTTTATTGCTCGTAAGTGTCTAGGTGCTATATAACCTGCTACACCAATCATTGCAAAATTCTTCATTTTTAAAACCTCAACATTTATTAAAATAACATCACATAATTCATTGTAACTTAAAAGTTATTTATTTCAAAAATAACTTTTATAATCTACAATCACTATCACTTAAAATACCTTTCACATCATAAACAACAGCCTTATCCTCTTTTAAAGAAGATAAATTCAATGCTGTAAACTCTTTATGTGCTACACCTAAAACAATGGCACTAAATTTTTTATTTGGTAATTCTTGCGTACTTTCAATTCCATACTCGTGTTTTACTTCGGCTGGATTTGTCCAAGGGTCGTAGGTAGTTACTATTACTCCAAAATCTTCTAATGCAGAAATTACATCTACAATTTTTGTATTTCTCACATCGGGACAATTTTCTTTAAATGTTACACCAAGCATTAAAACTTCTGCATTATTCACAGCAATATCTTTTTTAATCATTGCTTTAACAACTTGCTCTGCTACATATTTCCCCATAGAATCATTTAAGCGTCTTCCTGCCAAAATAATTTCTGGGTGGTAGCCATATTCTTGTGCTTTTTGTGCCAAATAAAACGGGTCAACACCGATGCAATGTCCACCAACCAAACCAGGTTTGAATGGTAAGAAATTCCATTTTGTACCCGCTGCTGCCAATACAGCGTGTGTATCAATACCCATTAAATTGAATATTTTTGCTAATTCATTCACAAAAGCAATGTTTATATCTCGTTGTGAGTTTTCAATCACTTTTGCCGCCTCAGCCACTTTAATTGTTGGTGCTAAATGCGTTCCTGCTGTAATCACTGATTTATAAATATTATCAACAATTTTTCCGATTTCAGGTGTAGAACCTGATGTTACTTTTAAAATCTTTTCTACGGTATGTTCTTTATCCCCAGGATTAATTCTTTCAGGCGAATATCCTACATAAAAATCCTCATTGAATTTCATTCCTGATGCTCTTTCCAAAACTGGCACACACTCTTCTTCTGTTGCTCCTGGATAAACCGTTGATTCATAGATAACAATATCGCCTTTTTTCAAAACCTTACCAACGCTTTCACTCGCTTTAACCAATGGAGTTAAAACAGGACGATTATTTTTATCAACAGGTGTTGGTACAGTAATAACAAAGATATTAGCATCTTTAATATCTTCTAAATCAGCAGAACAAAACAATCCATTTACACTATTTTCAAATGGATTTTCTTCCACTAACGCAGATTGTAACAACTCATCAGACACCTCCAAAGTATCGTCGTGGCCTTTGTTTAAATCTTTTACTCTTGGTTTGTTAATGTCAAAACCTACTGTTGGATATTTTGTTGCAAACAATCTTGCCAAAGGTAATCCTACATAACCTAAACCGATTACTGCTATTTTGTGTTTCATTTTTTATCTCTATTATTTTTCCAAATTTTCCCAATACCAAGCCACAGCCTCTTTTAAGCCTTTTGCAAACTTGTGTGTTGGCTGATAACCTAATAATTCTTTTGCTTTATCAATAGATGCCAATGAATGCGGAATATCCCCTGCTCTATTAGGTCCATATTTAATTTCCACATCAGCAATTTTACTATCAAATTCAGATAAATATTCTTTTAATAATTCTGCCATTTGTTTAATAGTTGTTCTATCTCCAACTGCCGTATTATATACTGTATTAACTGCATTTTTATTGTCCGATAACATCGCTCGTTCATTCATTTGAATGACATTATCAATATATGTAAAATCTCGTGAATAAGTACCATCTCCATTAATGGTTGGACTTTCATAATTCATTAACTGAATAACAAATTTTGGAATAACCGCAGCATATGCTCCATTTGGATTTTGCTTTCTTCCAAACACATTGAAATAACGCAAACCAATACATTCCAAACCATAAGTTTTACTAAATACATCAGCATATAATTCATTTACATATTTTGTAATAGCATAAGGGGATAAAAGTTTTCCAATAATATCTTCTACCTTTGGTAAAGATTTAGAGTCTCCATAAGTTGATGAACTCGCCGCATACACAAAGCGTTTTATTTTTTCATCTCTTGCAGCAACCAACATATTCAAAAAACCAGAAACATTCGTTTCATTACTTGTAATTGGGTCTTCAATAGAACGAGGCACAGACCCCAAAGCCGCTTGATGCAAAATATAATCCTGTCCATTACAAGCCTTTTTACAAGTTTCTAAATCTCTAATATCTCCCTCTATTAGGGTAAAATTAGGATTATCAAAAAATTGTTCAATATTATGTTTATGTCCCGTTGCAAAATTGTCCAACACAGTTATTTTATGTCCTTTATTTAAAAAGTATTCTGTTAAATTTGAGCCGATAAAACCTGCTCCTCCTGTTATTAATATTTTATAATTATTCATATGTATTTTTCCTATTGATCAAAAAACCTCTAATAACTCTTATAATTATAGCCATACTGATAATCATAAGTACGACCTGCCTCTTTTTGCACGCCATTAAAGATTAAACCAACCACATTGACATGACTTGCTTCTAGTTTATTAACAGCAAATTTCACTTCGTTTACATTTGAAACATCATAACGAGCGACAACCAAGGTACTACCTGCGATTGCACCAATAATATTACTATCAGTCACTGCCAATACAGGCGGTGAATCAATCAGCACATAATCATAATCAGCAGATAACTTATCTATTAATTGTTGGAACTTATCGGACATTAATAGATTGGCAGGTTTTGCGGGACTTTCTCCTCGTGAAATCAAATCCAAGCCATCAATCGCTGTTTCTTTAATAACAATAGACTCATCAGTTGATAAATGTTCTGTCAATCCATTGGTATTATCTTGTTGATAATATCTATGCAAATAACCACGACGCAAATCGCCATCAATCACCACCACTTTTTTACCTGCCTCCGCAAGTACAGCGGCAAAGTTTGCTGATACAAAGGATTTACCAATTGCAGGAGATGCCCCTGTTACCATAATCACATTATTTTTTGCATTATGAGTGGAAAATAACAAAGCAGTCCGTAAGCTCCGCAAAGATTCTATCGCCATATCTGCCGACCCTTGCGAAGAACGGCTACGAGTTAGGTTACTGACATAAGAATATAATAATACAGCATTTTTTTGTTTTTTAGCAAATTGACCCTGAATTTTAGAATAAGGAATATTTGCTAATACAGATAAACCTGTCGCCATCTCTAATTCTGTAGCATCTTTTACCCCTGTACTTAACAATTTTTTGATAAATACAAGTACCAAGCCTAGCATCATACCTAATAATAAGCCAATCAATAAAATAAGTGATTTTTTAGGCTTAATAGCCCCTATGGGCGTAACCGCTTTATCAATAACAAAAATATTACCAACTTCACCCGATTGGGCTATTTTTAATTTTTGATAATCATTTAATAAATTGGTATAAAGTTCTGTATTAATTTTCACATCACGATACATTTTTAAGTATTGCTGTTGAATTTCAGGCAATGCTTGCAAACGCTCACTAAGTGCGGTTTTCTTATCATTAATTGTCGTTAATTGCACTTCTATCTGCTGTAACAAAGGGTATTCATCGGTAAAACGAGTACGTAATTCTGCTCGTTTTTGCTCTAATTCTAACTTTGTTTTATCCAAACGAATACTTTGTTCGAGTAATAATTGTGCCTCTTTATCCACGTCAATGGTTTTATTAGCACCTCGAAAATTATTAAATCTGACTTCTGCTGATTCTAATTTATTTTTAATTTCAGGTAACTGTTTATTTAAAAAAGCAAGCGTTTTCTCTTTTTCCGCTGATTTCTTTTCTAAACTTTTGGCGACATAAATATCAATCAATTTATTAAGCGTATGGGTGATTTCTTCTTTATGAACCCCTTGCATACTTAAGGATAAAATGCCTGTGCCTTTGCCTTTTTCAGAGGCAGAAAATTGACTTGCTAATGCACCTGTACTTGTCAGCAAACCTTGTTTTGTTAATAAAAACTGCTCGCCTGCCATGTTTTTAAAATCTAAATCTAAGGCAATTAATCCTTTGCTCGTTAATTTTTCAAGCTCCGCTGATTTTTTACTTTTTAAAGTCAGCAAAGAAGTATCACCTTGTAATAAACTTATTTGATAATCACTATTATTTAAGATTTCTAATTTAAAAGTGGCATCGACCAAATCATCAGAAACTTCAAATTTATTAATCACTAATTTTTTATCATTATTAGCATCAATATAACTTACCCCTGATTTATCATGATGCACCAATAATTGCTTATCTTTTTGAAATAACGCATCAAATTTACTATCAATCAAAGGAGTTAATACGATGTTTAAATTTAAACTATCCGCCACTTCTCCCAAAATCATACGAGATTGAAGAATTTCAATTTCCGTAGAAACTTCCGACTTACTATCAAAGCCCGCTAAATCACCTAATAATAAATCTGAACCCGCACTTTTACCTTCAACTTGCAAAATTGCATTGGTTGAATAGACAGGCAAAGTAATTTTTAGGTATAAAATGGCAACCAATAACCCCAACAGAGCCATGGCAACAATAATATACCAATATTTTAAAAGTGTAAAAAATAACTCTTTTAAATCAATTTCATCTTCTTGGGGTTGATTAATCTCGCTCAAAACTACTCCAAAATCTTATTTTTAATTTATCATTATACATATTTGCTTGTCTTGCGACTGGCGATATTAAGTTAATTTTTTTAACCACTCATTAACAGAATCTTGGATATTGTTACGAGCCTCAACAAATACCGCCTCATCAAGTCGATAAGGGTCAGCGACATCGATATTTAGCCAATGTCCAATGCGGAAAACTCGCCCTTTACTAAACGGCCATTGACGTTCCATTTCTGCAACTTGTCGATGAGTCATCACTAAGATTAAATCAAACTCAGCAATCAGTTTATCATTTAGGCGTTTACCTCTATGCTCAGAAATATCCACGCCAATATCTGCCATCACTTTAATCGCTTTGTCATCGGCAGGGTGATTAACTAAGCCAACAATCCCAGCAGAATCAATGGTATAACCCTTATCCGCTAACGCCTGTTTAAAAAACGCCTCGCCCATTGGACTACGACAAATATTCCCTGCACATACTACCAATATTTTTTTAAAATTCATATTTCAAACCTATTATTTTTTTAATTTTCTTTCAACTCATTACTTACCAATCGCTTGCCCTGTGCGTATCGCATTGGCAGAGGCAAGAATTTGACTAAGTACACGATTCCAACGTGTTAACCCTGTTGCATCAACATAAACCATGTCATTGGGTAGCATTTTAAATTGACTCGCCAACGCTAAATTTTCTAATTCTGATAAATCAAGACGATAAATATGGGTTAAATTTCTATTTTGCTCATCACGAACCACATATATTTTTGCAGAATTTGCCGTGGTGGGATTAATGCCTTGACTATCGCCCAAAGCGTTTGCCAACGTCAGCCCATTTTCAGGAATGATGATATTTGTCGATTTGCCAACTTCGCCTATTAAATACACCTTTCTATCCGCATTAGACTCTACATAAACGGTATCGCCATTTTGCAGAAAAATATTAGAAGTTGAAATGCCCATTTTACGCAATTGAGGCAAGCCAAAATGATAACTTCTACCTCGACGATTTAGGGTAATTTTATGAGAATTGGCAGTGTCTAACAAACCACCTGCTTGACTAAAGGCAGTCATTAAACTTGGCGGTCTATCATTAATGACAAATTCACCAGGGTTTCTAACTTTGCCCTCAACCCCATAAAAACGTCCATTAAACTTGACAATGGCTAAATTAACATCAGGTTTTTTTAAATATTTTGCATATAAACGATGTAATTCATCACGCAACTGACTTTTGGTTTTATTTTTAACTTGCACACGCCCAATTAATGGTAAGGTAATCGAACCTGATTGCGAAACCGTATATTGTCCATGCCCACCTGCTCCGCCAAAGACTTCAGGATACGCCCATAAATTGACTGAAATGGTATCCCCTGTAGCAATTTTATAATCACTAAATTTTGGACGTTTGACAAGCTGACGGATATTTTGCATATCTTCGTTCGAGATATCTTCAACAAAAGGAATGTTATTTCTATTTAAATTTTGGAACTCAACATTTACCCCAGACCTAGTGGTAAAATAAGCAGGAATGTATTCTTGTTGGCGTTTATAGGCTTGCTCTTGAGCTGAATTAGGTCGAAATCTTGTATCTAACTTATTAATCACCACATTATGCAATGCTTTTTCATTACGAGAATATTCTTGGATAACACCTGTAACCCCCATTCCAGGGGCATAAGAACAGGCTGTCAATAATGATAAACCAATCATACCAGTAATGAATGAAATCTTTTTATAGAAAAATGAGGTGCTAAAATTTTTTATCATTATGTCACTTTTTGTCAATATTTAGATACAAATAACTAAAACTAAGTTTAGAAAAATACGCATGCGTAGTGTACATAAAAAAGCCTTTTTTATCAAGCAACTTTTGTTAATGGATAGTTACAATTTTTAAGAAAAAACTAGACTTGATAACAAGTCTAGTTCTCATAAAATTGATTAAAATAAACGACTAATTAAAACGCAAATTGCTCAACTTTCATACTCATATAAGGTTCAACGCCTGTATCAATACGTTTTATATAAGTTTCAGTACGTGGCAACAGTTTTGCAAAGTAGAATTGAGCCGTTTTTAATTTGGCATCATAAAAATCACGCTCAGTAGTTTCATAAGCATTTAACTCGGTTTGAGCAATTAACGCCATTTTCGCCCATAAGTACGCCAAAGTAACATAGCCACTAAAGTACATATAATCAACGGCATTACCACCGACCGCATCAGCATTTTGCATGGCTTGCATACCGATACGAGCGGTTAAATCGCCCCATTGTTTATTTAACTTGGCAAGTGGACGGATAAATTGCCCCATTTCATCATTTTCTTCATGTTCTTTACAGAATTTATGAATAATTTTCGTGAAGTTCTGCAATAATTTACCTTGCGAGCCTAAAACCTTACGCCCCAATAAATCAAGCGATTGAATTTCCGTTGTACCCTCATAAAGACAAGCAATACGAGTATCACGGACATTTTGTTCCATTCCCCATTCACTGATAAAGCCATGTCCGCCGTAAATTTGTACGCCATGGTTTGCAGATTCATAACCGACTTCGGTTAAAAATGCTTTGGCAATTGGTGTTAATAAAGATAGCATTTCATCAGCAAATTTTTGCTCTTTGCCCTCACCTTTTGCGACGGTATCAGCAAAACTTGCTAAATAATAAACTAATGCACGACCGCCCTCCGCAAAGGCTTTTGAGGTTAATAACATATTGCGTACCGCAGGGTGGACGATAATTGGGTCAGCAGGCTTGCTTGGCTCTTTAACCCCTGATAATGAACGCATCGCAAGACGTTCTTTTGCATAGGTTAATCCACCTTGGAACGCATATTCAGAGGCACTTAATCCTTGAATTGCTGTACCAATACGAGCGACGTTCATAAAGGTAAACATACAATTTAAGCCACGGTTAGGAGGACCTATCAAATAACCTGTTGATTTATCAAAATTCATCACACAAGTGGCGGAGGCTTTAATACCCATTTTATGCTCGATTGAACCACAAGTCACACGGTTGCCCTCGCCTAGGCTACCGTCTGCATTGACTTTTACTTTTGGTACGATAAATAAAGAAATGCCTTTGGTGCCTTTTGGAGCGTCAGGCAGGCGAGCCAATACGATATGGATAATATTATCTGCCATATCGTGTTCACCTGCGGAAATAAAGATTTTTTCGCCTGTGATTTGGTATGTGCCATCTGCTTGCGGTTCGGCCTTGGTGCGGATTAAGCCCAAGTCAGAACCTGCATGCGATTCGGTCAAGCACATAGTGCCCGACCATTCGCCTGTCACCATTTTTTCAAGATAAGTGGCTTTTTGCTCGTTTGTGCCATGATGTTCAACAGTGGCAATCGCCCCATGGGATAACCCTGGATACATGGAAAATGACCAGTTAGCCGTTCCCATAATTTCGTTAATCACTGTGCCTAAAGAGAAAGGCAAGCCAAGACCGCCAAACTCTTCTTCAGCAGAAACAGAGGTAAAGCCTAATTCACAATATTGTTGGTACGCCTCTTTAAAGCCTGTTGGGGTAATCACTTTTCCGTTGTCAAATTTACAGCCCTCTTCATCACCGACACGGTTTAGCGGTGACAGTTCATTTTCGGCAAAGTTGCCAGCCATTTCTACTAGGCTATCGACTTGTTCTTTATCGACTTCTTTATAGGCAGGGATTGATTGATAATGTTTTTCAAATTGTAATAATTCGTGCATAACGAATTGCATATCACGGAGGGGGGCTTTGTATTGCATGGCAAATTCCTTTCAATTGATTATAAATTAATAAAAAATAGTTTAACTATCTAATTAAACCTAT
>PDWJ01003836.1_pt1 | contig 20137 bp, 20 predicted proteins | sample 1430881 | NCBI WGS metagenome assembly PDWJ01 (sample SAMN01162460, study PRJNA174530) | Oral metagenome, whole genome shotgun sequencing project. | biome: Marine environment; feature: Marine mammal; material: Swab sample of the gingival sulcus; isolation source: swab sample of gingival sulcus... | reverse complement strand
GTAGTTTCGTCCGCATCACAAGGGCGCAATACCATTACAGACGGTCTGCCCGAATGATTTTTCAATTTTTCCATCAAGCGAATTTGTGCCTCCTGCTCAATCGGCTGGTGAGTTGGTCCATCCTCGCCTACGCGGAACGCATCGTGTGTCCACACATATTTTACAGGAATTTCCATCAATGCAGAAAGTCGCAAAGCAGGTTTCATATAATCCGAAAATACAAAGAATGTTGCGCAGGTTGCCGTAACGCCTCCGTGTAACGCCATTCCATTACAAATTGCCGCCAAGGTAAACTCTGATACGCCCGGTTGTAAAAATGCTCCCGTAAAATCATTTTTCTCAAAAGCTTTTGTTTTCTTTAAGAAACCATCCGTCTTATCTGAGTTTGATAAATCGGCAGAACCGACAATCATATTTTCTACTTTTTGTGCCAACTCGCCCAATACTACGGAAGAAGCATCACGTGTAGCCACATCTTTTTTCTGCTCTATCTCACTGTACTGAATCGTTCCAAAATCTAAATCGAAGAAACGGTGCAGTTTTGCTGCCAATGCAGGATTCTCATCCTCCCACTTACTTTGCTCTTCCTTCTTCTCTGCTGCATAAGCTTTTTTAGTCTGCATTCGACCTGCGTAGTATTTTGCTACGTCAGGGAAAATATGAAATTCATTACGATCTTCCACTCCGTAGCCTGCCAGTGTTTTTTCTACCGATGCTCCCGCAGCAGATAGTGGCTGCCCGTGTGTAGAAACAGCACCTTCAAGACTGCTTCCATCTTCCCTCACAGCCCCCTTTGCCATTACGGTATTTCCTATGATAAGCGTTGGCTTTTCTTTTTCTTCATTAGCCGTTTTTAATGCCGCTCTTATTTCATCAGGATTGTTGCCGTCAATTTCAATAACGTTCCAATTCCACGCCTCATACTTCTTCGCCACATCTTCGTTAGAAATCGCCTCTACCGTAGTTGAAAGTTGTACGTTATTCGCATCATAAAACATAATCAAATTATTCAATCCTAATGTTCCTGCAATACGCCCCGCTCCTTGTGCAATTTCTTCTTGGATACCACCATCTGAAATATAAGCATAAGTCTTATGCGACATCCATTCTCCAAATCGGGAAACTAGGAAACGTTCCGCAATTGCCGCCCCGACAGCCATCGTGTGCCCTTGTCCCAAAGGTCCGGAAGTGTTTTCTACCCCACGAGCAAAATCGACTTCAGGATGCCCCGGTGTAGGACTTCCCCATTGACGAAAACGAGCCAATTCATTCATACTATAGTGCCCAACCAAAGCCAATTGCGCATATAACATTGGCGACATATGCCCCGGGTCTAAAAAGAACCTATCTCTGTTTATCCACTGGGGGTCAGACGGGTCAAAATTCAAAAATTCACTATACAGAATGTTGATAAAATCTGCTCCGCCCATTGCCCCTCCGGGATGTCCTGACTTTGCACGCTCAACCATTTGTACCGTTAATGCTCTAATGTTATCTGCTGCTCGATTTGCCAATGTATTATTCATTACTATTTTGCTATTTTTTTGTTTTGGAATTTTACGAATGCAAAGATACATTTTATTTTGTTGTCTAAGAATATCTTTGGGAGAGTAATATTTTCTTTTGTTTTTATAATTTTTTCTAACTTAAATTATTTTTGAGTTCCAATTGTCTGTAATTCAAAAAATTAACAATCTGTTGATATCTTTTACTTAGATTTTCCCAAGACAATACGTACATTTGGACTGAAATTCGGAGAAACAAATACAAAAACACATAAAAATTATGGGAGTCTTTGACAAGAGGGTTAACTACAAGCCCTTTGAATACCCGGAAGTGCTCACTTTCGTAGATGCAATTAATAAGTCTTTTTGGGTACATTCTGAGGTGGATTTTACCGCAGATATTCAAGACTTTCACTCTCAACTTTCAAATGTAGATCGTAGTGCTGTGAAGAACAGTTTGTTGGCGATTGCTCAGATTGAAGTTGCGGTGAAAACATTTTGGGGAAATCTGTACAGTCATATGCCAAAACCTGAAATGAATGGACTGGGCTCCACTTTTGCAGAATGTGAGTTTCGTCACTCTGAAGCCTATTCGCGTTTGCTGGAAGTGTTGGGTTACAACCAAGATTTTGAAGAGTTGATAAAGGTTCCTGTGATTAGAAAGCGTATTGATTATTTAGAAGATGTTCTTAAAGATGCTAATTCTTTTGATGCAAAGAAATATGTTTCGTCACTTTTGATGTTCAGTATCTTGATAGAAAATGTGTCATTGTTTAGCCAATTTGCGATTATTCTGTCCTTTACGCGTTTTCGTGGCTATATGAAAAATGTATCTAACATTATCGCTTGGACTTCCGTAGATGAACAAGTTCACGCCAATGCGGGAATTTATCTTATCAATAAAATCAAAGAGGAACAGCCCGATTTATTGAGTGAATCAGATTATGAAGAGATTTATAAAATGGTAAAGGAATCCGTTATTTTAGAGGGTGAAATACTGGATTGGATATTTGAAATTGGTGAATTGTCTGAGATATCTAAAGAAAATCTATTGAACTTTATGAAATTCCGTGTGGATACGAGTTTGAAAGAGATTGGACTGAAGAAAATCTTCAATGTAACTTCCGAAGAATACAAACCAATGGAATGGTTTGAAGAAGAGGTTTTTGCAAATTCTTTAGATGATTTCTTTGCAAAAAGGCCAACAGAATATACAAAACACGACAAAAGCATCACGGAAAACGACCTTTTTTAATTATCAACAAAAATGAGTAATATTTTCAAAAAAAGAATCAATTACAAGCCTTTTGAATATCCACAAATTATGGATTTTGTAAAGGCAATAAACAACACATTTTGGGTTCATGAAGAACTCAATTTTACTGCTGATGTGCAAGATTTTCATTCAGAATTAACCGACAAGGACAAAGAAGTTGTAAAAAGAGCCTTGCTTGGAGTGGCACAATTAGAAGTCAGCGTAAATACTTTTTGGAGCAGATTGTATTCGTATTTTCCCAAGCCAGAATTTAACATTGTCGGGGCAACTTTTGCCGAAAGTGAGGCAAGACATGCAGAGGCTTATTCACGACTAATGGAAGTATTGGGATTAAATGAAGAATTTGAAAAAATCATTGAATATCCTGCTTTTCAAAAAAAACTAAACACTATCGACGAAGCTATGGATTGTCAATCTTCCGTATTCACCAAAATGCTGTTTTTCACAGTCGTTGTCGAAGGAGTTACGCTATTTGGACAGTTTGCTAATATTCTGTCTTTCACGAGATTTAAGGGAATTATGAAGAATATTGCGAACATCGTACAATGGACGGCACAAGACGAAAATTGCCACATAAATTTTGGAATTACGGTTGTGAAAGAACTCATAAAAGAGGGACATACTGTCGATGAAAGATCTCTAAAAAAATCAATTGAAGAATATCTGGAAGTAGAGTTGGAGTTTATGGACTGGGTATATGAGAACGGCACAACAGATTTCTTTGACAAGGAAGATATGAAAAACTTTATGAAATACCGAATTGATGATTCATTGGCAAAGATTGGTTTTAAGAAATTGTATAATATTACATCAGAGCAATATGCAAAAATGGAATGGTTTGATGAAGAAATCTATGCCAATACACTTGATGATTTCTTTGCAAAAAGACCCGTAGATTACACAAAAAAAGATAAAAGTATTACCGAAGACGACCTCTTCTAAACAAAAAACATACAATGCAAAATACAAACAAAACGGATATATGGTGGCTCAATGAGGAGTCAGAGCAAATGCTCAACAGAGGTTATTTATTGAAAGGCGAAAGCGTTGAGGGAGCTATTGACCGAATTACACACGCTGCGGCCAGAAGGTTGTTTAAACCTGAATTGCAACCCGCTTTCAAAGAGATGATTGTAAAAGGTTGGATTAGTTTCTCCTCTCCTGTTTGGGCGAATATGGGAACTGAACGAGGTTTGCCTATTTCTTGCTTCAATGTACACATACCTGACAGTATTGAGGGAATTACGCATAAATTAGGTGAAGTAATTATGCAAACCAAAATCGGAGGAGGAACTTCCGGTTACTTTGGGGAATTGCGCCACAGAGGAACTGCCGTTACCGACAATGGAAAATCTTCCGGTGCTGTAAGTTTTATGAAACTCTTTGATACTGCGATGGATGTGGTTTCACAAGGAGGTGTTCGTCGTGGTGCATTTGCTGCGTATTTGGACATTGACCATCCTGATGTTTTGGAATTTCTCCAGATAAAAGATATCGGTAATCCTATTCAAAACCTTTTCTTCGGAGTCTGCGTACCTGACTATTGGATGCAAGAAATGATAGAAGGGGATGTTGAAAAACGTAAAGTTTGGGCAAAAGTATTAGAATCTCGCCAACAAAAAGGTCTCCCATATATTTTGTTTTCGGACAATGTAAACAGTAACAAACCTCAGGTGTATAAAGACAAAGAATTACGCATCAATGCAAGTAATTTGTGCTCTGAGATTATGCTGCCTTCAACCAAAGAAGAATCTTTCATCTGCTGTTTATCTTCTATGAATTTAGAACTTTTTGATGAATGGAAAGATACGCGTGCAGTGCGTTTGGCAGTTTACTTCTTAGATGCTGTATTGTCTGAATTTATTGAGAAAACGGAGGGGAATTATTACCTAAGTTCTGCGCGTAATTTCGCAAAACGCCATCGTGCCATCGGCTTAGGCGCATTAGGCTATCATTCTTATTTACAGAAGAATATGATTCCTTTTGAAAGTATTGAAGCCAAGCAATTTAACCACAAAGTTTTTCAGTTTATTCAAGAGGAATCACAAAAAGCGTCCAGAGAATTAGCGACCATCTATGGTGAACCTGAAATACTAAAAGGTTATGGTATGCGAAATACCACGACTATGGCAATCGCCCCAACAACCTCAAGTTCGGCTATTTTGGGACAAACCTCACCCGGTATTGAGCCATTTTCAAGCAATTATTACAAAGCAGGCTTGGCAAAAGGGAACTTTATGCGTAAAAATAAATATCTCAAACAGTTGCTGAAAGACAAAGGTTTAGACAAGGAAGATATTTGGAGAAATATTTTGCTCAATCACGGTTCTGTACAGCAATTAGAAGGGCTTACACAGGAAGAAAAAAATGTATTCAAGACATTTAAAGAAATTGCTCCGATGGAAATTATCATTCAAGCCGCTCAGCGTCAGAAATTTATCGACCAAACGCAGAGTTTGAATTTGAATATTCCTGCTACCGTTCCTATAAAAGAAGTAAATAGACTGATTATAGAGGCGTGGAAACAAGGTGTAAAAACCCTTTACTATCAGCGTAGTCAGTCAGTTTCTAAGGAATTGATAGTGAATTTTAATAAGTGTGCGAGCTGTGAGGCTTAATAGAATTCTGAGCCTACTAAGTATATAAGCAGAAGATGAGTACTGAAGGTATTATTGGTATCGTAATTACATTAATAGTAGGGCTTCCTAGTCTTAAAGCCATTTTCAATATTAATAAAACACAAATTGTTTATTTAGAGAAACAATTAATAAACTTAAGAGATGATTTATTAAAGAATTTTGAAGACCTTTCAATAAAATACAAAGGTGTTGAAGTAAAAAAAAACATATATTTCATTAGTGGTTTTTTTGTTTGTCAAGGGAAAAAGGATATTTCAAGCACAGGCAATAAAATTAATCTAATTTTACCTGAAAGTTGGAAATGGCTAGATTTAAAAATTGTTTCAACCTCTAAGGGTATGTCTGTCAGTAGAGAATTTATTGAGAAAAAAGTTTCTCTAAGCTTTGACTTATTTAAGACAAAAGAGTTCATAGAGTATGAGGGAATTATAGAAATAGATGAAGAAATAAAAAAAGAACAAATTAGTAAATTACTTGAATTTCACCATAGGATACCTAACATCTCAAAAATAAAGAAATTTAATATTGAAAACCTGAAATCTGGGGGCGCTTTGCTAATCGTATCATTGTTCTTCTTTCTTATTTCGTTTTTGATAGCGTATGAATACAATACAATTAATGAATTGGAGCTAAATACTTTTAATGCAGAAACTAATGAGGAGATAAGTACTATCTCCTATGAAAATATTGAAAATTTAAGAAAAAAGATAGCAAATGAAAGGTCTGGTATCATATTACTAATAGAGGAAAGAACTGAGATTTTCCCCGTAAAAGAATATGATGTTTTTAGTAGGACAACTATAAATTCGGTGTACTTTAAACTAGATGATTGGGAAACAGAAGATTCGATAACGAGTGTTATATTTGTTGCATTTTTTATACTTTCTATACTTTTAATTATAGCTTCTATTCAAGTTATATATTACAGAAAGAAATATTTAAAATTAATAAAAAATTGAGTGTAAAATCTAAATAAGTAGCATTTACTCGAGTATCTCGAATTAAATAGATAACTGAACGCCCATAAATAAATTTCTTAAAATTAGTATTTGTTTTGTATAGAATGGGATTTAAGTGTACTTTTGCGACCGCAAAAAAGTTAGAATATAAAAAATATAAGATATGGGATTGCAGTGCGGTATCGTAGGACTTCCAAACGTAGGGAAATCAACACTTTTTAACTGTTTGTCGAACGCCAAGGCACAAGCAGCAAATTTTCCTTTTTGTACGAAAGAACCTAATGTTGGGGTAATTACAGTGCCTGATAACAGATTAATAAAACTTGCAGAATTAGCAAATCCACAACGCGTAGTTCCTGCAACTATGGAGATTGTGGATATCGCAGGTCTGATTCGTGGAGCAAGCAAAGGCGAAGGTTTAGGTAATCAATTTTTGGCAAACATTCGCGAAACCGACGCCATTATTCACGTATTACGTTGCTTTGATAACGACAATATTACGCACGTAGATGGTGACGTTGATCCCGTTCGTGACAAAGATACCATTGATACGGAATTACAATTAAAAGATTTGGAAACGGTGGAGGCTCGTCTGCAAAAAGTGGCAAAAATTGCCCAAACAGGCGGTGATGCTGATGCGAAGAAATTAGCGGCTCTTTTACAGCGTTACAAGGAGGCTTTAGAACAAGGGAAATCGGCACGAACGGTAGAGTTAGATAAAACCGAAATTCCGTTGGCAAAAAACCTGTATCTACTTACTAATAAGCCTATTCTATACGTTTGCAATGTTGATGACGCAGCAGTAAAAACGGGCAATAAACACACGAAAGCCGTAAAAGAAGCGATAAAAGACGAAGATGCCGAAATCTTGATTATTGGAGCGGCGATTGAGGCAGATATTGCAGAATTAGAAGATTACGAAGAAAAGCAATTATTCTTGGATGAATTAGGTTTGGAAGAAGCAGGGGGTAATGCTTTAATTCGTTCAGCATACCGTTTATTGAGTTTGGAAACTTACTTTACCGTCGGCGAAAAAGAGGTGCGCGCTTGGACGTATCCGAAAAATGCCACTGCCCCACAAGCCGCAGGCGTTATCCATACTGATTTTGAAAAAGGATTTATCCGTGCAGAAGTCATAAAATACGAGGATTTTGTAAATTTGGGTTCAGAAAGTGCGTGCCGTGAAGCGGGAAAACTTTCCGTAGAAGGCAAAACTTACACCGTACAAGACGGTGACATTATGCACTTCCGCTTTAATGTGTAATTTTTTTATACTGAAAAAAATAAACTGCCGGCTGAGCGAAGCCGAAGCCTTTTTAACATTCGCTTCGAATAAAGTTTATCTTGAGCGAAGTCGAAAGGCTCAGCGAGCCAATTGTTTAAAAACTACATTTTTGAATTAAAAATGCTTAAAAATATACTTTTCGTGGGATTAGGAGGATTTGTCGGTAGCGTAGTTCGTTACTTGGTTTACCTCGCATCCACAAGTAACGGCACAGCAAAAACATTGTTTCCTTGGGGAACTTTCCTTGTGAATATCATTGGCTGTCTTATTATCGGCATTTTATGGGGGATGTTGAATAAATACAATTGGTTAACCGAAGAATTACGGCTTTTGCTAATGGTCGGATTTTGTGGTGGTTTTACCACTTTCTCATCTTATGCTTTGGATAGTATTGTCGTTGGTAAAGAAAATCTGTTTCTAGGCATTTCTTATCTACTCACAAGTATTGTTATTGGAATTCTTTGTGTCTTCTTGGGCTACAACCTTACAAAATTGCTTTAAGCACTTTATTTCTGTTCCCTGTCCAGACTACCACATAGTTCGCAGAAAGTCTTTCATAATAAAAAGTGAAAGGTAACATTTCTCCATTTTCTCGCACTTCTGCAACGAATTTGTTTTGTCTTGAACGAATTGGATTTACGTGCATATCTTCAAGTACTTTCAGCTGTTTTTTATTTGCCAATTTTACCAAACATTCTTTGGCACACCAGAAAAGATGCAATTGAAAATTTCGGTCGTAAGGGTCAAGACTCTCCAACTCTTCAGGACTCATAAAATAATCGTAAACTTTGTCCAAACGGGTTGATAATTTTTCGATATCTACGGCTACGCGCTTATTTTTCCCTAAAACAATGCCTACAAACTCATTTTTGTGCGTAATGCTTATCTCCCACTCCGAATTTAGAATATGAGGTTTCCCGGTTGGCTCGTAAACAATACTCACATCTTCCTCCAGCATTATCTGTGCAAGCAAACGTGTGGCAAGCCACTCCTTGCAACGTTTTTCGCTGGTAAAAGTTCTCAACAACTCTTTATCTTGATTAGAAAGATAAACTTGACGCTGCAACTCTTCCAAGTCCTCCTCAATCCGCCAAACGGCAAGAATACAACGCTCATTGATATGTCTTGTTTCGTATAATGGCATTGGTTATTTCCATTCAAGTGTTTCCATTATTCTCACAACATCTTCTCTGAGGAAATTGATCACCACAGCAAGCGAATCTTTGTTCGGTTTTTCGTTCAAATACAAGGAACCTCGCAAAAAATGTGACGTGCTGTCAGTTATAAAAAACTGTACTGATGAAGCCGTATTTCCTTCTATATCATAGAGCATACCATACACCCTTCGCTCGGGGGCAATGTATTCTTTTCCCTTAATCCCGTCAGCCTTTATCGTGTGTTTGTACACAAATTTATGAGAATCCTCTATATAGTCTGCCAAATTTCCCTTCACAGGAAAATAAGTAAGATGTAATTGTCCATTTTCTTTCGGAAAATCAATATTTTGCCATTTATATTGTGCTGTATCATCTTTTCTTAACTTCGCGTAAATAGGCAATTCAAAAGAATACAATCCCTTTTCCTGTACCGTTTTGTATCTTTTCTCAGGAAAAGAAATACGAAAATATCCCCTCGCCTTTGGTGTGGGCTGCTCTCCACAAGCGACAAAAAGTAGTATTCCAAACAAAATGTAAATTTGTTTCATACTGCAAAGATAACAGGCTCTTGCAAATTATAAATTTTTAGTAGATTTTTTTTGCGCATTCTGCTTTTTACGAAAAAAAATGTTTCTTTGTAAAAATTGCCACGTCATTTGTGTGGCGACATTAGTTTGACTAATCAATAAAAATTGTTGTTTTGCTTTTTTTCTATTTTGAGAAAGTAAAACTGAACAGAATGTACAACAGACAAATAAATTGTTACTTTTATGAAGAAAATACTCCTTACACTCTGTATCGTATCCACTTTATTATTATCGTGTAATTACATTGAAAATCAAAAAGACACAAAAAAGGAGAAGTCTCAAAACCAATATTCAATTCAAGGAAATATTCCCAACAGCAACGGTAAAACGATTATTCTTTTAGATAGTGCTGAGAATGTAATTCAGCAAATAGAGATTACAAATAACGAATTTTTAATAAGCGGCACCCCAAAAGTTTCCACGGCATTTTTACGCTTTCAAGACGGTGAAAAAACACCTGTTTTTTTAGATGCTTCGGTTTATAATGTTAGAGTTTGGGACAATAATCCTAACCGTCTTTTTGTGGAAAGCAAAAAACATAAACAACTGAAATACAATGCTTATCAACAAAAAATAGAAAATTTTAACAGAGAATTGCTTGAAGCATACGACGAAAATAACGAAGGGAAAATCGTACGCTTACACGCAGAGAAAGATATATTAAAACAAAAATTTATAGAGCAACATAATGGAGAATTTATCGGTTTGTTTGAATTAAATCGTCAAAAAAATTCTCTAACTCTTGAAAAGACTGCGGAACTTTTTTCCACTTTTAATGAAGATCTAAAGAACACGTGTCTTGGCGTGGATTTGGAGGCTGAAATTGAGAAAAATATAGATAAAGATAAAAAAGAAAAGAAAACACCGGCGAAAGTCGCTAAAGCAAAGCCTAAACAACCTGTTAAATCGAAAGAGTCTGAGCGTATCCCCGCACCGCAATTCAGTGGGCTAAGTCCCGAAGGTCATTTGATGGATTTGCAGACAATTATTTCGCAAAACAAAATTATAATGCTTGATTTTTGGGGAAGTTGGTGTCAGCCTTGCCGAATGCAAAATCCATTTTGGATTCGTTTGTACAGAAAATACAAAAATAAAGGCTTCGAAATTGTCAGTATCGCGGAGGAAACTGAGGAATCTCGACCATTTTTAGAGACTGCAATTCAAGAAGATAAAATGACTTGGAAACACATTATTGACGAAAATTATGAAATTGCGGAACTTTATGGTGCTCACTCCCTGCCTCACGCCGTTCTAATTAGTGACAAAGGAAAACTTATTTACCACAAAGCTTCTGCTAGGGATATTCAAGAGTTTTTACAAGACTACTTCAGAGAATAGGCTACTTAATTATAACCATTGTGGCACCCCACCCGTATTCTTGAAAAGAAGCGTCTTGGACAGTATAGCGAGGATATTTTTGTAATTCGTGGCGAATGCGCTGTTTTAAAACTCCATTTCCTACTCCGTGAATAAACACAATGCGCTTGCCTTTGAATCTCTTGTTTTCCTCTAAAACTTTTCGGAATTTATCCAACTGGTATTCCAATATTTCACTGTTTGACATTCCAGTTGTTGTCTCCAACAATTCGTGAATATGTAAATCAACCTCTAAAATTTCCCTGGTGTTTTTTCGCTTAGGTTGCTTTCGTTTTTCTTTCAGAGGATTAGTAAACAATTCACTAACCTGTAAGCCGGAGGCGAATTCTTTTTGTTCCAATTCTACTACAATGCCCTCCTGCCCGATTTCCTCTACAAACTTTTTATTTCTGGAGTTAAAAAACTTTTTAGGATGCATCTTTACTGCGCAATCTATTGGCGTAGTTATTTTTTCAGGTCGCTTTTCAAAGAAAAAACCTTGCACTCTCCACTGCACAATTGTATCAAAATCTTTTAAAGAATACGTATTTATTTTTTGTACTGCACCAGGCTGTAAAATTCCTGAATAAACTCCCCAAATTTCACTTTTCCTTTCCTCAAAAACGCCAAAAAACACTGCTTGCTCCTTTCCATTCACAAGATAGTAATTGTATTCTTTGTTATTCTCTGCGAATACCAATAAAAGTTTTTCATTTTTATTTATTCGCTCTTTACCTTTGAAAAATTCAATTGATTGATTTTCAGACTTTTCATTACCACCTACAACAATTATCTCTTGAATTAGTACAGGAATCTCAAAATCATCAATATTTGAGAGTACCATTACGGTATCTTTGTCAATTAATTGCGTAATTTCTCCCCCTCCTTCTTCATTTAAGAACTTTACTTTATCTCCTATTTTTACTGCCATTTTTATTTCGTTTTTTTCCTATTGCCTTACAAAATAAATGGTATATTATGTCTTATAAAGCAAGATTTCCGACAAAGTTAGTATTTTTGCAGTCAATTTAAACATACATCGCTAATGTCGCCCAAAGATATTCACATAATTGATTACAATTACAATTTGCCCGACAGTAGAATTGCAAAATATCCTCTGCCTGAGCGTGACGCTTCTAAATTATTGCTTTATAAGGAAGGAAACATTAGTGAAACGCGCTTCAAAGAACTGCCTAAACAATTGACTGAAGGCAGTTTGTTGGTTTTCAATACAACCAAAGTGATTCGTGCACGATTGCAATTTCAAAAAGCCACAGGAGCGACCATCGAGATTTTTTGTTTAGAACCACACAACCCTAGCGAGTACGCAACAGCATTGCAATCTAATTATTCTTGCCAATGGAAGTGTTTGGTTGGCAACCTGAAACGTTGGAAAGAAGAAAAAATAACCCGAGAGATTGACTTCAACGGTCAAGTATGCAAACTCACTGCGCAAATAATAGAGCAAATAGAAGATGCTTTTGTTATCCAATTTGAATGGGATAAATCCCTTATTTTTAGCGAAATACTGGAATACAGCGGCGCAATTCCTATTCCGCCTTACTTAAATAGAAAATCTGAAACAATTGATAATCAGCGTTATCAGACTGTTTTCTCTGAGATAGAAGGCTCAGTTGCAGCCCCTACGGCAGGCTTGCATTTCACGCCTAAATTATTAGAGAGTTTACCTCAAAAAGGCATAAAAAAGGCGACGCTCACCTTGCACGTTGGTGCCGGAACTTTCAAGCCCGTAAAATCTAAAACGATTGGCGAGCATCATATGCATACGGAAGTGTTTACTTTTTCCGAAAATTTACTGAATTCACTCTTAGCCAACGATAAAATAGCGGCGGTCGGTACTACAGCAGTACGCAGTTTGGAAAGTATTTATCAAATTGGAGCAAAACTACTATCCAAATCAGCAAAACCATTCCATATAACGCAATGGGAGGCTTACAAATTGCCTATTTTTACTAAAGAAGAGGCTTTGAACGCCATAAAAGAATATATGCATAAAAACGCTCTACAAGAAATTACAGCAAAGACAGATATTCTGATAGCCCCCGGTTATGATTTCAAAATCATTACAGCAATGCTAACGAACTTTCATCAACCTCAAAGCACACTGCTACTGCTGGTTTCTGCCTTAGTCGGCGATAATTGGAAGCATATTTACGACTATGCTATAGAAAACGACTTCCGCTTTTTGAGTTACGGCGACAGTTCTCTGCTTTTTAAGGCATAAATTCCTGAAAACTGTTATCGTCGTAAAATATAACAATGCGTTTTACTGCTTTTGCAGCTTTTACCTCTTCAATAATGCGCTGAACATTGCCACCTTTAGTGTTTTCAACACTTCGCGATTGATACGCAGCAGAAAAAAGACTGGGGGCTGACTCTTTTTTTACCACATTTTCTTGCCGATACATATTTCCTTGCCCCAAAAGCAACCAATCAGGGTTTAATTTAGGAAAACTCTCTAAAATTTTAGCGTACACATTTAAACTTACCTTGTTTCTTCCATTCTTCATATGAGAAACAACAGCAGGTCCAATGTCAAGCGTAGCAGCAAAATCTGCATAACTTAGTGACTCCGCTTCCACAAATTGAAAAATTCGCTCAGTTATGCTGTCTAAAATTTCTTTTTCTTCTGTCCTTTCCATCGTTACAAATATACACATTTATTTATAAATGTAAATATATTTTTGTAAACATATAGTTTTTTACTTTTGTAAACTATAAAATACAAATATAATATAGTTGATAGTATTCCTCTAAAAAAACTATACAATATACTTGACTTAAATATCATATACTATTGATATATAATGTACTTATCTCCATACTTTACAATTCAACAGACTTTATATTGCTAATTCAGTTTTAAAAAAGTATAATTCAATTTATATAATTCTCATAAAATACTGTTTTAACGATTATTACATTAAAAGTGAACAGAGTTGCCCATTTTTTCGTGAACGAGTTGCCAGAATTTGGCTGAATGATTTTTATGAACCGTATGACACAGTTCGTGAATGATAACATAATCTATTAAATGCAATGGTAAGCGCATTAATTGAATATTTAGACTGATATTATTATGAAAAGAGCAACTTCCCCAGCGTGTTTTTTGGTTTCGAAAACTAAGTTTTCCGTACGTAAAACCATGTAAATCTGAAAGATGCTGCACCCGATGAGGCAAAAACTTTTTTGCCTCTCTTTTTAAAATTTGCTCTAAAAGCTCCCTTTTTAAACACTCTTTTTCTTCGAAAATAAGGTTTCTGGGATTTTTACTATAATATCCTCCTTTTCTTCTTTAATCAGGGGTACATTATGTTCAATTTCTTGAAGGGAAATTTTTGAGGATACCAATTGAATTTCATCAGGAATGGCTTGCTTTTGATATTTATCGGAAGAAAGATGTTGTTTTACCCAATTTTGTTGTTGTATGACGAATTGTAAAGCCACTGTGTTACTTACTCCCTTTGGCACACAAACAACAACACCCGAATCAACCCCTATTTTTATAGAAAGGCGTCTAATTCGAGTGTTTCTTCTTAAAGTAACTTCTTGTGAAATTTCTTCAATATATACTTTTCTCTCAGGCAATAACTGGCTATTCTTGTGTAAGTTTAGCCAATTCCTCAAAGGCTTTATCCGTCTTTTCAATCAAGTCTTTTCTGATGGATTTATAATCGGTTTTAGATTGTTTTTTTACACGCACACGCTCCATCAATTCCTTGCGATTATTGAGTGCCATTTCGATAACATCCTTTATCTTATCTTCATTGTTTCCTTTAAAAAGCACATTGATAAGCAAACTATGCTGCACAATCTCGTCAGTCAAATAGTTGATGTCTTTTTTTAATCTTCTAATACTTGCCATATCGTTTTAAATTTAATGGCAGCCACAGCCACCTCCATTACAATTTCCTTTGTTTCCGTGATGCCGGTCATCGCAACAACCGCCGTCATTACAGCCGCAACCATGTTGCGCAGAAAGTTCCACCTCTGTTGCTTCTCTTACTTCTTCAACCGTTCCTTTGAAGTGCAAGGTTTCTCCTGCCAACGGATGATTAAAATCCATCTTAATATGCTCTTCTGTAATGTCCAAAACAATAGCTTGCAAACGACGTCCGTCTTGGGTCATCAAAGGCACGGCATTCCCTACATTTATAATATCTGTATTGATTTTTCCGTCTTCACCTTTGAAAATATTGATGTCTAAATCTTGAATTGCTTGCTGATTAAATTCTCCGTAGGCTTCCTCCGGATTGAGTTTGAAATCAAAAGTATTCCCTGCTTCCAAACCTTCCAATTGCGCTTCAAAAGCCTCCAACATCATTCCTTGACCAAAAAGAAACGCCAATGGCTCTTCCTTTTTTGTTTTCTCAATCACCTCATTATCAGCCCCTAACAATTCATATTGTAAGGCAACAAAGGCGTTTTTTGCTATCTTCATTTTACTCTTTTTGTTTAAAATTTAAGTTCAAAAGTACTGCTTTAATGTTAGAAATAAAAAGATTTCCCATTTTAGAATCTAAAAACAGACTTTGTAATGTGCATAACCATATTCGGATTTTCTTGCAAACGACGTATCGAATAGCCAAACCAGTCCTTACCGTAAGGCAAATACACTTTCATCGGATGTCCTTTGGATAGTGTATGTCTTCGTAATTTCGGCTGCACGCCATAAAGCATTTGGAATTCGTACATTTCCTGAGAAATTTGCTTATCCTCAATCAATTTGTAAGCTATATCTGTCAAATTCTTATCGTGTGTGGCAATCCCCACAAATGCTTTAATATCAAATAGTTTCTTCAATATTTTTACATAATTATCATTGATTTCTTGATATTTTTTATAGGAAATGCTCTCATCCTCCACATAAATACCTTTGCATAGACGTATGTTAATCGGATTTTCCGGTGAATGTATATTTTTTTCAAGACGCTCTACATCACTCATTGTTCGGTGTAAATAAGCCTGTAACACAAGCCCTACCGTATTAGGAAACTCTGTGTGTAACTTCTCGTACATATCCAATTCCCTGTCCGTACATTGAGAATCCTCCATATCTATGCGCACAAATATTCCATAAGAATGCGCTTTTTTTACCACCTCACGAATGTTCTCAAAACACATTTTTTCATCTAACAAAAGTCCAAAGAATGTCGGTTTTACCGAGACGCCTCCATTAATGTTATTGGCTTTTAGTTCGTCTAAGATTTTCATATATGCCTCTTTGTTTTCCATCGCTTCTTGAGCATCTTCTATAAATTCACCCAACAAATCTATCGTAATTCGGCAACCTCCCTCGTTGAGTTTTTGAGAGACTGAGATGGCTTCTTCTAAACTTCTCCCAACAATGTATTTTTTCGAAAACAACCAAACGAAACTCTGTGGCATCTTAGGTAAAATCGCCATTATTAATTTTGAAAGCATAATTTTTAACAGTTTTTAGTTTTCCGAGTATAAAAATACGCTTTTTATCATCAAAAACAACAAAAGTTTGTTCTGAGATAAATTTATTTTCGAGATTGAAAGAATAAGGTTATATTTGTGCCGTTAACGAAAAAATGAAAGAGAAATGAATGGTAAGTTGTTGTCAATTTTGGTAATCCTATCTTTGAGTTTTATTGCTTGTAACCAATCACAAACGACAGGAACTGAAAACAAAGGAGTAAACGTCGGAAAAATCGCCTATGTAAATGTGGACACATTGATGGAGAAGTATCAATTTGCAAGAGACTTAAACGAAGAATTTACAAAGAAGCAGGAAAATATGACTGCGGACCTTAATGTAAAGGCAAAGAAACTAGACGATATGATAAAATCTTTTCAGTATCGCGCACAAAACAACGGATTTGCAACAAGAAAACGTGCTGAACAGGAACAACGTCATATTCAAAAGAAACAGCAAGAATTGCAGGAATTGAACCAAACACTGCAACAGGAATTGGCAAAAGACTATCAAGAAATGACGGGAAGATTGCAAGACACCATCCTTAGTGCTTTGAGACTTTACAATAAAGATGGAAAATATGCTCTTATTTTGCGTACGCAAAAAGGTGGAAATGTGCTTTGGGGAAAGCCTGAATTAGACATCACCAAAGATTTTGTGGAGCAACTCAACAGTGCATACGATGCTAAAAACGTGAGCGAAAAAGAAGAAAAGAAAGAGAAAAAATAAACTTAATTTTCTAGTTTAATAAAAGACTCTTCACTCAAATAATTTTGTGAAGAGTTTTTTTATTTTTGTACAAACCTAAAAAAGAAAAATAAATTTGAAATCTTGCACTTCCTACATAGCCAAACAAAATGAAAAATCAATACTTTCGGAGTTACCCTACGCACCTCTTACCATTGTAATTCCGTGCTACAATGAGCCCAATATTTTAGCCACATTAGAAAGTATCTTGGGAAATGAGGGCTATGAACAACATTTACATATTATTGTTGTTGTCAATCAAAGTAAAGCTACATCAGACGAATGTATCACACAGAATAAGAAGACATTACAGGAATTAGAAAGTGTGAAAGAGAACTACGCAAGCAATTTGCATAGACTTTCAGTATTGGATATAACTTTCCCCTCCGGAGAGGGCGGAGTTGGTGCAGCACGAAAAATTGGGATGGACGAAGCCGTTAAGCAATATGTGCAGCACGGAAAAGATGGGATAATTGTTAGTTTGGATGCTGACACAATCGTCGCTACGAATTACCTTGCAGAGATTTACAATGCTTTCACAAACAATCCTAAAACAAATACGCTCATCATCAATTACGAACATCCTCTTCACGGACTCTCTAAAATGCAAAAGGAAGCAATTATTCAGTACGAACTGTACCTCAGATATATGACCTTAGCCTATCGCTACGTCGGGCATCCCAACGCATTCCACACAATTGGTTCGGCATTTGCCGTACGAGCTTCGGCATGTTGCAAGCAAGGAGGAATGAACAAGCGCCAAGCCGGCGAAGATTTTTACTTTTTACAAAAATTGATGGCGTTGGGGGGCTGTTCTGAACTAAATAGTACTTGCGTTTTCCCTTCTTCTAGAACTTCCGACCGTGTTCCTTTCGGCACAGGAAAAGCGATTAAAGAACTGATAAACAGCAACAACGAATTGCAAACGTATAGTTTTAAGGCTTTTGAAGAACTCAAAACTTTTTTCGATATGCACGAATCGCTTTACAAAATCACAAAGACAGATTATGAAGCGATTGTTTACAACGAATTAGGTGGCTTGATAAAAAGTTGGTTGATAGAAGACAACTTTTTTTCTCAGTTGAAAGAAATAAACGGCAACTGTGCCTCTTTGGAAATGTTTTCAAAGAAATTCTTTGAAAGTTTCTCTATTTTGCAGATTATCAAATATTTGAACTTCTCGCACACACATTTTGTGCAAAAATCGGGAATTTATCACGCAATTTCTTGTCTACCTCAATCGGAATTTTTTGACTTTCAAAATCCTGAGCGTTTGCTCCTTTCCGTAAGAAAATATTTACAAAAAGACACTTTTGTAAAACTCTAATACTCCTCGTGCTCTTTGGTTGTGATATAGAAATACACCATCGCTATCAGAAAACACCCAAAAGAGAGGCGAATAAAAAGGTCTAAAGTATGGGGCACAGCAAAAACAACACGAAGTGTTGCATACAAAATTCCCCAAGCTACCACAAATAATAGCAGTGTATTTCTCCACTGTTTTTTATGTTTTTTTATCATAGTTGTGCTTTTCTTATCAATTTAAAATCTGCCAACGCCATTGCCGTAATTGCCTCAATTACAACAGGTACGCGCAATGCAATACACGCATCGTGACGCCCTTGTATTTGCAACTGCTCTACGTCTCCTGATTCCACATTTAGGGTATGTTGCACTTTGGAAATACTTGAGGTTGGTTTTACTGCCACACGAAATTCCAACATATTCCCATTGCTAATCCCGCCATTTACTCCTCCACTATTATTCGATTTCGTCTTTCCTTCCTTATTTTCAAGTGTATCATTATGCTCGCTCCCCCACATTTCGGTCGCAGCAAAGCCACTTCCAAATGCAATACCTTTTATTGCAGGAACAGCAAATACCAAGTGAGAAATTGCAGATTCTACGCTGTCAAAAAATGGCTCCCCCCAGCCCACAGGTAGATTCTCGGCTTTACAACTCACAATTCCTCCCACAGAATCTTGATTAGCTATGGCTTCGTCTATCACTTTTTCAAAATTCGTTTGCCCTTTTAGGCTTTCTATTTGGGCAGTAATATGTACTTCGCTTATTATTTTTTTCGCCACAACACCTGCGGCAACCAATGCCAAAGTGAGGCGCCCGGAGAAATGCCCGCCACCTCGGTAATCTTGATGCCCAAAATATTTCTTTTCTGCCACAAAATCGGCATGTCCGGGACGTGGCTGTTCTAAAACTTTACGGTAATCTTTTGAGCGAATATTCGTATTTCTAAACAAAATCGTCAAAGGTGCTCCTGTTGTTTTTCCATTAAAAACACCTGAAATCAATTCCGGTTTGTCTTCTTCTACTCTTGATGTAGTTCCTTTTGCTCCCGCTTTACGTCTGCTCAAATCCGTTGCAAAATCCTCCTCACATAAAGAAATTCCCGCAGGACAACCATCAATGGAGATGCCGACACTTTCACCGTGCGACTCACCCCAAATGTTTACAGAAAATATACGCCCCCAACTGTTCATAATTTATCACTGTTTGATTTCTGCCAACAATTCCTCAATGGAAACCGAAATAATTTTTGCTTTTCCTATTTTTTCCAAAAATACAAAATCTATGGCTTCTCCCTGCTTTTTCTTATCTTTTACAATGAATTTTGCAAGACGCTCTATTGGAACCTCAAAAGTGATCGGCAGTTGAAAATCATGTAATATCTCTTTGATTTTGTGTAAGTTGTCAGCCTCTAAATATCCCTTCTTCACCGACCATTTTGCAGCCCAAAACGTACCGAAAGCAACTGCCTCTCCGTGTGTAAATGTGCTATTATTTTCAATAGCGTGCCCTATTGTATGCCCAAAGTTTAACTGTTTCCGCAGTCCTTTTTCTTTCCAATCTTCCTCCACAATACCTGCCTTTACCTGAATAGCCTCCCATATCACCTTTTCCATCAGTTCATTGTCTAACTGCTGCAATCTTATCGAATTTTCACTCAAAAAATCAAATAAATTCGCATTTTTGATAAGTGCGTGTTTGATAATTTCCCCAAAACCGCTACGCAGTTCTTTCGAGGGTAAAGTTCTTAGCAATTCGGCATCACAAATCACAAATTCGGGCGAATTGAAAACGCCAATCATATTTTTATACTGCTGAAAATTGATACCGTTCTTCCCTCCCAAACTCGCATCAACC
>PDWJ01004441.1_pt1 | contig 20142 bp, 16 predicted proteins | sample 1430881 | NCBI WGS metagenome assembly PDWJ01 (sample SAMN01162460, study PRJNA174530) | Oral metagenome, whole genome shotgun sequencing project. | biome: Marine environment; feature: Marine mammal; material: Swab sample of the gingival sulcus; isolation source: swab sample of gingival sulcus... | reverse complement strand
ACATTCAATTTTATATTTCTTAATAAAAACACTATTTTCGCCGCATAAAAATTAGAATATGTTATCAGTTTCAAATCTATCAGTACAGTTTGGTAAACGGGTCTTATTTGACGATGTCAATGTCAAGTTTTCAGGTGCCAACTGTTATGGTATTATAGGTGCCAATGGCTCGGGAAAATCCACATTTTTAAAGATCTTATCAGGGAAAAAAGACCCTACTTCGGGGCATGTACACCTGGAAAAAGGCAAGCGTATGTCTGTTCTGGAGCAAGATCACTTTGCTTATGATGAGTTTCAGGTATTGGAAACAGTATTGATGGGGAACAGACCTTTGTACGACATCAAAAAAGAGATGGATGCCATTTATGCCAAACCCGATTTTTCTGATGAAGATGGGGTGCGTGTAGGCGATTTAAGTGTTGAGTTTGAAGAAATGGGGGGGTGGAATGCTGAAAGTGATGCGGCTAACCTGTTGTCTTCTTTGGGTATCAAAGAAGATTACCACTATACTCAAATGGCGGATTTGGACAATAAAGCCAAAGTTCGGGTACTCCTTGCACAGGCTATTTTTGGTAATCCCGATGTCCTGATTATGGATGAGCCTACCAATGATTTGGATTTTGAAACCATAGGTTGGTTGGAAAACTTTTTGGCCAATTATAACAACACGGTGATTGTCGTGTCCCACGACAGGCACTTCTTGGATGCAGTATGTACCCATGTGTCTGATATTGACAGGGGTAAAATCACCCACTATTCCGGAAATTATACTTTTTGGTATGAGTCCAGCCAGTTGGCTGCCAGACAACGTGCCCAACAAAGTAAAAAAGCAGATGAAAAGAAAAAAGAACTCGAAGAATTTATACGCCGGTTTTCTGCCAATGTTGCTAAATCCAAACAAGCGACCAGTCGTAAGAAAATGTTGGAAAAACTCAATGTTAATGAGATTCAACCCTCCAGCAGACGTTATCCAGGAATCTTTTTTGAACAGGAACGTGAAGCCGGTGATCAGATACTCAATGTAGAGCATTTGTCAAAATCTGCGGAAGGTGATGTCTTGTTTAAAGATGTGAGTTTTAACCTTAACAAAGGGGATAAGGTTGCGGTTATATCCCGGAATTCCAGAGCCTTGACGGCGTTTTATGAAATTCTGTCGGGTAACCTTGAACCTGATTCCGGATCTTTACAATGGGGAGTAACCACTACACAAGCTTATTTACCGGTAGATAATTCAAACTTTTTTGACAATGATTTGAGTTTGGTGGATTGGTTACGTCAATGGGCTAAAACAGAAGAAGAGCAAGAAGAAGTGAACCTCAGAGGCTTTTTAGGACGTATGTTGTTCAGTGGTGAAGAGGCTTTGAAACAATCACGTGTATTATCCGGTGGTGAAAAAGTGCGTTGTATGTTATCCCGTATGATGATGATGCGTGCCAATGTGTTATTGCTCGACGAACCAACCAATCACCTGGACTTAGAATCTATTCAGGCGTTTAACAATGGTCTGGAAAAATATAAAGGAACTGTCCTGTTCAGTACCCATGACCATGAGTTTGCTCAAACGGTAGCCAATCGTATTATCGAATTGACACCCAATGGGGTTATCGATCGTTTCAGTACCTTTGATGAGTATTTGGAAGATCCTAAGATCAAGGATTTAAGGGATAAAATGTACGCCGTATAAAAGTTAATACTTATGAAGTCAGAAGAATTTTACGTCAAATTAAAAAAGAGTTTGGAAGACACAACCGAGTTTCCTACCCAATACCTCTATAAGTTTATAGTACCCAACCAGCCTGACAAGATCAAACAGGTAGAAGAAATCTTTAATCACCTGGGTGCTGTTATTGAAACCAAAACTTCTAAAAAAGGGACTTATACCTCGGTATCTATTCATGTCAACATGCAATCTGCTGATCAGGTGATTGAAAAATATAAAGAAGCAGCTAAGGTTGAGGGGATTATTTCTTTGTAATTTGGGGTAGGTTTTTTGTTGTAGGACAATTTTGTAGTTTGTTATTGGTGGTTTTTTGATGGTTTCTGATTAGAGAAGTGTATATTTGTAGATAGATATGCTAATGTTATCTACAAGTCTCAAGTTAATTACTATAACTATAAGAAAAGTATTTTTTAACGAATTAAAAATAGTACGTTTGTAATTATGGATAAATTGACTAAAGAACAACGGAAAAAGAATATGCAGGCAGTTAAAGCTACTGGATCAAAAATTGAAGTTGCTTTGTCAAAAGCCCTTTTCTCAAAGGGATATAGATACAGAAAAAATGATAAAACAGTATTTGGTAAACCTGATTTAACATTTAAAAAATATAAAATTGCCATATTTGTAGATAGTGAGTTTTGGCATGGAAAAGATTGGGAAATAAGAAAATTTGATCACAAAACTAATAAAGAGTTTTGGTATAGAAAAATAGAACGTAATATAGAAAGAGATAAAGAGGTAAATTATACACTTGAAAAACAAGGCTGGAAAGTCTTACGTTTTTGGGGGAAACAAATTACTAAGGATTTGGACAATTGTGTACAAGCAATAGAACATGAAATAAGCAATGCTAAAATGAATATCACAGAAAAAATTTCACTCGAATTAATAGAGGGTAAAAAATTTAAGGTAAGACTGTTAGATTCAAATTGTAATAAGCGAGCGGTATTAACTCATTATTTGCATAATTCAAAAGATGTGGTAGCAAAATTTTATAAACAAGATGCAGTTGCTTTTACAAAAGAAATTTTAGAGTTTAAATACCCTGATGAGGAAATATCATTAAAAGTCGCTGAGAATGCTCTTCAGTATGAAATGTTTGTTGATGTTCAGGTACCATTCCCTGCTCCCCAAACTCCTAAATTTAAGTTTATAGATTTGTTTGCAGGAATTGGTGGATTTAGATTAGCTCTTCAGAATTTGGGGGGGAATTGTGTATATACAAGTGAATGGGATGAAAAGGCAAAACAGACTTATAAAGCAAATTTTGGTGAAGTACCATTTGGTGATATAACTAAAGAAAGTACCAAATCATATATTCCTGATAATTTTGACGTGCTTTGTGCTGGTTTTCCTTGTCAAGCTTTTTCAATTGCTGGTAAACGAGGTGGTTTTGAAGATACAAGGGGAACATTGTTTTTTGAAGTTGCAGAAATAATAAAAAGAAAACAACCCAAAGCAATTTTCTTAGAAAATGTTAAAGGGTTAAGAAATCACGATAAAGGTAAAACTTTAAATACCATTTTAAATGTTTTGAGAAATGATTTGGGGTATTTTGTGCCAGAACCAAAAATTATCAATGCTAAAGATTTTGGATTGCCTCAAAATAGAGAGAGAATTTTTATAGTCGGTTTTCATAAGAATACAGGAGTTACTGAATTTGAATATCCAAAGCCATTTAATAAAAAAGTGACTTTTGAAGATATTAAAGAGGAAAATGTTGTTCCTACAAAATATTACTTATCAACAGTTTATCTTGAAACTTTAGAGAAACATAAAAAAAGACACAAAAGTAAAGGGAATGGTTTTGGTTTTGAAATTATTCCAGATAATGGGACAGCAAATGCTGTGGTTTGTGGGGGTATGGGAAGAGAGCGCAATTTAGTTTATGATCATAGAATAACGGATTTTACTCCTACAACAAATATAAGAGGAGAAGTAAATCGTCAAGGAATTAGGAAAATGACTCCAAGAGAATGGGCAAGACTTCAAGGGTTTCCAGATGAGTTTATTATACCTGTTGCAGATGCTTCTGCATATAAGCAATTTGGAAACTCTGTTGCAGTTCCTGCTATTCAAGCTACTGCAAAACAAATTTTAAAAGCATTAAATTATAAGAATGGGTAAATTAAATGAATTAAGCATAACAATAGGCAAGAGAAATAAAGCAGAAAAAATATTCGATGAGCTTTTTCCAAATTTTTTAAAAGTTAAGTATGGTAAACCATCTGAATATGTCTTAAAGTATTGGGAAGCATATAGCAAACATCCTGATGGCAATAATAATTTAAATGGTAAAATATTTGAATACATACTTGCAACACTTTGTGTCAGAGAAGAGATTATTCCTATATATATGAGTGCAAAAGTAGCTTTTGTACCCAATGTAATATATGATTTAATGTTTTATACTGCAGAGAGAGGGCCGATTTGTTTTAGTGCAAAAACCAGTTTAAGAGAAAGGTATAAGCAGGCTGATTTAGAATCTATTGCCTTGAAATATGTTCATAGGAAAGCATTAAGTTATTTAATAACTCTTGAAGAAAAAGAAGCTAAAAGTGTTAAGGAAAAAATCCAAAGTGGAGATGTTATTGGCTTGGATGACGTCATTGTTGCTACGAGTACTGATTTTGATAATCTAATTGATGGTTTAAAAAAACTTAAATTTTCTCAACCACCAAAAGTTAAGGTTATTGAGAGTAATCAAATTATTACACAAGAAAAAATTAATAAAATAAAGACTGTTTAGAAATCCAATATGTGAAAATCAAGATTATTAGTTGTATGTTTCTCTAAAGGTATAGATCAAAATAAACGAATTCTGCTTCGTTAGGGTTTTCCATCTTTGTAGGTAAAATATGTCTTATCAAATTATTTTAAATCACTTGTTTTAATTTTTTTATTGTTATAATGAGTTTTGTCCAAAATACTTTTCACTGTTTATTTTAAACAATAAATTCAAGCAAGATTCTATTTTACAACAATTAATATCCGGGGATTGGCTTTATTTCAAGAGGATACTTAGTGAAGAATAATTTGCTGAAAGAACAGAGCTATAAACTGGCTAAAACCTGATGTTTTTGGAAGTATCTTATTTTTATAAGGTATTTATAAAAGTGATGAGTGATTTAAACTTAGTCAGACATTAAATCTAAAAACCTTTCACTTTTTGACCTCGTATCTTCTGCTTCCTCTGTGGTTTTAAGACACTTTACAGTCTCCGTTATATAGTTTCTCCCATTCCCGATGGTAAAACGTCATTTAGTAACGCAAAAGTCTATGTGTAATTCAATTTTTTTTGCTAACTTGCACGTAACTACAGCTGTACTAAACTGTTGGTTTTAACCCAAATAATATTATGCTTACTATCATGAAAACATTACTAATAATTGTTTTAACAATTACAGTATCGATTTTTAGTATGGCACAAAGTGTATATTATGTTTCTTTAACCGGGAATGATGGTAATTCGGGCTTAAGTGAAGCAGAAGCTTGGAGAACGATTACTTATGCAGCTTCATCTGCAAGTCCTGTAGCTCCCGGTGATACGGTCTATATCAAAGCGGGAGACTATGGAGACGAAAATGTGGTTTTTGAAACTGACGGTACTGAAACAGACAAAATTATTTTTGAAGGCTATCAATCTGTTCCCGGTGACAATCCTGCGTTGAATTATAACTTTGGTGATCCTTTGGATGCATCACTGATGCCGCTGTTGGATGGTGGCGATAGGACAATAGGAGGAATTGCAATGACATTGTACAGGCAACACGTTGAAATAAAAAATTTTCAGATTAAAAACTATAACCATGGTATTTATGCATGGCATGCCTTGTATGTAACCGTTGAAAATGTCATTGCAGAGTCATTGGGAGATGTTAATCAAACGTATGACGGCTATGGAATAGTCTTTGCGCCTGATGGTGGTGGAGAAGGAGGGTATAATACCATAAAAAATTGTGTAGTAGTTAATGCTGCTGCAGAAGGAATTACTGCTTATGGGAATAATAATGTTTTAGACGGTTGCAGAGTATATTGTAATGAGGACACCGCTCATGCCGCTATGGATTACTATATTGTGGGCCATGGTAATAATAATCTTATAGAGAATTGTCATGTGGAACGTATTGGAGATTTGACTCACGGTGGGCATGGGATTAATCTTAAAGGTAATGCTGAGAATAACATCATTCGTAATTGCACCTCAAAGAATACAGTATGTGTTCAATTGCGTCACCGGGGCATAAAGAATAACACGGTGGAGAATTGTATTGCAGAAGACACTCGTGCAGGTTTTTTAATCAGGGATGGTGCCAGTAACAATGTGATTAGGAATTCAAAAACTATTGGTTGTTCCTATGCTGTGTCATTTATGGATACCACAGAAGACGATGGTGCGCAATATGCCGGAAGATATAATGTATTTGAAAACTGTCTGTTTATAGATAGTGTGGAAAATGTCATCTATTTTGATTACTATTCATTACCATCTGTTGTTGACAATAATTCTTTTGTAAATTGTGTTATAGATGGTGGTGATTACCTGTTTGGTTGTGACCGTGAGAATAATGACAATAAGATGGTGAATTGTATTGTTACAAATGTGCAGAATTTTTACCGGACAGCACAAGACCAGGAAGTTGAATATCCATTAAATTTTGATTTTGAATATTCTCTTTTTTACAATAATGGATTTGATGCACCTGCCGGAACGGCTATATTTACTTTTGAACCCGGTTTTGTTGATTTAGCGGCTAACGACTATCACCTTACAGCAACATCACAATGTATTGATACGGGGACTTCAGAAGGGGCACCTCAGACGGACTTTGATGGGAATATCAGACCTTTTGGAAACGGTTGGGATATTGGTGCCTACGAATTCATTGGAACTATGAGTAATGATTTATCAGGTATATCTTCTGTTAATGAAGTATTGGTATTTCCAAATCCAACATCGGGTACGATGACTATAAGTGGACAAAAATCTGATTTAATTGACATTAAAGTTTACAACACACTGGGACAGGATATGACAAAATTAACACGACGACAGGTACTTAATGACACACCTATGGTACTTAATTTATCAGAATTATCTGATGGTATTTATCTTGTAAAGACGATATCTGCCACCAAAATTGTATTAAAAAAATAAGTGTGATTGTTGTAAAATCAGGCTTTTTAGTCAATTTGAGTTTAAGGAGAATTTTACTTTTTTATACTAATTTGTACATCATTAAAAAACCATAATCAAATGAAAAAATACAAATCAAACAGAAAAGGGTCTATAAGATATCTTCTAATTGGTGCAGCAGCATTACCTATAATATTTTTCGTACTTGATACTAAGAGTATTATAGAAAACCCATTGATGCTTATACCTTTATTGGTTCCATTAGCTTTAATATCCTGGATATATTTTGAAACGTTTTATACCATTGAAAACAACGAATTAATTTACCGCTCTGCGTTTATAAGAGGAAGAATAGACATATCAACGATAAAAGAAATACAAAAGGGAAAAACTATGTGGAGTGGAATAAAACCTGCGTTAGCCAGGCATGGACTTATTGTTAAGTTTAACGCCTATGATGTCGTCTATATCTCTCCTGTAAGTAATGATGAATTAATCGCGGACTTATTAAAAGTAAATCCTGACATTAAAATAATAGACTAATATTAAAGAACATAAAATGAAAAGAATAACCATTCTTAGTCTCAGTCTATTCATAACAATATTGTTTACTGGTTGTGATTCATCTCAAAAAAAATCGGTAGAAACGTTGTATTTCAATGGCGATATTATCACTATGGCAACCGAAAAACCTCAATATGTCGAGGCGCTCGTCGAAAACGAAGGCAAAATCGTTTTTGTAGGAAGTTTAAAAGAAGCTGAAAAAACATTTGAAGCACAGCGTAAAATTGATTTAAAAGGTAAAACATTATTACCGGGATTTATTGACCCGCACAGTCATTTTGCTAATGTCTCAAACGCTATGGGACAAGTTAATCTCAGTCCGCCGCCGGTTGGAAACACCACGAATATTCCGCAATTATTGGAGCAAATAAAACAATATAAAACAGACAATAATATTCCGGATGGTGAGTGGATTTTTGCAACAGGTTACGATGATAATCAATTGGCTGAAAAACGTCACCCGGACAGGAAAGAAATAGACGATGTTTTACCGGATAATCCTGTGTATTTAGATCACACGAGTGGGCATATGGGAGTTGCCAATAGTTTAGCTTTAAAGCAAATGAAAGTCAATGCAAAAACGAAAAATCCTCCGGGAGGCAATATTGGCAGATACCCTAACTCTAACGAGCCTAATGGCTTGGTTCAGGAAACAGCCATGTATCCATTTGTAGGTAATATGTTGCAGATTTTGGGTAGTAAAGCCGAAAAGTTTTTTGTAGCCACGCAAGATTTTTATGCCGGTAATGGTTTTACTACAGCACAAGACGGTATGGCTGACAGACATAAGATTAAGTTTTACCAACAAAAGGCTAAAGACAATGCGTTGAAAATAGACATTATTGCTCTGGCGGGATTTTCAGATTTAAATCAAAACCTGGCTGACAGTTTGATGATCTTTAAGGTTTATAATAATGGTTTCAAAGTGCAGGGTACTAAGATTATTGCTGATGGCTCACCGCAAGGGAAAACGGCTTTTTTTACAAAGCCATATCTGACAGAAGTTCCCGGTTGTAACAAAGATTGTAAAGGCTTACCGAGTTTAGACCAGAATACCTTAAACGAACTCTTTGTAACGGCATACGACAACAATAATCAATTGTTTATACACAGCAATGGTGATGCAGCCATAGATATGGTTATTAAGGCTCACGAAAATGCTTGTGAACAATTAAAACAACCTTTGGATAAAGATCGTAGAACCATTATCATACATTCACAATTTGTGAGGGCTGACCAACTTGAAACTTTTGTAAAGTATAAGATTCTTCCTTCATTTTTTACAAATCACGCTTTTTTCTGGGGTGATGTGCACGTAGAAAATCTGGGTAAAGAAAGAGCTGAATTTTTGAGTCCTATGGCCACATCAGACCGATTAGGTATAAAATACACCAATCATTCTGATGCGACTGTAACGCCTCTTAACCCACTTTTGGGTATTTGGTCGGCAGTAAACAGGACTTCCCGCTCCGGCAAAGTCATAGGTAAAAAAGAACAAGCCACACCTTACCAAGCCTTAAAAGCAGTTACCATTAATGCGGCTTATGAGCATTTTGATGAAAAAACAAAAGGCTCTTTGGAAGTAGGGAAATTAGCTGATTTAGTTATTTTGGACAAAAACCCATTAAATGAAGATCCTAAAACGCTAAAAGATATTAAAGTCGTTGAAACCATTAAGGAAGGGCAAACAATCTTTAAGGCAGAAACTAAATAGTTTGCTTTAAAATATTATATTTATTACTTGAATTTAAGCAATATAAAACTAAAGAATGAGAAAAATAACAATCTTAATATTTTTAATATCAATGACCATTTACGGACAAGAATCAATGAAAAAGATAGAGCTGGAAGAAGGTGTTAATAGTATAAAATACAATGGTCTGGAGATAGAAACGTTACTCCAGATCTATGATGAAAAATCACCAGACCACCTCATTGGAGATGTGAGGCTCGAGCTTAGCGCTAATGGTAAAACTATAGCTGATTTTTATACCGCTAATGATAAGTCTGTAGTAGAATATAACACCAAAATATACAAGAATTATTTTCTGACTTTTCTGATTGAAAACAACAAAAAATATCTGATTATAGAGGATGCTAAATTAGGAAAAGCATTTGCATTATTGAGTCGTAGAAGTGCTTTGGTAGATAACATGGTGGCAATAGAAATCATAAGTTCTGTGGCCGAATTCGGATATGATGGACCAATAGAAGACGAAAACAGGAATTATTTTACAGATGTACAGTATACCCTAAAAGTGACTGTAAAAGACGTTGTGAAAACAATCAGTTTTTATAGTTCTGAAATTAAAAGTGGTTTTATGATTGACATCAACGGTTATGAGGTTCGAATTCTTTCAGATATTTATAAAAACTCGTATGTTATACTTGAGATGATCATTGATAAAAAAGAGGGTAAATAATAAACAATGGATGATATTGCTTTAAAAAATCCATCGTTTGGTTTTCTTAAGAGTTGTACTGATTTTTGGTAATGATGCTCCTATAGTGTTGATATGACACTTTTAGCTTTCTCGACATTTATCTTTTTTAGTCATCAAAACAGGGTAGAAGTCAAACTACTTATCAATACCTAAAGAAGTTAGTCCAAAAACTGTTTTTGGGCTTAAGTAAATGTTATCCTGAACCAGTGGAGGCTAACGTGTTTGTTAACACTGTCAAAAATGATTTTAGTTGATGGATGAAATGTTTTTTTCTAATGTTTTGTGAGGAGAAAAAATGTACTTTTGCAGACCAGCTAATGTTGTACATTAGAATTAAAACAGGATAACTAAAATTGACAAGAAATATGTTCGGCATAAGACACATTAAATTCGATTCAATGACGTACGTTCTTCATTACAAGAACGGAGCAATCAAAAGAGAAGGTCGTGGGCTTTCTTTTTTTTATTTCAGACCAAACAGTTCTATTGTAGCAATTCCAATGGGGAGTAACGACTTGCCGTTTATATTCAGTGAATCTACAAACGACTATCAGACGGTCAATATACAAGGTCAAATAAGTTATAAAATTTCCGACCCAAAAACACTCGCAGATGTTTTGGATTTTACGGTCACCGACAATGGACAGTATAAAAAGAACGATATAGAAAAACTAAACCAAAGGATAATAAACGAAGCGCAAACAGCTACTTCTACCTTTATACATGAAATAAAATTAAAAGATGCTATCCGTTCTGCAAAATCTATTGAAGAACAGATTTTGAATGGACTTAAAACATCACCTGCCATCGGGATGTTAGGCATTGAAATACTTGGGGCAAACGTTTTGGCTGTTCAGGCAACTCCGGAAATGACCAGAGCTTTGGAAACCGAAACCATGGAAAAGTTACAACAAGAAGCCGATCAGGCTATTTATGAAAGAAGAAATTTTGCCGTTGAACAGGAAAGAAAAATCAAAGAATCTGAACTGAATACAGAAATTGCCGTAGAAGAAAAACAGAAGCAAATTGCTGAAAAGAAAATGGAATCAGATGTGTTACAGGCAAAAAATCAAAGAAAACTACGGGAAATGACATTGGAAGCAGATATTTCGATAGAAAACCAAAGAAAACAATTTATCGAACAGAAAACGGCCAACGACAAGAAGGAAGCCGAAATGCAAGGCTATGTTATTGAAACAACGTTGAAACCATATAAAGACATCGATTGGAAAATATTGACTGCTTTAAACAACAATCCTGATCCTAAATTTAATATCTCGTTAGCTTTCAGACAACTTGCAGAAAATGCGGATAAAATCGGTAACCTGAACATCAGTCCCGAACTCTTGGATTCAATCCTGAACGAAAAGCATAGAGGGCACTAATGAGATATGAATACGCCATTATCGTAAAAGACAAAACGCGGCTTGAATCTTTGATTGAACGTTTCAATACAAAGGCACAAGCTAAATTTTATATTGAACGATTTGGTGGGAATTTTGACGATTATGAGTTGGAACACGAAATTTTTCATGTTGCTTTGGCTTCTTTACAAGCACAATTGTCCAAAGTCATAAAGAATAAAGTCGTTGAAAGAAAGTATTTGCCTTCGTTCATTTTTTCTGAGAAAAACTTAATTGTGGTCATCGGTCGGGATGGGTTAGTGGCAAATACCGCCAAATATTCCAATAGTTGTCCAATAATAGCAGTAAATCCCGATAAAGAAAGATATGACGGTGTATTGTTGCCATTCACTTCTGCGGACTTTATTTCGGGCGTTGAAAAGACAATTACCGACAAGAGTTCAATCAAACTTGTCAGATTTGCTGAAGCCCGATTGAATGATGGCCAACGGCTTTTGGCGTTTAACGATTTATTTATCGGTGCTTCAACGCATATTTCGGCACGGTACAAAATTTCATATAACGAGATAATAGAAGAACAATCATCCAGCGGAATAATTATTTCGACATCCGCAGGTTCTACCGGTTGGCTTAGTTCCATTTTTAATATGGCTTATGGTGTTACCGGATTATTTGAGAAAAACTTAACACCTAAAAGACCAAAGTTAAAAGACAATGAGTTGCTTTTTACCGTTCGTGAACCGTTTAAAAGTGTCAGGACGCAAACAGATTTGACTGTAGGACTTATAAACAATCAAAGTGTTTTGACTATAGAATCACTTATGCCTAAAAACGGCATTATTTTTAGTGATGGTATAGAAAAAGATTTCTTGAAATTTAACAGTGGTAGTTTTTGCAGAATTTGGACGTTGATTAAGCGTTTGTTTGTGGTGTTTTTGATTTATCAGATCACACGGCTTATTTTTTATTATTACAATATTCAGCACTTTCCAGATGTCAGTACCGGGCATTTATTAAACATGATGACGGGTGGCTTAAGATTTGATTTAGCCGGTATCTTATACTTGAATCTTTTATTTATCGTGCTATCCCTAATACCCTTAAAACTAACAGATAACAAAATCTATCAGAAAGTGCTTTTTGTAATATTTATGACGACCAATGCCATAGGTTATGCTTTTAATATGATGGATGTGTTTTATTTTAATTACATCCTGAAACGAAGTACGGTTGAGGTTTTTATGTTTGCACATGAACAAAATATTGGCAATTTATTATGGGCATTTATCAAAGACTTCTATTGGGGGTTTATTGTTTGGTTTGTCTTTGTTTATCTCACTTATGTATGGTATAAATTTATCAAAACTAAACGTTTTAACACGCTTTCGCCTTTCATTTATTATCCGGTAAGTCTGGCTACATTATTATTGGTCGTTTACTTTTCTATCGTAGGCATACGGGGTGGTTTTACAAGGTCAACAAGACCGATTAGTCTTAACAATGCAGCGGCTTATACAAATAGACCTATAGAGATGTCGATTGTTTTGAATACACCTTTTAGTGTCATCAGAACCTACGGTGCTAAGATAATGACGAAAAAGAATTATTATGCTGATGATGAGCTGAATGAGATTTACACACCTGTAAGACATTTCGAAGCAGAAGAAGCTTTTACCAATCAGAACGTTGTGGTAATAATAGTCGAAAGTTTAGCGCGGGAATATATTGGAGCTTTAAATCCTTCAGCAGAAAACGGGCAATATAAAGGCTATACACCTTTTATAGATAGTCTGATCCAAAAAAGCTATGTCTATACCAATGCCTTAGCCAATGGTCGTAAATCCATTGATGCCTTACCTTCTGTTATAGCCTCTGTACCCTCATTAGTACAACCTTATATCATCTCACCTTACGCCACTAACAAGATAAAAGGCTTGGGGAATATCTTAAAAGAGAAAGGCTATCAAACGGCTTTCTTTCATGGCGGACCGAAAGGATCTATGGGCTTTGCAGCTTTTATGAAAATGGCCGGGCATGATATTTTTTATACGTCGTTAGATTACCCTGACAAATCAGCTTTTGATGGGAGTTGGGGTATATGGGATGAAGAATATCTTCAATTTACGGCAGAAAAACTCAACGACATGCAAGAGCCATTTTTAGGAAGTATTTTTACATTGTCATCACATCATCCATTTAAGATTCCGGAAAAATACAAAGGCAAATTTGAAAAAGGTGTTTTAGACATTCATGAGCCGGTTCAATACACGGATTTTGCCTTAAAAAAATTCTTTGCTACAGCTTCACAGATGCCTTGGTATCAACATACGATATTTGTCATTACTGCAGATCATTGTAACCAATCCTATTTGCCGGAATATCAAAGCTCAGTCGGGCGTTTTGCCATTCCTATTATCATTTTCGATCCTTCAAAAACGGATCAGGCAATGATGGATGATACCGTTACCCATCAAGTAGATATCTTACCTAACATCCTAAAACGTCTGAATTATTCCGGTGATTTTGTTTCATTTGGTAATGATTTAGAACATCCGTCTGATGCCTTTGCTGTGAATTATATCAACCAGACCTGGCAAATTCTTGACAATGAATTTTTACTGCAATTCAGAGCAGATGAAAGCCAAGCTTTGTATCGTTATAAAACGGATAAATTGCTTAAAAACAATTTAATATCATCAGAGAAAGAAGCTGTTCATCGGTTAGAACGGCAATTAAAAGCCTATATTCAGCAGTATTCCAATCGGATGATTGCTAACGAAATGGCTCTGGAAGATGAGGCGGGAAAGTAAAGTATACCATCTGCGGTATATGTTTTAGTTCTTGTTCCATCAGGCAATTTAAGGGTTTGTTTTAAATGGTTTTTACCTGAGAATCTATAATGCCTGACGATGAATAAATAATGTATTTTTGTGGTTTAATCGAAAATAAGAGCACTAAACAATTGTAGAATATGGAACAAATTACAGATTTTATCCAGAGTGAATTGGGCGAAAAAGTATTAAAAATAGCATTTGTTGTTTTTATTATTCTGTTTTTTACCGGTGTCTTAAAAAGAATTATTCCGAAATATGTTAAAAATACGAATTCGCGATACAGAACGAGAAAATTCATCAATTTTTTAGGATTTACACTTGTCATTATTGCGATTCTGATTGTGTTTAGCAACCAGTTGACAGGACTTGCTGTTTTTCTTGGGGTTGCAGGAGCAGGAATAGCATTTGCATTACAAGAAGTCATCGCCAGTGTTGCGGGATTTATAGTCATACATTTTTCCAATTTTTACAACGTAGGGGACAGGGTTTCCGTTGGAGGTATAAAAGGAGATGTGATAGACATAGGTATATTAAGGACGTCTTTAATGGAAATAGGAGATTGGGTGCATGGCGATTTATATAATGGAAGAATGACAAGGGTAGCCAACAGTTTTATCTTTAAAGAGCCGGTTTTTAATTATTCCGGTGATTTCCCGTTTTTATGGGATGAAGTGAAGATTCCAATCAAGACCAATAGTGATTTTGACTATGCCAGAAAAGAGTTTTTTAAAATCATCAATGATATTCAAGGTGAATATGCAGAACAAGCTAAAGCCCACTGGGACAAAATGACTGAAAAATTAATGATTGAAGAGGCACGGGTTGCCCCGATGGTAAGTATGTCCTTTGATGAAAATTGGATAACATTTGTTTTGAGATATGTGGTGGATTATAAAGCAAGGCGCAGTACAAAAGATGAAATTTATACTCAAGTGCTCAGTTGTATCAACCAATCTGATGGCAAAATAGAAATTGCATCAGCAGCCTTTGAAATCACTGAATTTCCTAATAGAAAATAAATCTATACCAGCTCAGGAATGCATGGTGATGAATACAACTCTAATAGTATGGATTTTAATGATAAAAGGAGCCTTATGAATATAGGAAACCAATGAAGAGACAGGCATTTAGATTATATAATATCTGAATTAAATCCAATGATTTCTAATGCAACATTTAGTAAATATTAATCTTTATGAAGATGCTAAAGTTTTATATCGTTTTTTTATTAGTTCTGGTAAGTTGTAATGAAAAGAATAGTACTAAAGAGTTTACCACTAAATCAGAACAAAGAATTAATAAAATAATGAAAACACAAGACAGCCTGACATTTGAGGACTTGATATTCTTAAACAAACAAGAAGCTATTCTAAAATATGGAAATCCGGTTTCAACTGAACAGTTTATCTTAGATGATGCGCAAGGGGAGTTCAGAAATAGTATTTCTGATGTATTCACCGCAAAAGAAAGGCAGAGTGAAACTATTTTAATAGATGAAGTGACCTGGGAAAAAGATAATGATACATGGATTACTGTTTGGTATCAATTAATTGAACAAAAGTCAATCCCTAAAAGTGTTTTTTCTTGGGAAAAAGGAACTGAGTTTTAAAAATCCTTTCCGTAAAAATGCTAAATAAAACTTAGTCGTCTAAGTATTTCCGTCAATTCCGGACTGTATGGAAAAGATTAGAATCAGAATTCAAAAAACACATGTGTTAATGCATAACCGTATTTATTGGGTGATGCAACTTGCCTGAACTTATCGAAGGACAGGTTGTAAATATATAGTAATCTGTTATACCTCTATTACGGGTTTGAATTCCAATAACTATGGAGTTCCTTTTTTTATCTTTATTTGATGTATAAGTCCATCCATTACAAGCAAAATTTTCTTATTTTAGCTTTTTTTAATTTACTATCTTATGTTTGACAAATTAAAAGGTTTTTCACGTGCGTTTTGGACAGCTAATGTTGTAGAATTGTTAGAACGTGGCGCATATTACGGAGTCTTTATTGTTATTACTCTTTACTTATCGCGTATTCTTGGCTTTAGTGATATGGAAGCGGGGGTTATTTCGGGGTTATTTTCCGGTGGTTTATTCCTATTACCTACTTTTACAGGAGCTTACGCCGATAAAATAGGCTTTAAAAAATCCTTGATTATTGCTTTTTCACTATTGACCGTAGGTTATTTCGGGTTAGCAGCATTACCTACGGTTTTAGAATCTGCCGGTCTGGTTGATTATTCGGATGGTATAAAGTTTACCGGGCTGAAAACGTCGTTTTATCGTTGGTCTATTGCACCGGTTATGCTGGTCGTGATGATTGGTGGTTCGTTCATCAAATCGGTGATTACGGGAACGGTAGCTAAAGAAACCACAGAGATTAACCGTGCTCAAGGGTTCTCCATATTTTATATGATGGTCAACATCGGGGCTTTTTCCGGAAAAACTATTGTCAAACCATTACGTCATGCTATGGGTGATATGGGATTGGTATATATCAACTATTTTTCTACAGGATTGACGTTTATCGCCTTGTTGCTCATTATCTTTATGTATAAAACTAACCATACTGCCGGTGAAGGAAAATCTTTTAAAGAAATCTGGAATGCCTTGCTTAAGGTCATGTCAAACGGCAGGTTGGTCTCTTTAATTATCATTATTACCGGTTTTTGGATGGTACAACATCAACTGTATGCGACCATGCCGAAATATGTCTTGCGTATGGCAGGGGAGGGCGCATCACCGTCCTGGTATGCCAATGTCAATCCGCTGGTGGTTGTTCTTACGGTGACGTTTATTACCCGGATGATGGCCGGTAAAACGCCATTGTTTTCGATGACTGTCGGGATGTTTTTAATGCCGTTATCAGCGTTGGTTATGGCATCAGGTAATTGGTTTGGCGTTGAACCAATTGATTTAGGCTTTATGTCTATGCATCCTATTGCGTTGATGATGATATTGGGTATTGTTGTACAAGCTTTGGCAGAATCATTTATTTCACCGCGATTTTTACAGTTTTTCTCCTTACAGGCACCCAAAGGAGAGGAAGGGTTGTATTTGGGCTTTAGTCATTTGCATTCGTTTTTAGCGTCGGTATTAGGATTCAGTTTGTCAGGGTATTTATTGACAAAATATTGTCCCGACCCCGCCTTGTTTGAAACCCATGAAGCCTGGCAAGCGGCTAGTGCTAACGCACATTATGTGTGGTATGTCTTTGCCGGTATTGCTATGGTTGCTGCTGTTGCATTGATTGTTTACGGTAAAGTAATCAACTGGTTGGACGCTAAAAAAGAAATGGCTTAGCAGATTTTATTATTTAACGGTATTTGGAAGTATCCTTCTAATACACGATATTTAATAATATCCTACTAATACACGATATTTCAATATATCCTACTAATACACGATATTTGGAGATATCCTGTTAATTCACGATATTTGCAATATGATAGCAGTTATAAAAGGAGATATTATCAATTCCAGAAAGGTTAAAAACCCTGAAAAGTGGTTATTACCGTTAAAAGAATTATTGAGTCAATGGGGGGAAACACCCGCTGATTGGGAGGTTGTATGGGGAGATTTTTTTCAATTAGAAATCGCCGATCCACTTGAAGCTTTACAAAAAGCTATAAGCATCAAAGCGTTGATTAAGACTATTTTACCGGGTGGAACTGATAAGCGTGTAAGTGACTTGGATGTCAGGATATCTATTGGTATAGGAGAAAAAAGCTATACTGGTAGGCGTATTTCCGAAAGTAATGGTCAGGCATTTATATTTGCCGGAGAAAAATTTGACAGTCTGAAAAAAGATAAAAATACTTTGGCTGTCAAAAGTGGTTATTCTTCATTTGATGCTGAGATTAATCTGTTACTAAAATTAGCAAGTATATTTATGGATAAATGGTCTGTAAAGGCTTCAGAATTGGTATTTCAGGTGTTGAAAAATCCGGAAGCCATGCAGGCGGAAATAGGAGATATATTGAATGTCAAACAAAATACCGTAAGTGGCAGGTGGCATAGAGCCAATCTCGATGAAGTCCTACAAATAGACGCATTGTACCGTCAGAAATTAAAAGCATTGCTCTCATGATTGTATTGATAAAGCTCATATTGGCACATTTTATTGGAGATTTTTTAATGCAACCTCAATCCTGGGTAAAGCATAAAGAAGCCTTTAAAATAAAGTCTTCCAAACTTTACGGACATGTCCTTATCCATGGATTATTGGTGTTGGTATTGTTGTGGGATATACGTTTGTGGTGGGTGGCTCTGAGCGTCGTCATCAGTCATTGGATTATTGATTTGATAAAGCTCTACAATCAAAAAGACACTAACAAAAGCCAATGGTTTATCATTGACCAATTCTTACATCTGATAGTGGTTATTGCGCTTTGGGCACTTGTGACACGCCCGGAATTTTTCTGGTCAGGGTTGTTGAGTAGCCCATTATTTTGGGGCTATTTGACGGCTGTGGTGTTTTTAACCTTTGTGGTAAGTGTGATTATGCAGGTGTTATTGTCAAGGTGGTCGCCATTAGTTGATAGAGGTGAGCCTCAATCCTTAAAAGATGCCGGAAAATATATAGGTATTTTAGAGCGCTTACTGATTTTTGTGTTTATTATAACCAACCGAAAGAGACCAAAGACAGACGTTTGACAGAGTATATCCTGATAGGCACCTTATTGAGTTTTGGTATTGCAATCCTGACCGGCTTATTGGTCAAAAACCTTCCCTTTATTTAACGCTTACAAGTAACCTTGATAATTCTGTATGCTTTTTGCAGATACTATTGAGCAATGATAGTTTTGTACAAGAGTTCTAAGGCTTTAGAAGTTCCTCTGTAAATAACCTTTTCACGGGGTTGTCCTAAATTAAAATAATAGCTTTTAACGCCTTGAGGATCTGCAATGGCAATAAATATATCACCTACAGAGCGGTCTGTATCATCTGTGGTAGGGCCGGCATTACCTGTGGTCGCAATGGCATAATCCGTATTGAATTTTTTCTGAATTCCTTGTGCCATAGCCTCAGCAACTTCCGCACTGACAACACTGTGTTTATCAATCAGGGTTTGCGGAACTTTTAGTTCATTTTGCTTGATCTGAGCCGTATAACTGACGATACTGCCTTTGAAATAGTTTGATGCCCCCGGAATCATAGTGAGTAAATGGGCGATGTTACCACCTGTAAAACTTTCGGCGGTTGCTAAAGTTTGTTGCTTATGAGTTAATAATTGTCCTATTTCCTGTTCCAATGTGAAATCTTCATAGCCTACAACCAAATCCTGTAAAAAACTCAATAAATATTCCACCTGAGTGTTCAACTGTTCTTCAACAGTTGCTTTGTCCTGTCCTTTGGCGGTTAACCGTAACCTCAACCTTCGGTAGTTGGGTAAGTAGGCTAATTTAATGTGATGGGGCAGTTGTGCTTCAAAAGCAGTCAATCGTATGGCCATATCACTTTCACGTTCGCCATAAGTGATTAAGGTTTTATGCAGAATAATGGGAAGGTGAAATTGTTCTCTCAAAGCCGGAATAATACCGTCTTGCATAAGGTGTTTCATCTCGGTTGGTACACCCGGCAGTGAAATTGCTATTTTGTCGTTGTTTTCAAACCACATGCCCGAAGCTGTCCCAATTCTATTTCTGAATATTCTTGCCCGGGAAGGTAAATAGGCTTGTAGTACATCACTTTCACGGAAGTCAAAATTCATATTTTCGAAAAATGACTTTAAATCATCGGCAATGTCTTGGTTGAGAACCAGAGTGTCTTCAAAATAATCGGTTAATGTTTTTTTAGTAATATCATCGTTTGTAGGGCCGAGACCACCGGTGATAATGACTAAATCTACTTGTTCAAAACTATGATTCAGCGCCTTGTTAATGCCTTTTGCCGTATCAGAAACAGACAGCATTTGGTTGACGTTGATCCCTATTTCATTGAGACGTTGAGCTATCCAGGGTTGGTTGGTGTCAGTAATCTGTCCGATAAGAATCTCATCGCCTATAGTGATAATATTACAAGTCATGATTTGATTTTAAATAAACTAATTGAAGTCGTTTTAGGTGCTGAAT
>PDWJ01002395.1_pt1 | contig 20149 bp, 14 predicted proteins | sample 1430881 | NCBI WGS metagenome assembly PDWJ01 (sample SAMN01162460, study PRJNA174530) | Oral metagenome, whole genome shotgun sequencing project. | biome: Marine environment; feature: Marine mammal; material: Swab sample of the gingival sulcus; isolation source: swab sample of gingival sulcus... | reverse complement strand
CGAAAGCGGGCTTCAGTATGAAATTATTACCGAAGGTACTGGCAAGAAACCATCTGCTGACGACCGTGTAAAAGTTAACTACGAAGGAAAATTGATTGACGGAACTGTATTTGATAGTTCGGTAGAACGTGGCAAGCCGGCAGAATTTACGGTAAACCAGGTAATTCCGGGATGGACAGAAGCCTTGCAGTTGATGCCTGTTGGATCAAAATGGAAAGTTTACATTCCTTCCAGTCTTGGTTATGGCGAACGTGGTGCCGGTCCTAATATCGCACCTAATTCAACCCTTATTTTCGAAGTGGAACTTCTGGATATTATAAAAGAATAGACGAATTCGAAATGTGAATAAAAAACCCTTTGCAAATTTTTCTGCAAAGGGTTTCTTTTTTATTTTTAACCCGATCGGCAGGTTCCGGTTTACATTTTTAAAATAGAAACATGGCATTAAGTATTAAAGGTAAAGTTGATAAAATTTTGGCTCCTGAATCGGGCGTAAGCCGCGCAGGCAACGAATGGAAAAAGCAGGAGTTTGTTATTGAAACCGATGAACAATACCCCCGTAAAGTTTGCTTTACCCTGTTTGGCGATAAAACATCGTTAATGGACGGGCTAACCGTTGGAGAAGAAGTTGAAGTATCGTTTAATGTTGAGTCGCGGGAATACAACGGAAAGTGGTTTCACAATATTAATGCCTGGAGAATTGATAAACAGTCTGATTCACCTGTCCCGGACCTACCTCCCGAATACAACATCAACGATGTTCCACCAGAACCGGATGAAGATATGGCCAGCGACCTGCCATTCTAATTTGGCACTTTCAGGAGTAAGAATTTTTAAGATTCGTAATATTGGGTGGTGGTAGTTTCTGCAAAAATCGGTACGGATGTTATTTTTGCAGCAGACTTTCGGTTGGCATTTGTGGCATAAATGGCGTCAGCGTCCATTATATAGCTAAATAAAACGTCATAATTTAAAACAAATAAAAAGTTGCACTATCAAGCACAACAACAGCCGGCATGTTCATTTTTGATTTTTGCCCATAAGAATAATTCACTGTCTATTCCAAGAGATTCGTCAGTAATTGCAAATGCAATGATTTGACAATAAGACAATTTCGGTCTCCTTCGATAAGGAAAGAAATTATCATTGCAGTCAATACGATTTTCAAATACAGATTTGGTAATGTTGGAAAATATGTTGAATTTTGATTTCATGTTATGCATAATAGCAGTATTTTGGTGAAAGATCATTCTTCTAATGATATTGAATATCAAATTCATACACAACATTCTTATTTATAGACATTAATGAATTTATTAACAAATTAAATAGCACAAAATATTAATCTTCCGTCTTTCGGATTAAAACCTAAAAACTATGGAACAGATTTACAAAAAAGTTACAACAATGCTAATAGCTATATTATTAGCAACAGGTGTGCTACACGCCCAAAACATAGGCGACAAATTTGACATAGGAGGGCTTTATTACAAAATTACAAAACTCGACCCAAAAGAAGTAAAGGTAACCTACCAAAAAAGTTTCTCTATGTATAAATATTGGGAGAATGACCAAAAACCAACGGGTGAAGTAACAATACCCCTTACAGTAGAGCATAACGGCGATACCTATAATGTTACAGCTATTGGAGATAAAACTTTTTACTCGTGTAAAGACATAACCCAAGTAAATTTACCGGCAAGCATTACGTATATTGGAGATAAAGCTTTTTACTTGTGTGAAGGCATGACCCAAATAAACTTACCGGCAAGCATTACAAATATTGGAAAAGAGGCTTTTGCTTATACTCATAACTTAGCAAGCATACAGTTGCCCGAAAACTTAACAGTAATAGAATATAAAGCTTTTTTTGATAGTGATTTAACAGGCGAAGTAGTGCTGCCTGCCTCTTTAGAAAGATGTGAGTTAAAAGCATTTGGAATATGTAAAAATTTAACCGCTATAACAGTAAATTCGGCTAACCCGTATTATTCTTCAAACGCCGGGGTATTATTTAATCATTCACAAGATACATTACTTCAATATCCTATTGGAAGAACAAATACTCAATACACACTGCCCCATACCGTAAAGGTAGTAGAAGAATATGCCTTTTATGATGCAAGAAACTTGCAAACAATTACTTTTAATGAAGGTTTAAAAAAGATAAAAAAAGAAGGATTTCATAACTGTTCCGCCCTTACAAGCATAAACTTACCCGCTTCGCTTAACAAATTAGGAGACGGTGCTTTTAGTTATTGTTCAAATATTGAAACTGTATCAATAGGCAAAAACTTAGTAAGCATTGGCAGCAGTGCTTTTAGATCTTGCGATAAACTAGAAAGTTATACGGTGGACCCCGCCAATGATAATTATGCAAGTGATAATGGCATATTATTTAATAAAGGTAGAACTATATTAATAGCCTATCCGCCTAATAAAGCTGGAGCAACATATGATGTACCCGCAGGAGTTACTACCTTAGAAAGGTCTGCTTTTTATATAAATAAAAACCTTGAAACAATTAATCTGCCCGAAGGATTATTGCTTATAAAAGGCAGTGTTTTCAATGGCTGCAATAAACTAAGCAGTATAACGCTGCCCAATAGCTTAACCTCAATAGGCAACGGGTGTTTTGGATCTACAAAACTACTAACAGAACTTAGCATACCTGCCAATGTTAAATCTTTAGGGGCTACTATTTTTCAGTATACATACAACCGGTTGACGACTCTTACCGTAATGGTGCAAAATCCGGATGATATAAATTTGGAAACAGGTAATTATGGAACATTTGCCTTTAGTTTTGCCAGAGACCAATGTACCTTAAAAGTGCCGGCAGGTTGCAAAGCAAAATATGAGGCACACTCGGAGTTTAATCAATTTAAGGAAATTATTGAGTTGCCACCCATAGAGGTAACATCAGTAGCTTTAAATAAAAGCATATTAAAATTAGATATAAGCAATACCGAAACCCTTATAGCAAGCATTAGCCCCGCCGATGCCACCGATAAAACCCTAACATGGAGTAGCAATAACACCGCCATTGCCACAGTAGATGCAAACAGCGGAACAGTTACAGGCATTGCCAACGGAACTTGCGTAATTACGGCAACTTCTGATAATGGCAAAACCGCCACTTGTGATGTAAGCATAGAAAGCATTACGCCGGTAAGCAGTATAACATTATCTCAGTCGAGTATAACTATGTTCCCAAGTGAAAAACAAACACTTACAGCCAATGTACAACCCGCCAATGCTACTGACCCAAGCGTAACATGGCAAAGCAGTGATATTAGCGTAGCCACCGTAAATTCTTTGGGAGAAATTACTGCCGTGAGTATGGGGAGTGCTACTATAACAGCCTATGCAGGTAATGAAACTGCCACATACAATGTTCATGTAAATCAATACGAACCTGTAATAGGTATTTCATTAAATAAAACTGAATTGGTAATAACACAAAACCAAGAGGAGCAATTAACTGCAAGTTTGCAGCCCTCCGATGCCAGCAATACAAAAGTAAATTGGACAACAAGCAATGCCTCAATAGTTACGGTAGATAATACGGGTAAAATAGAAGGTATAGCTGTGGGCAATGCCACCATAACTGCCACATCGGATGACGGCAGCTGTAAAGCAACTTGCCAAGTACAGGTAGGAGAGAAAGTAACAGGTATCAGTTTTGATATTACTGAAAAAACAATGGGCAAAAACGAGAGTTTTAACATTACTGCAACTGTATCTCCTGCCGGTGCTGTTAATAAAGATGTAGTTTGGAATACGTCAAATGCGGAAGTAGCCACAGTAAGTGATGCGGGAGAGATAACATCAGTAGGCGGCGGTATTTGTAACATTACAGCAACAACCGTAGATGGCGGTTTTACAGCCATATGTGAGGTAACCGTAACTGACAACACACCACTTGCTACACCTACTATTGATGTTGTCAACCATTGTGGTTACTCGGTACTAACGGCAGGCAACTATACAGGAGATTTATTGTGGAGTACGGGAGCAACTACTGAGAGTATTACGGTAGCTGAATCAAAAGAATATACGCTTGTACAAAAAGTAAACGGTGTTTCAAGCAATCCGGCTTCGGAAAATGTTGAGGTATTATCAAAACCCGGTAAACCAACCATTACCGTTGAGACAGATACACTTATCACTACCGCTGCTACCAAGTATTACTGGTTCTTAGACGATAGTCCGATAACTGGCAACAACATGCAAAAACTGGTCATCGACAAAAATGGTAATTACAGCGTGCAAATAGAAAACGATAAAGGTTGTAAGTCGGAGGTTTCAGACAAGATTTACGTTGTGTACTCATCGGTAGCAAACCAAGAAGTACGCATAGTGGTGTATCCCAACCCCGTAATCGACCAACTTACCGTTGAGGACCTGCCCACAGTAGGCAACCCCGAGCTAAAACTGTACAACATTGCAGGACAGTTAATCGTTCACAAGCAATGCACCAACAGCATCGAAAAGATTGACATGAGCGATAAGATATCGGGTATTTATTTATTGAAAATAGTTGATGATAAAATAAACAGAAGCATTAAGATAATAAAACCATAGTGTTTTTTGACGGGTTTATAATTTAGAAACGCAATGTTTCTTTCAAGCAGCACCTCCCAAGGGTGCTGCTTTTTTCTATTGGCTATTAACGAGCAATTTACAATTGATAATATGAAAACAAGTAACAAACCCAAACCGTACGGCAGTATGGAACAGACGACATTTTTTTATCGACCGAAGGAATGGAGTGAAACCTTAGTGAGAGCGGGAAGCTCCGAAGTATTGAGGAGATCACCCGCCCGAAGTGAACCCTCATTATCTACCAATGATAATCTATTGCGGTATGAATCTACTTCAAAATAAGACATTTCATTCGACTATGCTCATTCGCCATATCTACGGATATGCCTCAATCACATAATCGCTTATTTTTTTATATATTCACACCTCATAACGAAGACTTGATAAATAATGAGGGTAGGTTTTACGAACATTACACAGGGAAGAGAAAAAGTAGTCTTGACTTTCTTTGCCTACTTTCTTGTGTCAAGGCAAGAAAGTAATACCACTTCTGATTTAAAATTACTCAAATAAAAATTAGTTATTTTTTGTTCAGACGAAAAAGAAAATTCAAGCATAGCCTTAGCTACGGTTGTATTTTATTTTGAAGTATTAACAGGAAAGAGCATTTTTTAATAAGTCAATTTTGAGTTAGAAATGGTATAAGGCAGGGGTTGGGACAAAGTCCCAAAAAGAAAATGAAAAATTAAATAACTCAAATATTAATCTTCCGTCTTTGGGGCTCCTTTTTTGTGGATTTTGTTTCCTGCAATATAGCACATATACAGCTGATATACATCATATTAACCACTCCTGAGCGTGCCTAATTTTCACGGGTAAACATAGGTTTTTCCGGTGTAGAAAGGCGTGGGTTATAATTATATCCCACAGCATCGAAAGCCAGTAAATCTTCGGCAGTTGTAATATTGTTTTCCAAAACAAAGCGAGTCATTAACCCCCTCGCCTTTTTCGCATAAAACGAAATCATAATGTATTTACCATTTTTGTATTCTTTGAAAGCAGGTGTCACAATTTTTGCTTTAAGTTTTTTTGTGTCTATGCTTTTGAAATACTCCTGAGAGGCGAGATTTACCAAAAGGCCGCTACCCGATTCGTCAACAGCCTGTTTTATCTTCCTGGTAATAGAGGTTGACCAGAAAGCATACAGGTCTTTTGAACGGTAATACCCTAACTTTGTTCCCATCTCCAGTCGGTATGGCTGTATAAGGTCTAATGGTTTTAGAACACCGTATAAACCAGATAATATTCTTAACCTTTTTTGTGCAAGCAGCAACTCTTTTTCATTCAAAGAACCGGCATCAAGCCCCTGATATACATCGCCGTTAAAGGCCAGCACAGCTTGTTTGGCATTTTCAGGTGTAAATGGGGTATGCCAATCCTGGTAGCGCTGAAAATTCAATTCTCCAAGCTGCTTTGAAACATTCATTAATTTTGAAAGCTGATCAGGACTCATTTTTTTTAGTTTACCACTAAGCTTTTCAGCTTCATCCAGCATTTCCGGCATGGTAAACTCTTTAGTAACATATTGATTTTCAAAATCAAGCGACTTGGCAGGAGAAATTACTATCAACATAATTCAGAAATTTAGCTTTAAAATGCAGCAAAAATATTACGGGTTATTTTACAAAGGTTTTCAATGCTCATTTCAGCTATAAATAGCTCAAACAATTTGATTATCGGGGTAGTTAGCACCATCAAAACTATTTACTATTTAACTGGTCGAGAATAAATGCATATTCCAATGCTGTCTCTTTAATCCACTCAAAGCGGCCAGAAGCACCTACGTGGCCATAGTCCATATTTATTTTGAAAATCAGCATATTATCATCTGTTTTCATATCGCGAAGCTTCGCTACCCACTTGGCGGGTTCAAAATACTGTACCTGCGAATCGTGTAACCCGGTGGTTACCAACATTGCCGGATAACTTTTCGCTTCAACATTATCATAAGGTGAATAAGACTTCATGTAGTAATAATATTTTTCTTCTTTGGGGTTTCCCCATTCGTCGAATTCTCCGGTAGTAAGCGGAATACTTTCGTCGAGCATGGTAGTAACCACATCAACAAATGGAACAGCGGCAATCACTCCTTTATAGAGGTTGGGTTTCAGGTTTATAATGGCACCCATTAACAAGCCCCCTGCGCTACCACCCATAGCAAACAATTTTTCGGAACTCGTGTAACCATCATCAATCAGAAACTGTGCACAGTCGTTAAAATCAGTAAAAGTGTTCATCTTTTTCAGCAGCTTTCCATCCTCGTACCACTGCCGGCCATTTATTTGTCCGCCGCGTATATGCGCTATGGCATAAACAAAGCCACGGTCGAGCAACGGCAGAATGGATAGCCTGAAAGCGGGATCCATAGTGTACCCATAAGAACCATATCCGTAAATTAGTGTCGGATTATTACCATTCTTTTCCAACCCCTTTTGGTAAACCAATGTCATCGGAATTTTTGTTCCATCGGTAGCAGTTGCGTACATGCGTTTTGTTTCATAATTATTTTTATCGAAACCGCCCAGCACCGGCTGCTCTTTCAATAGTGTTCTCTCTTTGGTTTTCAAATTGAAATCGAAAACCGATGACGGCGTAGTAAGCGATGTATAGCTAAAACGGAACAAATCAGTATCAAATTCAGGATTTATAGAAGAATAAACTGTGTAAACGTCCTCATCAAAACTAATAAAATACTCTTCACCTTTCCAGGAGACAACACGAAAATGGTTAATTCCTTCGATACGTTCTGTCACCACAAGGTAATCCTTAAATATGTCGAAATCAGAGAAATACACATCATATCGACCTCTAATCACATCTTTCCAATTTGATTTTTCAGTTGCGGTAACCGGCGTTTTCACCAGTTTAAAATTTTTGGCATCGAGATTTGTACGTATGTAAAAATCATTACCAAAATGATCAACCTGGTATTCGAGACCTCTTGTCCGCGGCTGAATTATTTTAAACGTACCGTTAGGTGTATCGGCATCCAGAAAACGGTATTCCGATGTGAGCGTACTTTCGCTGCCAATCATCAGGTATTTTTTCGATTTAGTTTTAAAAATGAAGGCGTTAAAGGTATCATCGGCTTCAAAATATACCACTTCGTCGTTTTCGGTTGGGGTACCCAGCGTATGCTTCATAATTGTTGCCGAACGCAGTGTTACGGTATCTTTAAGCACATAAAAAACAGTTTTATTGTCGTTAGCCCAAACTACCCCGCCTGTTGTAAGTGCTATTTCATCTGACAGGTTTTCGCCTGTTTCCAGATTTTTAAAATGAACCGTATATTTTCGGCGGCTAACGGTATCAACACCATAAGCAAGAATTTTATTATCCTCGCTCACTGCAGTGCCGCCCAATTGGAAAAAACTATGTCCCTGAGCCAATTTATTTACATCAAGCATCACCTCTTCTTCAGCATCCAGATTGCCTTTTTTTCGGCAAACAAGAAAATACTCGGTTTCAGGAACAGTGCGTGTATAATAATAATAACCATTTTTTTTGTAGGGAACCGATTCGTCATCCTGTTTTATTTTCGATTTTATTTCGTCGTAAATTTCCTCCTGTAAGGCTTCAGTATGCTTCATAACTGCGCTGGTATAAGCATTCTCAGCATTCAGATAATCAATTACTTCAGGGTTTTCACGTTCGTTTAGCCAATAGTAATTATCCACCCGCGTATCGCCGTGAATAGTAAGCTCTTTAGGAACTTTTTTGGCTACAGGAGGCTTGGAAGTTTTCCGCTTTTTCGTACAAGATGAAAAAATTACAATGGCCGCCAATAACAATAAAACCCATCCGTTACTACTTTGAAAATAATTCATTTTATTTTTTATTTATTTACTACTTAGAGATTATTTAAAATTTTATCAAAAGAAAGTGATTTTTCCTCAAATTTAAAATGATTTAACACCAAATTCTCTTCTGATTTTTAATGTTTTTATTTGCTTTCTACAGATTGTAACTTACTGATAGATAACAATATAGATATATTTCTATCGACAAATACTTTAATATATTAAAAGCAATGGTACACGGTCAGTTCGACAAGCCTACAAAGCCGTTTTACCCAGTTGCACAACACATAAAACTCACTGACTAACAACACCTTGCAAGGAAATCTATATAAAAAGTAAAATAGCGAAACCGTCACTATTGCATTCTAAAGGTAACTACCTATGGAACTTTTCGGTAATAAACTTTAACCCATCATACAATCCTGTCCGCCAATAGTTCCACTTGTGGCCACCATCTCGCACCCTGTATTGATGGGGAATTTTATGGTCACGCATTTTAATATGAAGTGTGGCATTTCCTTTATAGAGGAAATCATCGTCTCCGCAGTCGATATAATAACGTACTGATTTTAATTTTTCATGATCAACGGAATCAATCAAATAAAGAGGATTATTTGCTTTCCAGTGCTCACTGGCCCCTTCTTCTGTCCTGGGGCCATAAATAGCACCAAAAAGATGATCATACTGGTCATCTTCCATCATTTCTTCATCAGTAAATGTTCCTGAACTCATAGCCACACATGATGAAAACAGGTCGGTATGGCGCATCGCCAGCTTCAATGCCCCATAGCCTCCCATAGAAAGGCCGGCAATGGCCCGGAACTCCTTCTTGTCGCGCACACGATACTTCTCCTCAACAAAAGGTATAAACTCTTCAATAAACATCGTCTCCCACAAATCTTTTCCGTCATAACTATCTGAATACCATGTTACTTTAGCATCAGGCATTACAATAATACACGGCGTTGCATCACCTGCTGCAATGGCCATATCAGCAACAGCATTCACTTCACCAAATTGCGTCCACCCGGTTTCGTCATCGGAATAACCATGCAACAGGTATAATATGGGGTAGCTACGGTCGGAACTACCATAACCAGGCGGAAAATAAACCGAGTATTTAACCGGATAATTCACCTTTTTGCTTTGAAATTCAAGAGACTCTATTACTCTTCCATTCTGGGCAATAGCTCCACTCATAAAAAACAATGTTGCTATCAATGAAATTAGTCGCTTCATAATTATTTTCGATTTAAATGAAATTTAGCATGGCAAAGCACACAACTTAAAAGAATATTTTATTCGGAAACCTCCGGAGGTTGAACTGAAGAAGGCTCGTTAATCACCTGAATACCATCAACCTCTGTTTCTACTTCCGGCTTCTTTTTGCGATAGGCAATAAGTGCCCACCCCATTATAAAGCTGGTGGCAATAATAATCATAAACAATATCCCACTTTCAAACAATGTGGTTTGCAGTTCTTCGGGAATAGCAAAAAACAGCAGAATAGTGATGAGCCCTCGTGGAGCAATAAAAGTTTGCGGCATGGTTTTTTTGTTTTCAATTGCGAAAAACAAACCGAACCTCAACAGGTACGAAACAAAAAGGAATATTAAACTGATTATCCACACTTTCCAGCTTAAAAGGGAATCAATCGGCAGTATCATCCCGAAAACAACAAAAAAGAACGTTCGTACAAGAAAAGCCGTTTCCGCTGTTATCATTTTAAACTGATAAAATACACTGTCTATGCGTTCGTCCACAAGCCACTTTTCCAGATTACCGAATAACAATACTTTATGATTCCTAAGTAATAATCCAAACATCAGGATGATGATAAGTGATGACAAGTGAAAAAGCTTACCTACCGAGTAAAGCAATACCAACACCGAAAGGAAAAGAAAAAACTTTGCCTGTCCACCAATATTCTGAATAACATAGAGTAACAGGTAGCTTAAAACGATCGATATTAACAAGGTTAAAACAATGTTTCCCCCAATCGAGAAAGTAAGCTGGCGAATGCCTTCCACATTCAAGTTTTCAGCTATCATATAAAAAGCCATAATTCCCAGAATATCAGAGAAAGTCCCTTCGTAAATGAGAAACTCCTTTTTGTATTCATCAAGGTTGGAAACACTGGGGATGATTATGGCACTGCTTAAAATAGATAGTGGCAATGCATATATAATTGAAGACAATACTTCCAGCCCGGGAATAAAATAACGAAGTATAAACGACAAAGCAAAAGTGGTGACTACCAATGAAATGGCAGCTATCAGAAATGATTTCCAGATAATGGGCCACTTTTCTTTTTTCAATTCAAGGTCGAGAGCCGCCTCAAGAACAATCATTATTAAACCTACAATTCCGAGTACTTCAAGTGTGCTAAAAAAGTCTGGTTCAATCTCAAAATATTGCAACAATTGATTGATTCCTACTCCAAGAAGGATGAGAATAAGTACGCTGGGAATGTTGGTTTTTTTTGATAATAAATTGGTAAAAAATGAAATAATTATGACCACACAAAGCCCAATCAAAAAAATATAAGCATTCATTGTTTTTATTTTCACTTTCCCCGTTCAAATGAACGGGAGGTTGGGATAAAGATAGAAAAAATATCAAAATTCAATTTTGAAAAAAACAGCCATGATATCTGTTTGACGTTCAGGGATTGTTATTATCGATCCGGTGCTGGCTGTTTCCTTCCATTGTAGCCTAAAAGTTCATTTTTTACAAGTTTACTTTCCTTCCAGACTTGCGGATACAAAAGCTTGGCATTACATCTTTTGTTCGTTTTTATGCAGCTATGGCTTCTGGTTGGCTTCTATTGTTTAACGAAATTCGGTACAAAGCATAAGCGCCAATTATTACAAAGCAGATAAGTGGTAAAATATATGAAAAGCTAACACCTACAATATCAACCAAAGCTCCCTGTAACGGGGTTATCAAAGCACCTCCCAATATGGCCATAATCATTCCTGATGAACCGACTTTTGTTTCTTCGTCGTTTAATCCACTGCTTCCAAGGCCAAAAATGGTGGGAAACATCAGCGACATAAAACCCGAAATACCTATCAATGCGTAAACGCCCACTCTGCCACCAATGAAAATTACTCCTAATGACAAAACTGAAGCAGCAACAGCTGCAAAAAGCAGCAACGAACGTCCGGTAAAAATTTTCATTAGTGCCGTAAATACCCACCTGGAGGCACCAAACAAAATAAGGGCACCGGTATGGTAACGAAGCGCAACCTCAGGTGTTACATGTATATGTTCGGGGATATAGAAATTGGTGTAGGTCCAAACAGTAATTTGAGCGCCCACATAAAAAAACTGTGCAACAACGGCAAAAACATAATTTTTATTTTTCGATAGTTGCCTGAATGTTTTCAACAGGTGCACATCACCACTTGTGTCCGACATTTTGGGCATGCGCGTAATGGCAATAAGTATCCAAACCACTACCAAAACAGCAGCAACAGACAGATAAGGAGAAATCACTATGTTCAGTACCTCGTTTATTTTTTCCGAAGGAATGGATATGTTACCCTCTGCATCCAGGGGCATACGTGCCATAATCAGTATCTGGCACATTAGTATTCCAACAACTGCTCCGATAGGATTAAATGACTGGGCAAAATTAAGCCTGCGCGTAGCTGTTTCTCTGGGGCCCAATACCAAAATATAGGGATTTGCGTTGGTTTCCAGAATGCCCAGGCCGCTGGCCAAAATATAATAGGATATACAGAAATAAACGAATTTCTGCATTTGTGTTGAAGGATACAACAAAAAACATCCCAGTGCATAAATGCCGAGACCAACCAATACGCCGGTTTTATATGAATACTTTCGGGAAATTATTGCACCGGGTATTGCCATACAGAAATAACCAAAATAAAAAGCAAACTGAATTAACGATGCCTGAAAAGTACTCAACTCACCAAAAACTGCTTTAAAAACCCTCACTAACGGATCGGTAAGGTTATTAGCAATCCCCCACCACATAAAACAGCTGGACAATAATACGAACGGGAGAATATATTTTCTCTCCAACAGAGCCGTCTTTTTTTGTACAGTTTTCATTAGGTTTAATTTGGTTATCTATTCTGTTAGTACAATTTAAACAATATTCTTCAACCAGCAACTATAAAAACTGATCCTTTCTTTCGGATCGAAGTTGTTCCACAATTTTTTTTACTTCTTCTGCCTGATTGCGTTTGCACACCAGTATAGTGTTGCCTTCCTGCACAACAATAACGTCATCGAGGCCAACCAGAGCCACAAGGTTTTCATTGGCTTTAATGTAAGAGTTCTTTGAGTTAACAAGAATAGCATTTCCGGAAGCAACATTGCCGTTCTCATCTTTCTGAGCCACCTGATACACCGATTCCCAGCTTCCGAGGTCATTCCATACAAAATTCCCTTCTACCAGATAGACATTTTTAGCATGTTCCATAATTCCATAATCCATGGAGATTCCTTTAAGAGACCTGTACACTGTGTCGAGTGTCACTTCGTAAAAAGGTTTATCCATGTCGGCCTGTATTTTTCGCAAATCGGCATACAAATCGGGGGCAAACTGCTTCACAGCATCCAAAAATACAGCAATTTTAAAAATGAAAAGGCCACTGTTCCAGTAATACCCACCTTCTTTCAAATATTTTATTGCTGTATCCCTGTCAGGTTTCTCAACAAAACAGCCCACTTTAAACTGCCTGATTTTGTCGTTACCGGTAATTTCTTTGGCGGTTTTAATGTAACCATAACCCGTTGCAGGATATGCAGGTGTAATTCCCAAAGTTACTATTCCATCCTTTTCATCAGCTATTTTTACAGCTGTCAGTACCGAATCATGAAACAACGCATAATTGTCAATAAGGTGGTCGGAAGGAGAAACCACCATAATCCCTTCAGGGTTTTCTTTTTCCACTACCATTGCTGCCAAACCTATACAAGGCAGTGTATTTTTTCCCACAGGCTCATAAATAAGGTTCTGTATCGGGAGCATAGGGGTTTGTTGTTCAAGCACTTCCGCCTGGTCTTTACCAGAAACAACATAAATATTATCTTCGGGCATAAATCCTGAAAACCGCTTTATGGTGGATTGCAACAGCGATTCGTTACCAAAAATGTTCAGGTACTGTTTTGGCTTTGCCACCTTACTGCCAGGCCAAAAACGAGTCCCTGCGCCACCTGCCATAATAAGGCAAAATAAATCTTCCATAATCAAAATTTTGTACAGATAGAATTGATTGATATTTACTTACACAAAAGAAACAAAAAAAAATTAAAGGGTACAAGCAGGTAATCTGTTAAAAAGAATTCGATACTGTTTCAATGTTCTCTTTACAAAACCTTGCTTATAAGGCATTGAATGCCTGAATTACACATAACTTTTTATTTTAAATCATTACTATTTTATCAACAAACAAACCCATTCAAGATACTGATTTTAAACAAGATAACAACTCTTCTTCCTAAACCAAAAAAGCCATTCTTCATTGCAGAATTTATGACAATAAGCCTGGCTCTAATCGCTTCTATTTCAGTTTTCAACCGGAACAGTAAAACTGTACTTACCCGAACCCAGTTTCCTTAATTCATTTTCTCCCGGCAGCTTTACTGTTGCATCGGTATTGGCCGGAATTTCAAAATCATAAATAACATTGCCGCCTTCTATTCTCCAGGAAGAACGAATATGTCCATACATAGAAATATGGTCGGCTGTAGCGTTGGTTAACCCACCACCGGGGTGCGGTTCAAGGAAGAAATGCTTATAACCTGGATTTTTCTCATCAATTTTTATACCGGCAACATAGGTATAGAGCCATTCACCGATGGCACCATAAGCATAATGGTTAAAACTGTTCATTCCTACATCCTGAAAAGTTCCATCGGGTTTTTGTCCGTCCCATCGCTCCCATATCGTGGTAGCTCCCTGGGTCACCGGATAGAGCCATGAGGGGTATTCTTTACGGTTGAGTAACATAAAAGCCAGATCGGTATAGCCCTGTGACGACAGGGCACTACACAACAATGGCGTTCCCACAAAACCGGTAGTAAGATGGCCCATTTTTTTCACATCGTCAGCAAGGTATTGTGCCGCTTTAGCAATTTTCTCATTGGGTAATAATTGAAACGCAATAGCCAGTGCATAGGCAGTTTGCGTGTTGGAAACAAGCCGACCGGCCAATGTAACAAATTCGGTGTTGAATGATTTTTTTATGTTTTCTGACAATACACTATATTTCTTTGCATCAGCATCGTTACCAATAATTTCAGCAATTTTTGAAAGCAACTTGCTGGAATAAGCGTAATATGCAGTGGCAATCAGGTCTTTTTCGGTGGTTGCCCCCGGATAATCAGACCGTGTTGTTGCAAAAGCCAGCCAGTCGCCATAATGTTTATCTCCTGTCCACAAAAAATCATCGCCAGCACGAGAAGACATGTAATCCACCCATTTTTTCATGCTGGGATACTGCACCTCCAAAATACGTTTGTCGCCATAGGCCAAGTAGGTGTTCCACGGCACAATAAGGGCAGCATCAGCCCAGGCAGTTGCTCCACCACTACCCCTGAGGACATCGGGAATAACATGGGGGACTATGCCATTTTCCTGCTGATCGGCAGTAATGTCTTTTGCCCATTTGGTATAAAATGCCGCTACGTCAAAATTAAAAGCTGCCGTTGGGCTAAAAACCTGTGCATCGCCAGTCCAGCCAAGGCGTTCGTCGCGTTGCGGACAGTCGGTAGGCACATCAAGAAAATTACCTTTTTGTCCCCACTGAATGTTATGTTGCAGTTGATTGATCAAGGAATCGGAACAGAAAAAATCGCCGGTTTTTGCCATTTTTGAATGTATAACCACACCGGTAACATGATCCAAGTCCGGGTTACCTTTTAACCCTTCGATTTGCACATACCTGAACCCATGAAAAGTGAAATGTGGCTCGAGCACCTCTTCGCCTTTACCACTTAAATAATAGGTATCAGTCGCCCTTGCTTTACGAAGGTTAGCAGTATAAAAATTTCCATCTTTATCGAGTACTTCGGCAAATTTTAAAACTATTTTATCGCCTTTCTTCCCTTTCACTTTCAATCGTACCCAGCCAACCATATTCTGGCCCATGTCTAACACTACCTCACCTTTGGGAGTAATAATAAGTTCCACCGGGCTAATTTCCTCAATAGCTTCTACAGGATCTCCCTGGGGTGCAATTAACGTCTCTTTGGTATGGCTCAAAATACCAACGCTGTTCCACTCTTTATCCTTAAAACCTGTTTCCGACCAACCGTTCATTTCCAATCGTGCATCGTAGATTTCGCCATTGTAGATATCAGACTCTAAAATAGGGCCATTTGCCGTTTTCCAATTTTCATCACTAATAATAAGGTCACTGGAACCATCTTCATAATCAATTTTCAGCTGCAACAGCAGCGCCAGCTCTTTACCATAATATCCATCCTGGCTTTCCCAGCCAATATTGCCGCGATACCATCCATCGCCAACAATAGCGCCAATAGCATTGTTTTTATTCAGTTTATTCGTTACATCGTAGGTTTGGTATTGTAAACGCTTATTGTAGCTTGTCCATCCTGGTGTAAACAACTGGCTACCAATTTTTTCTCCATTTAAAAACAGTTGATACAGCCCGAGTGACGTAACATATACCCGGGCAGATTTAATATTCTTTTTTGCCGAAAATTCAGTACGGTAATAGTGTGCTGGTTTCGACCCTTTATTTTTTGTTTCTCCTTTCAGTGTTATCCACGATGCTTTCCACAACGAGGAATTGAGGATACCTATTTCCCAGAAAGCGGCGTTGCTCCAATCGCTTGACTTGTTGTTTTCGTCCCACACTCGTACCTGCCAGTAAACCCGTTGCATAGATGAAAGTTCAGGCCCTTCGTACACCACGTTTACTGATTGTCCGGATTGTACTTTGCCGGAGTTCCACAATTGTGCTCTCTTTTTCCCAAGGTTTTTGGGTGAGTCTGCTACGCGGATTTCGTAGGCTGTTTGCATCATATTCTGTCCATCGGAAATGATTTGCCAGCTTAAACGAGGTTGAGCAATATCGATACCTACCGGATTTTTATGGTATTCGCAAACAAGGTTTACAACCTGATTTTTTGCCTGTGTAAACATTGAGAATATGCCCAACATTAGCAACAAAGTGATTGTTTTAACTGGTTTCATAATTTAAATATTAAGTTTATTTATTCGTATTTTTAAGTTGTCCTCTCAGGATGCTGCTTCTCAAAACGTTGCCTCTATGCTGAATTTATCTTTTTTTCAGTCTGAAAAGATAATTAAAAATGTATTGAGTCTATATATTCCAAAACATTAAATCAGCAGTTACTTCCACCACAAAATTTCGGGAAAGTGGTCTCTATTTTATTTTTAACAAATACAACCTGCTGGGTTCAGGCCAGGGCTTTTTACGCGGTTTGTCCCGATTTCTATTAATAGTTTCCCATTTTAACACATATTTAAAACCATCGTTCGGCTCCCCGAGATCATTTGCTGTTTGTATCAGCAAACCAGGAAATGTTCCTTCTATCTCTAAAGTTTTCTCTGGTGACAACGGTTTTATAACTTTGCCAATTTTACAGAAGTTACTGTCCAGCAGAATGGTTCCGTTTCCATATTTAATATGTCGGTAATCCACTTCATAACTTCCATCATCCCGCTGCCTGAACCCATTCAATTTTATTTCACTGTTTATACTACCGTTTCCGGAAAAAAACCAACGATACCCCCAATCGGTAATAGCATGATATACCCACTTATCTTCTTGAATTTGAGCTACATATAATTGTGTGTTTCCGTTCTCATCGAACTTATGGTAAACAAATACAGGTTTGTCGTTTTCATCCAGTAACAGCCTAGCAGCAAGATTTATCAAACCGCCTTCCACTGGTACGGGATCTACAATAAGTGATTGCTGCCCCATAGTAGCCGGCAAAACATGTAAATCGAAGTTTTTGTCGCCAATATTCCTCTGGCCTAACACCATTCTTCGTTCGGCATTGTAATAAGCAATATACTGGCGGTTACCATGTGATAATAATGAGAAGCCTACCGGGTGGCCTGCCCAAACACTATCGACATAAACAATTTGCTCAATGGAACCGTAATTGCCCGATTCATCAATTACAACTTCATTTTCCTGAGCAAGAACAAGCAAAATTGCCAGGCTTAATAAAACAATTAACAGTATTCTTTTCATATATAAATTTTCATTAAATAGCTTGAACCCTTTGCGGGGCTCTGCTTTTTACCGTTGACCACCTGCCCTATTGGGGCTTTATTTAAACATGATAGTTTCATTGGAATTCTACTCATTCAATATTAAAGTTCCCTTTTTCTGAAGGAAGCTATAACGATAGATTTCACCGTTAAACAAAAACGATAATGTCAGGCTTCCGTTGTTATCCCGGGATATCTTTTTAGAGGCGACTATTTCCCCGGCATCTTTTTCATCTTTTACCGGAAGGATGATGGTTGTTATAACAGACCTATTTTGTTTTGCTTTAAGCTCTATATCAAAATAGTCTATCCATGTAAATGGTTTAGTGGCATTTACAAATTGTGAAGCATGTCTCCCGGGCACTATCGAAAACTCCTGTTCCAAAACGGGCATCAACACCATATTTCCCTTATCACCCTTTAGAAAAGCAAATTCTTTGTGATTTTCAAAATCGACACCGGAGTGAAAGCGTACTTCAATCAAAGATCCCGGCTGACATTCAATCTCATCTACAACCACTACAACATCTGGTTTTTGCAGTATAACATGGCGGCGCCATTGTTTTAACTCTCTGTTCTTATAAGCTTTTGTGGGGTTCATAACTATATAATCCTGCTTTTCGGAACTTTTAAACAGCTCTACCTTTCCACCAACATCGAAATTCCAGGGTTGCTTTCTCAGTTTTCCGGGAATTTGCTTTTCACCGTTCACAAAAACAACATTATGGCCTTCACTTGAAGCCTGCGGATAATCCCATCGGACATCATCGAAATACTTTTCATCGTAAGATCCACTTCCCAAATCTCTTATAAAATACTCATTTTGCCAGTAAACTATAAAATGGCCAACATCAAGGTGTCCATGGTGAGGATCGTCGTTTTTGCCTGCTTTTCCAGCCACCAAGACTTTTCCAGGGCTGATAAAATCACTGCGCAACACCCACCAGTCGATGGTTTTAAAATGAATAGACGGATTAGGGGGAATTTCGGGTTTAACCGAATGTTTAGGCCAGATAATATCAAAAATATCGTTACGCGGGCCAAGCAGGTTTTCGCTGTACCAGGCAGCTTGGCGGTTTCCGGTTTCGGCAGCCAGCTTGTTGATTAAAAAAGGGCTTCCGATAAGGCGTCCGCCGCCAGAATCTTCAAAATTCAATGATTTATTTCCCGGCAAAGAGATAAAAAGAGGGAAAGTAGCCGGATTGGCTTTCAGTTTTTTGTTGTCGAACAAATTATATTTTCCTTTTGTCGCTCTTTTTAATGCGTCGGCAAAAAATACCGAGGTGTGGATTCCGTAGTTCCAGTAGCCACCACCTTCCTGCCATCCTCCGCTTTCGCCCAACTCGTTCATCATGCTGTTTATGCGGTTATATGATTCGGCAACGATGTCGGTAAGCTGAGGGTTTTCGGTCAACAAAGCGAGCCCGGTGAGTCCTACACCTGAATTACATACACCGCACCAGTTGCAACGATAAGCTGTTGCCCACCAGTGAAACTCGTAATTGCCGCGCACACGTGTCACCACTTTTTCCAGCAAAGCCCCCCTGATTCGGTCGCGCTGCGCCGGTGTTAACGCAGGATACAGCCAGTCGTACACTGCTGCCATCATGCGCCCTGAATCTCCGTTGTAGTGATCAAAGTTAAAGTTCACCTGATCGTCGGACACATTCCATGGCATGATGCGCGAATAGATAATCGGAAATTCGTGCGCCCGCCGGGTCCAGGTTGTTAAATCGCAAAAAGCATCGGCAAATTCAAAAGCCTTGTCGGCATAATTTTGCTCACCGGTAACCTGATATAAAAAAGCCAGGTAAAAAGCATTGTTTCTGTTGGTTTGATAATAGCGTGCATATTTACCGTCATTATCGTATTCCGACCATCCGGCACGGGTATTTTTGCCTTGCACAGGAATATTTTTATCCACCGGCATTGCCAGCCACATTTTTGCCTGCGCTTCCAGCCTGCGAAAAATATCGGCACATTCAGGGTCGTTCTTAATACGTTCCAGCATTGCAGGTTTCTCATTTTCAGAAAAATAAAGATATGGGTGTTGTAAAGTTCCTATATCAATAGCTATATCGAGGTCTGATTTTGTCGCCTGGGCGCTGACACTGGTCGAAAAAAAAGCCAGTAAAACAAGAATTGGTAAAATCATAAAATAATTTCTCATAAGATAAAATTTTTAACTTCAACTAAAATTGACAAACAACTAATTTCTGACTCAATATTCAGGTATATTTATGGTTACACTTTTCCCTTTATAATTTCCTATTGGCAGGTCGATGGAAATATTTGAAAGTTGTTCTTTTCCGTTATACACAGCGGTGTAATCCTCGCCTCTTTCATTCAACACTCCTGTTACCGACAAATTATATTTCCACAATTGCCGCGTTGGATCCATTACTGAAATTTCAGTTATTTTGTTGTTATTCATTTTTACTATTACAATCCCCGGATTATTGGATACCAGCCTGATTTTTTCCGTTAA
>PDWJ01002391.1_pt1 | contig 20159 bp, 13 predicted proteins | sample 1430881 | NCBI WGS metagenome assembly PDWJ01 (sample SAMN01162460, study PRJNA174530) | Oral metagenome, whole genome shotgun sequencing project. | biome: Marine environment; feature: Marine mammal; material: Swab sample of the gingival sulcus; isolation source: swab sample of gingival sulcus... | reverse complement strand
GATTTCCGACAAGTTGAGAAAGCTCATGTACACAGAAAATGAGATTCTTCTTTCTACCTCATCAGGCAGCGGTCTTATGGAGGGTGCAATTCGTTCCTGCACTCAAAAGAAGGCGGCTGTTTTTGCTGTTGGAGCATTTGGTAAGCGTTGGTATGAAATGGCTGTAGGCAATGGTGTTCCGGCAGATTTATTCCAGTCTGAGCTCGGTACGCCGACAACACCGGAGATGGTTGACAAAGCGCTTGCTACCGGCGAGTACGACCTTGTTACCATCACGCACAACGAAACATCGACAGGTCTTATGAACCCTGTGGACGAACTGTCAAAAGTAATAAAAAAATATCCTGACGTGGTCTTTGCTATGGACTGTGTCAGTTCGCTCGGTGGAACAAAAATTGAAGTGGACAAACTGGGCGTGGACATCTGTATCGCCTCAACACAAAAATGTCTAGGGCTTCCTGCCGGAATGAGCGTGTGCTCGATTTCCGAGAAAGCGATCAAGGCAGCGGAAAAAGTCGAGAATCGAGGATTCTATTTAGACCTTCTCGCGCTGTATAAGTACCTTAAAAAGAAAGATTATCAATATCCGTCGACCCCGTCACTCGCTCATATGTTTGCGCTCGACTACCAGCTTGACCGTATTTTAGAGGAAGGATTGGACAATCGATTTGCAAGACATCTTGCGATGGCAAAAACCACTCGCGCATGGGCGAAGAAACACTTTGATATGCTTTGTGATGAGAAGTATGCTTCCAATACGCTAACCACTGTTAAAAATACAAAAGACATCGACGTCGGCGCGTTAAACAAGGCGCTTGCTGAGCGTGGGTACATGATTTCCAACGGCTACGGGGATTTGAAAAACAAAACCTTCCGTATCGCGCATATGGCGGATACGCAGCCGGAGGAATTGGAGAAGTTGTTGGGCATCATCGAAGAAATCCTAGGTCTCTAGCTCGGTCTTTTCCGCCGGAACTTCTCAAACGGTGAACTCGCTCTCGTTCATGAACTTTATGTTCTATTCTCATCGAGCTCGTTCTTGTTTGTTCGTTCCGGCGAAAAATCCCTTCGCTAGATTGTGGAGAAAAACAGTGTGGCAGGCGGGGGTATTCTACTCTCGTCGAACGCATCCTTGTTTACTCGCTGGAGCGAAAAATCCCTTCGCTAGAGAATGCTCAGTAGAGGATGGTAAAACGTCGAACTCACTCTCGTTCATGAATAGGTATTCTATTTTCTTCGAGCTTGTTCTTGTTTGTTCGTTCCGGCGAAAAATCCCTTCGCTAGATTGTGGAGAAAAACGGTGTGGCAGGCGGGGGTATTTTACTCTCGTCGAACGCATCCTCGTTTATTCGCTGGAGCGAAAAATCCCTTCGCTAGAGAATGCTCAGTAGGGGATGGTAAAACGTCGAACTCGCTCTCGTTCATGAATAGGTATTCTATTTTCTTCGAGCTCGTTCTTGTTTGTTCGTTCCGGCGAAAAATCCCTTCGCTAGAGAGGGGAGAGGAAGTAAGTCGAGGGTTTCGCGCGGGAGGTAATTTATTCTCGCCGAATGCATCCTTGTTTATTTACTGGAGAAGGAAGAGGAAGTGAGAGGACTGTTTGGGGATAAAGAAATTCTGTTAGAGATAGGCGGAAGATAATCTTTGCTAACGGGAATATCGCTTTTCTTTGTTAAAGAAGATAAGAGGGTGGAAACCGTGGGTCGTTTTAGAAATTTAAAAGGTAGTACTAATCTTAGTTTAACAGGAAGTTAGATGTTGTAAACGAATTTCGACCCCTCGTTCGCGGCTTCGCTTGCTCCCTCGTGAAAACGCCGACCCGCTTTGCGTGTCTCGTACTACGTACGGCAATCGCTACCGCGCTTGGAATGTTAATCTGCACTGTAGGGAAGCCTCAGGGGAAGAATTGCTTTTAGAAATTCGAAAAGACGTGTAGTTTTTAGTATAGAATAATAAAACACCCTTTGTATTACAAGGGGAAGGTAGAAGGAGTAGGTTGTGAAAATATTGGCAAATGACGGAATGGACAAAGCGGCTGCGGAGGAGTTGGTCGCACTCGGACACCAGGTGGATTTGGAGCACTACGAGGGAGATGCCTTAGTAGAGCAATTAAAGAATACGGATGTCATTATCATTCGTTCGGCAACAAAAATTAGAGAAGAATTAATTGATAAAGTAGCTGGCACGCAGTTAAAACTGATTGTTCGCGCAGGGGTTGGTATCGACAATATCGACCATGAGCATGCGAAAGAAAAAGGCATCGCGGTTCGCAACACGCCGAATGCGAGTTCGGCAGCGGTGGCAGAGCTTGCACTGGCTCATATGTTTGCGGTGTCTCGTTTTATCGGTGTGTCCAACGCGACGATGCGTGCCGGCGAGTGGAATAAAAAACAGTACAAAGGGATCGAGCTTTCCGGCAAGACCCTCGGTATCATCGGCATGGGGCGTATCGGCGCAGAACTGGCACGCCGCGCAGCAGCCCTGGGAATGACCGTACTCTACACCAAGAGAAGCGGTGCATCGTCCGACTATGCAGACTACGAGTACACCGACCTCGACGGGCTGCTAAGCCGCTCTGATGTCGTATCGATTCATACGCCATTTGACAAACAGGCTGGCGCGGTACTCGGCAAAGCGGAGCTTGACAAAATGAAGAGCGGCGCCGTGCTTATCAACACGGCGCGCGGCGGCGTGGTGGCGGAAGACGCGTTACTTGAAGCCCTTGAGTCCGGCAAACTGTTCGGCGCAGGGATTGATGTCTATGCCGAGGAGCCGACCAAGAACGAAAAATTGTTAAACCATCCGAGGGTCAGCGTGACACCGCACATCGGCGCACAGACCAAGGAAGCGCAAGCGCGTATCGGGAAAGAAACCGTGACGGTAATTAAAGATTATTTTGGAGGATAAATGTCAGTAGTTAAACCATTTAAAGGAATTATACCAAAAGAAGGCATGGCAGAAAAAGTGTCATGCGTACCATATGACGTTATTGACCGAGCGGAAGCCAAAGTTATGGCATCCGGGAACGAAGTGTCGTTCTTGCGCGTGGTTCGATCCGAAGTTGACCTTGACGACCATGTCGGCGACTACGATGACCTTGTTTACGAAACGGCGCGTAAAAATCTTGATGAGTTTATTGAAAAAGGCATTATGGTCGAAGAACGAGAGCCGATTTACTACATCTATCGTCAAATGATGGACGGCAGGGTTCAGACCGGAATTGTCGCCACTTGCTCGATTGACGATTACGAAAACGGCATTATTAAACGTCATGAATTTACTAGACCGGTGAAAGAAGTCGACAGAATTAATAACTTCTACCACACCGAAGCAAATACCGAACCTGTATTTTTCTCTTATCGAAGAAATGCGGAAATTGATAAAATTGTCAATGAATGGATTGTGTTTCACAAGCCGATTTTTGACTTCCGAACAGAGGACGGCGTCACTCATGTTCTTTGGAAACTCGATGACCACGTGAAAGTGAAGAATATCGAGGAACTCTTTAAAGGCGTGGACTACCTTTATATTGCCGACGGACACCACCGTACGGCTTCTGCAGCGAAAGTTGGCATCAAGAAGCGAAAAGAAAATCCGAACTACACCGGGGATGAGGAATTTAACTACTTGATGGCGGTTATCTTCCCTGACGAAGACCTGTTTATTATGGACTATAACCGAGTGGTTAAAGATCTAAACGGTCTGTCAAACGAGGTGTTTTTTGAAGAACTTGAAAAGCGTTTTACCATTCGAAAAGTTGTCGGATCGGAAAACTTTAAACCAATTAAACGCAATACCTTCGGTATGTACCTTGACGGGCACTGGTATGAGCTGGTGGCAAAGGACGGCACCTTTGATGCCAATGACCCTGTCGATCGCTTAGACGTGAGCATTCTTCAGAAAAATGTTCTTACGCCGATTCTTGGTATCAGTGATCCTAGAACCGATGAACGCATTACCTTTATCGGTGGTGTTCGAGGACTTGGTGCGTTAAAAGCCAAAGTTGATTCCGGTTGGCGCGTGGCATTTTCCATGTTCCCAACGGAGATGAGCGACTTGCTTGCTATCGCTGACAGCGGTAATGTTATGCCGCCAAAATCGACATGGTTTGAGCCGAAACTTCGCTCCGGACTTTTTGTTCACCGTTTATTTTAAAGCGATGGGGTAGGGATAGCGAAATCTTATTTTAGGGTTTGGTTCTCCTTACCCTTATGGATTTATTTCCTTCTGTTAATATAGTGAGTAACGCTTTTATTAAACGATATGGTAAGTTAAAAGAAAAAAAGCCGACAGAATTTATTTGTTGGCTCTTTTTTATCGTTTTTAACCTATTTTTTGGATAAAAATAGTGTTGTATTATAAAGAACTGATTGCTATGCGATTTAAAACCGAATCTGCAGTGCCGACCATGTGGAGGCACGAAGCCAAGGCAAGTTGTGCTTTTAGAAATTCGAAAAAGAAGCATAGGCTTTAATTACTAAACACTCTTAGTTAAAATAATTCAAATGAGATTGGTATGAAAAAGCAGTATAGTTAGTGAAAGAAAGAAAAGGGAATCTGGAGTGCACTGCCTTGTGATGCCTACGAAAGATTCCTTTTTCTTTTTCTGATTACCCTATACGAACTTATTTTAATTTTCTGTTGTCTTGGCGCTTGGCTTTAATTATCAAAGGTTTTTAGATTAGAATAATTTAATGAGTTTCGTCTTATTCGCTTTTTACTAATTTTTTTTCTTGTGGTAAAATAGACCCGTGAAAGAAAAGTCAACCTATATATTAACCGCAATTTTTATTGCAGTAGATGTACTCTTTGTGTACATTGCCGCTTCGTTTCAAGTGGGATACATGGTGGCAAGTTTTTTGTTACCTATATCGATGGGGACGATCGCTGCGAGGCGGAGTATAAAAGAAGCCATTGTTGCTACGGGCGTTGTGTTGTTATGCGTTAGCATGATTGTTGGGGGGTATTTTGCGCTGGGCATTTTTGCGCTTCTTGTGATGGGGCTTCTGGTTGCCTCACAGATTGAGGCGAAGGAGGAACTCTTTTTTACGAGTATGATTGCTTCTTGTGCTTCTGTTGTGACTCTTGTCAATCTGTACTTGGTGACGGATGTCTACCATATTGTCAACGGAAGGGAAATTGTGAAGTTGATGAAGGCAATCTTTCTTGCCGTCTTTAGTCAGTCGATGAAAGGAACGGATTTGACCGTCTTTGTCGACGCCTTGGTCACCCTTGTGCCGTCCGCTGTCGTCGGGGCACATTTTATTGTCGGGTTCATATGCACATTGATTATCGCCAAAATATATAAAAAAGCAGGAAGGATGACCAATATTCAGCCCTTTTCTCGATTTATTTTAACGACAGGAGTTGCTCGAATGACCGTTTTTTTATCGGTGACGCTCTTGTTAATTTCTTTATTTCAAGATGGGGGGACGATTGTCCTTGCAAATGGCGCCAGTCTTTTGACAACGATAGCCAGTGTTGCTGGAATTGCCGGCTTGGTTGGTATTGCTAAGGTGAGAAGTTCGAAACGAATGCCGATACTCCTGGGAACACTTGTACTTTACATGTTTGCCGGAGGATCCATCTTCTACATGTATGGCATTGTCGATGCGTTTTTAGATTTTAGAGGAGTGAGAAAAAATGAAAATACAGAATAAAATAAATTCTATACTTGGACTATTTACACTGTTTGGAGCGATTCTGTCCGCGTTTATTTACGTGAACCACCAAAAGGCTGGACTTATTGCGTTCGGCGTTCTGTTGGCGATTCTTTTGTTTTCCCTCATTCGTTCTCGGAAAATTGCCTTTGAAAAACGAGCGGAACTTCGCGCGGTAATGTCTAAGACGGATACGGCAACGAACCTCGCCATCTCCAGACTTCCTGTTCCTATTTTGCTTCTTGATGCGAAAGGGAAAATTAGTTACTACAATACCGGAGCGAAGGCGTTATTTCAAAATCCGGAGACAGGGACGACGGAAATACTAGGGAAAAATATTTCTGAATTTGTGAAAAATGTAAAGTTTGAGGAACTTGCAGAGGGTATTTTTGACGAAGATATTTCTATCAACGGGAAAGTGTACAATATTTTCCTCAGTATGGTTAATCCGAAAGTTGCAGAGGGAGAAAACGCGTCGGCGGAAGATGGCGAGCCTGTCGCTTCCACAAACAGTGAAAAAAAGAAAAATCTGAAAAACATCAATGACAAAAAAAATAGCAAGGATGAGAAAGAAGCGAAATCCTCGCGAAAAGACGAGGCGCTCGGCGAGAAAATTATTTATTTTTTCGATGTTACCGACTATGCCGAACTAAAAGAAATTCATCAGAACACGCGTCCTGTCGTGTTCCATGTTCACGTCGATAATCTCGATGAGGTCTCGAAAGGGGTCAATGAAGAATCCCTTCCCTTTATTCGTTCGGAAATTGAAAAGGTTATTCTTCATTTTGGGGCGCGTCACCTATCCCTTGTCAAACGACTTAGTGCCGGCAAGTACATTGTCGTTAGCGACTATGCGGAACTCGCAAAAATTGAAAGTTTGAAATTTCCCATACTTGATGATGCGCGGGAAATTGACGAAGGCAATAAAATTCCAATTACGCTAAGCATCGGGGTCGGCTATCAGAGTGACAATCTTCAAGCGCTCGAAGCGGAGGCGTTTTCGTGTTTGGAAATTGCCCTTGGTCGCGGTGGCGATCAGGCGGTGCTCAAACGTGCCGGCAGCTATGAATACTATGGCGGAAAAAGTATCGCTGTTGAAAAGCGAAATCGTGTAAAAGCGCGGGTTATCGCCCATGGATTAAAGAGCATGATTGAAGAGAGCTCTGAAGTTTTTGCCATGGGTCATCGCATGCCGGATATGGATTCTTTCGGCTCGGCGGTAGGTGTCTTCCGCGCCGCGCGTTTGCTTGGAGCGAAGGCGCATGTCGTCGTCAGCGAGATTACTCCTGCTATTCAAAGTGTCTACGATACCTTTAAAGATATTGAAGAGTACAGTTTTATTACCGGAGAAGAAGCCGTTCAAATGGCGAGTGAAAAATCGCTCCTTGTGGTCGTGGATACCCATAAACAGAGTATTGTCGACCACGCACCGCTTGTCGATGCGGTGGACAATATTGCCATTATTGACCATCACCGACGGGGTGCGGAGTTTATTGACAAAGCGCTGCTGAAGTATGTGGAACCTTATTCGTCCAGTGCCAGTGAGCTTGTCACCGAGGTGATACAGTATATCGCAGACAAGCCGACCCTTCTTTCTGAGGAAGCCGATGCCCTTCTCGCGGGAATTACCGTCGATACGAAGAATTTCTCGCTTCGAACAGGGGTTCGAACCTTCGAAGCCGCCTCGTTCCTCAGACGGAAAAGTGCCGATCCGATTAAGGTTCGTCAGCTATTTCAAGACGATCTCGAAGTGTTCCGCTTAAAGGCGGAAATCGTCAGTTCGGCGGAGCGATATCATGGCGATATTGCTGTGGCAACCATTGATGATGACAACGATCAAATACAGATTATCGCCGCACAGGCAGCGAATGACCTTCTCGATATTAAAGGCATTAACGGCTCCTTTGTCATTGCCAAGAAAAAGTCCGGCATGGTGCTTATTTCCGGACGAAGTCTCGGTGAAGTCAATGTACAAATTGTTCTCGAGATGATCGGCGGCGGCGGACATCTCGAGGTTGCCGGTGCCCAGTTTGAAGGCAAAGAAATTCCGGAAGTGAAAGAGATGCTTTTGGGGGCTATTGATAGGTACTATGAGGAGGAGAGCGAATCCTAGTGTATGACTCGTTCTTTTCCGTTCTAGCTTCATAAACATCGGATTTGTCCTCGTTCGTGAACAATTTCGTTCTACTCTCTTCGGTCATCTCCTCGTTTCTTTGTTAGAACGAAAAAGTCCTTCGTCATACAAAGGGGCGTTGGTGATAAAAATTGTTCACTCATTCTCCCTAAAAAATCCGGCGCTAGGAGTGTGATCGATTTGTCTTTGTTTTTTTGTTAGAACGAAAAAGTTCTTCGTCATACAATGGGGATTTGGTGATAGAGTTTGTTCGTTCATTATTTAGGAGGACATCAATAGGAAAAACTTGGTTAGGTGGGAGCGGTAATAAATCAATGAAAATAGAGAGGATGTAAGCCAGATGACGATTACAGATATCCTTTTGCGAACCGTTGTGGCGATTGTTTTCGGTGCGGTAGTCGGCAGGGAGCGTGAAATTCACCATCGCCCTGCGGGCATTCGGACGCATGCCTTGGTCTGTCTCGGCGCTACCGTTATTGCGATGATACAGGTTGAGCTGGTGAACAGTTCGGTCAATCTTATTGTCGACCATCCGGAGCTCAGTGGGTCGCTTGCTGTAAACAGTGGACGAATTGTCGCACAGGTTGTCTCGGGTATTGGTTTTCTGGGTGCTGGAACAATTATTATTAATAAAGGAAGTATCAGCGGTTTGACGACAGCGGCAAGTCTTTGGGTCGTCGGTTGCATCGGGATTGCTATCGGCTATGGCTACTATCGAATTGCCCTTGTGACAGGAATTAGCGTGCCGATTGTCTTAGTCGGATTAAAGCAGTTGGAGCGCATTCTTGGCAGATATCCGCGGAAAGCGAAGAAAGAGTAAAAAGAGTAGAGCCTTTTTAGATGCCTCGTTTCAAGGAAAAAGAAAGGCAGTCGGTTACACTAAGTCATCCAATAGTATGGTTTGAAAATAGATTGTATAACCGGTAGAAAAATTGTATAGAAATAACACAAAAGTTATATAATAAGAGTAGAGTGGTAGAATATGGTCACAGATGTGGAAAGGAGAACGCATGAAAGTAATACTATTAAAAGATATTAAGGGAACAGGGAAAAAAGGGGATATTATCAACGCTTCCGATGGTCATGCAAGGAATTTTTTAATCCCACGTGGTTTTGCGTTGGAGGCGAGTGATTCCAATCTCCGTGAGCTGGGACATCAGAAGGCAAGTGCGAAGAAAAAAGCGGATGAGGCGTTGGCAGAGGCGAAGGCGCTAAAAAATCGATTGGAAAAAGACGTTTCCATTCAGTTTAAGCAAGGTGCCGGAGAAGGAGGACGTCTTTTTGGGGCGGTGACGAATAAGGATATTGCTGATGAATTGATGTCGAAGTACAAAATAGAAATTGACAAAAAACGGATTGATAGCGGCTCGATAAAGACTGTGGGCGAGCATGTGGCGAAGGTAAAACTTCACACAGGGGTCGTCGCGGATTTGAAGATTGTGGTAGAGGCAGATGAATAAGGCATTACCGAGCGGACTGACCAATGAACGCACCCTCTTGGGGGCGGTGATGATAAATAATGATTTATTCGGGGAAGTGCTGGAGATACTCAGCACACCCGATGTTTTTTTCGATAGCCGAAATCAGACGATTTTTAGCGCAATGAAGGAATTGGGGGCATTTTCCCTACCTCTTGACCTTCCTTCGGTGCTTGAAAAATTAAAGACCGGTGGGAAATTGGATGCTGCCGGTGGCGAGTCGTACCTTGGAAAATTAATCGGGGAAACGCTCTACATCAGCGATGCGATTAATATCGCCGGTATTATCAAACAGGACTATATACGGCGTCAGATTATTGATATTTCCAATCAAATGAGCGAGGAAAGCTATGGCAAGGGCGAGGTCGACAGTATTTTGGAGTCTGCCGAAAAGCGTATTTTTGAGCTGTCAAATGCCAATCAGAAAAAGGGGTTTGTGAATTTCGAACAAGTCCTCGCAGAGGCGATTAAGGAGATTTACGACCGTGCCAATTCCAGTGACCGGCTGCGTGGGATTTCCACCGGATATACGGGGATTGATGCCTACACGCTGGGTCTTCGAAAAGGGGAGTTTATCCTTATTGCGGCGAGACCATCCATGGGAAAGACGGCGCTTGCACTGAATATCTGTCAGAATGTCGCGCGTGACGGCGGTGTAGTCGCGATCTTTTCGCTGGAAATGGATGCGAAGTCCTTGACGGAGCGAATTATCGCGAGTGAGGCGCGCGTATCGCTTGCCAATCACATGGCGGCGAAAGAGCATGACAGTGCCATTCGGGCAGCGGCAGAGCGGATTGCGAATTACAAACTTCGGATTGAGGAGACCTCCGGTATGTCCATTCACGGCATGAGGTCGCGTCTTAGACAGCTGAAAATGAAAGAGAAAAGCCTTGACCTCATTATGATTGACTATATTCAGTTAATGGAAGCGGACGGCAAGGAGAACAGACAGCAGGAAGTGTCCTATATTTCGCGAAGTTTAAAGGCGATTGCCAAGGAGTTTGACTGTCCGGTACTGGCACTATCCCAGCTTTCCCGATCGTCCGAAAAACGAGGGGTTGGGAAAAAGCCGATTCTGTCCGACCTTCGGGAATCCGGAGCGATTGAGCAGGACGCGGATGTCGTTATGTTTATTCATCGACCGGAGTACTATTTAAGAGAAAAAACCCCGCCGGAACTGATGGGCGTGGCGGAGATTATTTTTGCTAAGCAGCGAAACGGAAAGACGGGAACGCTTTACATGACGTGGAGCTCGGAAATTACCAAGTTTGACAATATGGCAGACGAAGATGCCGAAGCGGCGATCAGGGTGTCGAAGGATTAGTCGTGCGAAGGACAGTTCGTTTTGGACTTGTGTTAGTCGGTGTCTTTGCATTTTTTCGGTTTTTTGCTTCTGCATTATCTTTGGATATTAAAAATCCTTTGACGAAATTTTTGTTAAGTACTCCTGATGTCTTTCCGTTCGTTCTCGTCCTTTCTATACTACGCTTTCTATACCGGCACTACCTGTTTTCAAAAGCAGACGATTGTTAAACTTCGTTTATTTTGATTTACAAAATATTTGATTTTTTTTAATATTTATGCTAAAATACAGTATTAATGTCGCTGTGTTGTAAGTCAGTAAAGGAGAATGGGAAGAATAGAATGAATAAAAAAAACAAAACATCTCAGATTTCTCGTTCAGAATTTCGTATGATGAAAATGGTGGATGCGGAGCAACTGTTGTATTGGTCTGAGGAGAATGATCCTAGATATCAGCACTATACATTCACGGATTATAATATCAATGACATTCAAAATTGGTATTCTATTAAGCAGAAAATGATTAAGAGAAAGCTGTATGGTTTTTTTGTCGATGGTATTCAAGTTGGGTTTACTACGTTAAAAAAGATCGATTGTCTTCAACGAACTGCTGAGATCGGATTGGCGATAGATCCGGCGAAACGATCAAGGGGTTATGGAGAAGCGATGCTCTATGAGCTGCTGGACTATGTATACTTACATTTTCCTATTGATACAATCTATTTAGAGGTTGCTGATTTTAATTATCGTGCTAGAAGCTTGTATGAAAAATTAGGGTTTATGTATGAAGGGACATGGAATTTTCGTGCCTATGAAAGTCAGAATAGAAATCTTGTTCATCTTTATCCGGAGGATTTTTTTATACATGAAAATTTTGTGATGGCACGGGTCTATCGAATGTCTTATCGTAAAGTTACCATCCGAGTTGATGCACCGGCAAAAATAAATCTAGGACTTTTGGTTGGAGAAAGACAGGAGAATGGCTACCACGAACTGGCAAGTGCGATGCAGACAGTGAGTCTTTTTGACCGCGTCTATGTACGACGATCGACTGTTTCGGATGGAAAGGCTCACTATTCGGTTGATTCTCGTGATAAGAGTTCGCGACGACGAGAACCTTTTGTTGATATTTCAGCAGAACTCGGTCGTCTCAGTGAATCAAAAGAGAACGCCTTTTCCGCTCGTATTTTAAGTCAACATGAAGGAATTCCGGCGGAGAAAAACCTCGCGTACATTGCCGCGCAGAAATTGTTCGAGCATTGCCCGTTTCCGCCGATTGATATCTCGATCGACAAACAGATTCCGGAAGGTGCCGGTTTGGGTGGAGGAAGTGCCGATGCTGCGGCGACCTTGGTTGGGATTAAAATATTGTATTCTTTAGAGGTAAGCGATCAGGATTTGGAGCGCATCGCCCTCGAGGTAGGTTCTGATGTCCCTTTTTGTTTGCGGGGAGGGTTTTCTGCGGTCTTTGGGAGAGGAGAAATCTTCGAGCAATACCTTGGGAGAACACTCTATATGAATCTTTATACGATACCGGTAAAAACAAGAACATCCGAGGTATTTGTCTTGTTGGATGAGGTGCGGGCTTCCGATGGACAACGAGCGACGCAAAAGAATAAGATTGGGAATAGCCGTGAAGAAATGGCACATGCCAGAGATGCCGTACGAGAGTTCTGTGGTATTTTCTCCAGCGGTGCCACGGTAGAAGAGATTGTGCAAGCAATTCCCGGCAATGATTTGGAACGACCGGCGGAAATTTATATTTCACAAGATAACAAAAATACATTTAAAGAGGTTTTGTTGAAAAAGGTGGTTGAGGAAAGTGGAAATGACTTACGAAGACGTTTGAAGGAAAACAGTTTGTTTACATCGGAAGAGGAACTATTGGATTCCATGACGATTTGTTCGGTAAAGGAGGAGTTTTTATCCAATGGAGCGCTTTATTCGGCGATGTCCGGTAGCGGAAGCACCGTGTACGCTATTTTTTCTGATATGGAAAGTGCTAAGCGATGTGCCGATAAAACCGGAGCGATCTTTGTTGAAACGATTCCCGCTAGATCATTCTAAGTCCTTGTGCGGTGTTGAGATTCGTTATAAATTGTATTGTTTAGGATAGGAGGTGTTGTGGATATGTCTACTAATTTTCAGGAACAGGCAGAGGATGTGGTATTTCTTTCGGATAGGTTGACCTCTGAGATAGTAAATGACTATATTGCCAGAAGAAAGCACATGGTTTTAGTGGATGGCAATGTTTTTCAACTTTATCCGGGATTGTTCCAAAACCTTAATGTTTATAAGTTGCCTGAAGGAGAACAGGCGAAGACGCTTGCCGTGTATGAAGATGTTGTCAAGGCGCTTCGAGCACATGAATTTACGCGAAATGGAGTGATTGTTGCCGTTGGGGGTGGAGCGATTTCAGACCTTGCGGGTTTTGTCGCATCAACCTATATGAGAGGGGTTGACCTTATTACGATTCCGACCACTCTTCTCGCGATGTGCGATGCTGCAATTGGCGGAAAAAATGCGCTCAATGTCTCCGCGAAAAATGAGTTGGGCACATTTTATACCGCATCGACTGTCCTCATTGATATTAAATTTTTAACAACCCTCCCTGTGAATGCGATGAAAAGTGGGACGGGAGAATTGTTAAAGTATGGAATTGGCTTTGAGCCCAGTATGCTCGACATGCTCAAAAACAGTACTTATGACAAGGTGGATACTTTTTTATCCCTTATTCGACATGCCATTTGGATTAAAAAAGATGTTGTCGCACGGGATTTTCGTGACGGAAGTGTTCGCAAGACCTTGAATTTTGGGCATACGCTTGGTCATGCCGTTGAATTTGCCAGTGGTTTTGGGATGAGTCATGGAGAAGCTGTTGCGATTGGTGTCTACTACATGGTCAAGTGGGCGGAACGGGAGAAGAAATTAACGGAAGAACAAGTTCGTGAAATAGAGCATGCTTATGACTACCTCGGCTTACCTCGCTACATTCCGGAACATCTTAGCACCGAACTCGTGTTTTCTTATCTTTCCAGTGATAAAAAGAGTCTGGGGCGTGAGATAGATATTGTAACCATCGAGGAGTATGGACGGCTGAAACTCGAGCGGATGCCGATTGAAGATTTTAGGGATAAAATTTCTGTTTTGGATGACATGTTCCGATCGAGTGGTCGTAGTAATGAGGCGGAAAAAATGGTAGGGAAGAGCCATGTCGTGAACGAAGAGAGCGACATGACGAACGGGTACAATATTATGGATGAACCGATCGAGATCGTTAATCTACGGAAGAATGCGGTGAAGGAACAGACCTCTCTGTCTGATATAGAGCGTTACCTTGTCAACGAGCGGGATAATGCGGTGAACGAAGAGACGGAAACGATGACTCCGTTGACTACTCATACCGCTTCGAATTCGCCGACTTCGCTACCGGATTATTCCGAGCGGACGGAGGTCGTTATCCCCGTTCCGGCATCGAAAAGTTATGCGCATCGTTTTTTGATTTTGGCGGCTGTGGCAGAAACGCCCACGACGATTGAGCGTTTGGACGGTTCGGAGGATCTATCGACAACCATACGCGCCTTGGAGATTATGACGGATGCTTCCTTTGTCTTTTCCAATGACGGAAGTATGGTGCGAATTATTCCGGCAGCTTGTTCTTTAGGGGCGGATCGTGTGAATAACAGCAGGTTAAATCAAGAGTATTCCAATCAAAACAATCTATATCGAAAGGGTGTAGACAGTTGGAATGTGAATGGTAACAAGGGAGCCGATGTACGTGAAAATTCACGGGGGATGATTTCTGTGAACTTTGGAGAATCGGCATCGACGGCACGTTTTTTGATTCCTTTTGTTGGAATATATCATTCGTCGCCGATTGAATTTCGAGGAAAGCCATCGCTTGAACGACGACCCATGGATCCGATTCTTGATATTTTAAGAGCACAGGGTTTGCTGGTGTCTGATAGCGGTAGGAATACCTTGCCGTTTATTGTTGACGGGAGAATAAAGGCAGGGGTGTTTCGACCGTCCGGCGAAATGAGTTCACAATTTGCTTCGGGTCTTCTTATGGCAGCACCGAAATTTGGCGGTCGAAGTAAGATTGTGTTAGAGGACGAACAAGTGAGCATGCCGTATATTCGGACGACATTAGATGCCATGAAGCAGATGGGCGTAGAACTCGACGAACAAAACGGGTCGTACCTTATTTGTCCTTCCGTCTATCGTACGGATAAGACACTTGTCGTCGAACGGGATTATTCTCAAGCGGCGTTTTGGCTTGTTGCGGAAGTGCTTCGACAAGAGAGACAGGAACGACAACTTCCACCTATTCGAATGCCGGAATTAAACCCGACATCCCTCCAGGCGGATAGTGCCATTTTGAGGATATTGGGCATTGCCGTTACGGAGAGTGGAGAGGTTATTCGAGTAGAATTGCCGAAACGACGAGTTGACATCTCCCACTGTCCGGATTTGTTTCCGATACTAGCCGTGTACTATTCCTTGAGTGAGGGAGCGGAGATTTTTGGCACTGAACGACTGGCTTACAAGGAAAGCGATCGCTACCTTGCCATGAAGGAAGAACTGGAGCGACTGGGAGGAAGCATAGAAAAGACCGGATCTGTTGTTACCATCAGTGAAAAGCCTTTGTTTGCCGGAAGGGTCACATCGCATGGCGATCATCGCGTTGCTATGGCACTCTATATTTTGTCCTTATTTGTGGATGGTGTAGACATTGTGGGCGGTGAGTGTATTAAAAAATCTTATCCTAAATTTTTGGATCATTTAGGATGGGTTTGTGAGGAATAAATGGGATTTCGATAATAATTTATTTAGGAATAAGGTATTGAACGAGAGACATACGCAGAATAGAAACATAGAACAAAATGGAACACAGTACAATAAGAGAAAAGTGCTGTGAATACTGGAATAAAAAATAAAAAGGAGAGCTTATGGATATTCAAAAGATATTGGACGAAGCGTATCAAGAGGGGAAAAATATTGCATTTAAGGGACGTACGGCAAATTATATTCCGCTTTTGCAGAAGGAAGATGTGAATCGTGCCGCAGGAGTTTTTATTGAACCGGATGGGACGATTTACAGGGTGGGTGAAGCCGACTATAAATTTTCGCTTCAAAGTATTGCTAAGATTTTTTTATACCTTCTTGTGTTGGAGAACTATAAGTTTGAGGATATTCAACAGTCTGTTGCGCTGAAACCTTCTTCGAAAGCGTACAATAGTCTGCTTGATTTGGAAATGAGTGATGGGAAAGTGCCGGTTAATCCATTTATTAACGCAGGTGCGCTATCGTCTTGTTCCTTGCTTCTTGAAAAATTTGGAGAGGAGGCGTTTGATAAGGTGCTGGCATTGGCTCGTGACATGGTGGGGAATCCTTCGCTGGACTACAGTGAGGAGATTTATCGTTCGGCGAAAGAAACGGCGTTTACGAATCGCGCTATTGTCTATACTTTGTTAAAAAATAAAATCATTCCTGCAAGTACGAGTGTCGATGAACTGCTTGATCTTTATATTAAGACTTGTGTAATTATGGTGAGTACCGTGGAGCTTGCGAGGATAGGACAGACCCTTTCTTCCGGTGGGTTAAATGTCAATGGAAAACGAGTGCTGGATGTAAAGAGTGCTCGCATTATGAGAGCGCTGATGTCTGTTGCCGGAACGTATGATTATTCGGGGTATTTTGCCGTGGAGATTGGGCTTCCTGCGAAAAGCGGTATCGGCGGCGGAATTGTCGTGGCTACCAATTCGGGTTATGGTCTGGCGGTGTATTCTCCGGGACTTGATAAATATGCCAATCCATGTATCGGAATGAAAATGTTAGAGCGGATTTCTGAAGAGATGAATCTCTCGATTTATTAGTCCATACTTCTTTTCGAATGTCGGAAAAGAAAAAGGAATCCGGAGAGCACCGCCTAGTGGTGTCAACAAAAGATTCCTTTTTTGTTTTTCCTTTGTTTTACTGTAGGGGGAATCGTTTGATACAAAAGCGAAGGCTATGTTGCCTGAAAGCAATGGCGAATTAATAAAATTTGTACAATGGGATCAGTGTAGTGTATGAGAAGTGAGTGCAACAGAGTGGTTAAATAGTTTCTGCGCAAAGATGAGAAAAGTGCGATGAAGAATTTCGCACCTTTTTTGATTATTTAGAGAATACGATGGGCGGGTTAAGATTTGATGTGCATGCCTCGGTAATCATCTGATTGAAAATCGGATGGATCGATGGTTAAGCTGTCTCGGATTTTTTTCACACACGCAGAACAGTACTTGCCGGACATAATGGAAGCACCGCATTTTTCACATAGCTTGATGCCGGAATCGTTGGCGAGGATAATCTTTTCTTCTCGTATCCATTTTAAAATCGAAGCAACCTCAACTCCTGTTGCATCCGATACATCTTTTAATCCCAAGGATGGATTGTCATAAATAAAATTTCTTACTTTGGAAAAATCATCGTCTACGGTTACATTACATCGAGAACAAAGTGTCGCTCCGTTTTTTGAATGGAATAGTCGGGAGCATTTTTTGCAGTTCATTAATCCCATAGTACCTCCTTATCGTTTAACTTATCGTTTCATGCGAAACCCGAATCCGAGGAAGCCCCGTAAAATAAATGGTTCGATAGGCGGCTTAGGATAGCGAGCAGAGGGACTCTGCATAGTAAAAGGCATCCTTTGATCGGGTTTTCGTAATTTGTTCACACCTGTTGTTATTTTAACATATAAAGGATAGGGTAGTCGACCGCTTCCTTTCTCTTTTTGTCTTATACTATTGACAAATATATATTCCTTTTTTGCTTTAACGGGAACCGGCTCGTCTGTCTTATAGGACTATCCCCCAAGAGTCATGGAGTAGACTTTACTCGCTCCCGCGTTTTTAAGAAGTTTCGACGCCTCGTTGATGGTTGCTCCTGTGGTGAAAATATCATCGATCAGCAGGATTTTTTTGTCTGAAATCATTGCAGAATGTTTGGTAAGTACGCTCATCGATCCCTTGATTTCAGCGGAGCGTTCCATCATGGTGCGCAGGGATAATTTTTTGGTTCGCTTGCATTTTTTTAGAAGAGGAAGGAGTGGAAGCTCGCTGAGACGGCAAAACACCCGGGCGATTTCTTCGGATTGATTAAAGCCGCGTGAGAGCCTTCGGGAATAGGCGATAGGAATGTATGTCACCACATCAATTTCGAGTTTTTTTAATCCGGCATCAAGGTATTTTTCGTAGAGCATCGTGCCAAAAATACGACGATAGTGCAAGACTCCGTGGTACTTCATATCTCGAATCGCTTTTTTTATTGTTCCGGAATAACGCGCGTAGCAGAAGTTTTGATCAAAGAAAAGTGCTCCGATTTTTTGTAATCGAATACAGTTGGGGCATGCGGAATGAGGCGCTCTGCCAATTCCACGTCGTCCGCATATCGGGCATTCTCTGATATTGAAAATATCAATATTTTCGATACAGGAACACGAGTCCGTTTCTTTGTCACAGAAGGGGCAGAGAACATCCGGTGGGAATAGAATGTCGACGAAACCTTCTAGAAATTCTTTGGCTTTCATGGATAGATTTTACCATATATTGGAAAATAAAGAAAGAAAAAGAAAATGTTTGCTGAGAAAAGAGCGTGTATCCTAAGAAAAAGAAATTTTTTATCTTTAACGCCACTATTCTAATACGATTAAAGTATTAGAAAACTATAAGAAAACTATAAGAAAACTATTAGAAAAGTATAAGAATAGGATAAGAGTTCGATAAGAAAATAATAAATCTAAAATAGACTTTTCTTTTTCTAAAAACTATTAGAAAAAAGTGTTTGATGATTAAAATAGACCTTTTTAAATCAATTGTTTTAGTTGTTTTAGTTGCTTTTTAGATTGGGGGTGTCGAAGGGATTTTATATCGTCTGAATTGTCGTTGGAACTAGGAAAAAGAGGATCAAAGACTTGTTATAGAGGTATAAAATTGTTAGAATAGTATAAGAAAACTATAAGAAAACTATAAGAAAAGTATTAGAAAAGTATTAGAAAAGTATAAGAATAGGATAAATGATGATTAGAATTCGAGGAGGGTATATGTTTGAAGATATAAATATTGAATATAAAGAACAATATTCAGATAGTATAAAAAAAGAAGTTGTTGCTTTTGCAAACACAAAGGGTGGGAAAATATATATAGGGATATCGGATGATAAGAAAATAGTAGGGGTATCGAACGTTGATGAAACAATGTTACAAATTACTAATTCGATTCGTGATGCTATTTCTCCTGATATTTCTTTGTTTACTTCATGTGAGATTGAAAAAGTGAAAGGAAAGAATATTCTTGTACTAATTGTTCAAAAAGGGACAAACCCTCCTTACTACATTAAGAAAAAAGGAATTCGACCGGAAGGTGTTTATATTAGGCAAGGCGCTTCTTCGGTTCCGGCAAGTGATGTTCGGATTTTAAAAATGATTCATGAAAATGTTGGGAATGATTATGAACAAACGCGTTCTTTGGAACAAGATTTGAATTTTGACGATTTGGTGGAAGAATTTAAAAAAAGTGATTTGACGATTGAGCGACATAATATGAAAACTTTGGGATTGGTAGGTGAAGATGATTTATACACGAATCTCGCTTTGCTTTTGTCCGAGGCATGTCCTCATACTGTTAAAATAGCAGTATTTGAAGGCTTTACCAAAAATATTTTTAAAGATCGATATGAGGTACAAGGCTCGTTATTTAGTCAATTAAATCAGATCTATAAAATTGTCAATCGGTACAATAGAACCACAGCTACCATTGAGGGGTTGAAACGGGTGGATACTAGGGAATATCCTGAGATTGCGATAAGAGAGGTGATTTTAAATCTAATTGTTCATAGGGATTATTCATATAGTGGGAGTGCTTTTATCAATATTTACGATGACCGGATGGAATTTGTCAGTATCGGCGGTTTGGTCAAAGGAATTACCAAAGAGGATATTATGCTCGGTGTGTCAATCAGTAGAAATCAGTACCTAGCAAATATTTTTTATCGTTTACGTTATATTGAAGCCTATGGAACGGGTATTGGGAAAATAATGGATTGTTATGAAAAGGAGAGTGTCAAACCTAGTATAGAAGTCACCAATAATGCGTTTAAAGTGATTTTGCCGAATTTACTAGTAGGTACTTGGGGGCAAAATATTATGAGCCGAGAATTAGAGTCTTTAGAAAGCAAAAGCCGATTAACGGCAAATGAATTGCTCATAGCGAGATTGGTAAAGGAAAAAAACGTTATTACGAGAAAAGAGGTTGAGGAGAAACTGGGTTTATCTCAAGCGGGAGCAATTAATATTATTAATAAGTTGATGGATAAGAAGATACTCATAAAAGAAGGGAAGGGTAGAAATACTTACTACAGGATAAGATGAGAAAGACTTATTATAGAACGTTATTCTCATTTTGTGAGATAAATTACTGCAAATTCCGTGCAGGTTTCCGCTATGTGGGAGACTGTGAAAAGATTTGTGTATAAGAATCCTTCTGAATGAGATAAAATAAATTCAGGAGGATTTTTTAAATGGGCAGAAAAAGACCCGAAACAAAC
>PDWJ01002388.1_pt1 | contig 20191 bp, 16 predicted proteins | sample 1430881 | NCBI WGS metagenome assembly PDWJ01 (sample SAMN01162460, study PRJNA174530) | Oral metagenome, whole genome shotgun sequencing project. | biome: Marine environment; feature: Marine mammal; material: Swab sample of the gingival sulcus; isolation source: swab sample of gingival sulcus... | reverse complement strand
GAAGAAAGGTGAGGGTGTGTTCGTTGGTGAATACGTCCGCAGCGTTGATGGCGCTGGTCGTCTCGCCCTGCCTGCTGGATTGCGTGCCGGTTTTGATGGTCGCTGCTATATGACCTGCCATCCCGATGGGAATATCACCCTGTCCACGGTTGAGAGCTTTGAAGCAGCTGCCAATCGCTTGATGGAAGAGATCCGCTCCGGAGAAAAGGCTGAATCGGCCTTGCGAGCGTTCGGTGCCAACACCCAGTTCCTGTCGATCGATAAGCAGGGTCGAATCAATTTTGATGATGACACCCTGCGCCACGCTGGATTGACCGATGAAGCGGTGATCGTTGGCGTGGTGACCACTGTCGAAATCTGGCGTCCATCGCGTTACCGGATCGTCAGCAGCGAACACGATCAGATCAAGCCGCCCCGTCAGTGGGATGACGAGGATGACTCATGATGGCGTTCATCCACGATCCGGTGATGGTCGACGAGATCGTTGAAGTGTTCGAGACCGTTCCCTCAGGTGTGGTCCTCGATGCCACCCTCGGAGGGGGAGGCCACAGCGAAGCGTTGTTGAGGTCGCGGCCCGATCTCTCGATCCTCGGTCTGGACCGCGATGGGACTGCCCTCAATGCGGCAACCAAACGGTTGGCCGACTTCGGCGATCGACTGATGACTCACAAATGCCGCTTCGACGACCTCGATGAAGCACTCGACGCTCACTCGATCGATCGCTTAAGCGGAGCGTTCTTCGACCTTGGGGTCTCGTCGCCCCAGCTTGACCGCGCTGAACGAGGGTTCTCGTATCGCCTCGAAGGTCCAGTCGATATGAGGATGGATACCGAGGCCCCTCGGTCGGCTGCCGATCTGGTCAACACGATGAGCCCGGCAGAGCTGGCTCGAGTCTTGCGCACCTACGGCGATGAACGGTATGCCGCCCGCATCGCCACTGCCATCGTCGACGCGCGTCCGATCACCACGACCACCCAGCTTGCCGAGGTGGTCACCTCGGCGATTCCAGCTCCAGCTCGCCGCTCGGGCCGACATCCCGCTGCCCGCACCTTTCAAGCCCTACGGATCGAAACCAACGGCGAACTCGATGCCTTGCCGGTGGCCTTAGATGCGGCCATCGCCGCTCTGGTGCCTGGCGGACGAGTGGCGGTCTTGTCCTATCACTCCGGCGAGGATCGGATCGCCAAAGACCGGATCCGTCACGCCACCACCGGCGGGTGCGAATGCCCTCCCGAACTGCCCTGCGGATGTGGTGCGGTCGCCACCCTGCGCCGAGTGCGGTTCCCCAAACGGGCTACTCCGGCCGAGGTGGACCGCAACCGTCGGGCATCCTCAGCACGACTGCGGGTTGCTGAAAAACGTGGAGAGGTGAACTGATGGCTCTCGCGCTTCGGCTTCCGGGTTCGAGCTCAACCTCGCGCCGTCCCCACCTGACCACCACATCAGTTCCAACCTCACGCCGGATGGCATGGATCGCTGGCGGCATCGTCTTGATCGTCGCTGTCTTGATGGCGATGACCGTCTATGTTCACATCCAGATCGCCGAGCGCCAGGTCCAGATCAATGCCCTGGAACAGGAGATTCGTCAGGCCCAGACCGACTTTGACGCGCTGCGGGCCGAGCGAGCGATCGTCCGGTCTCCCGAACACATCTATGGACAAGCCCTTGAACTGGGCATGGTGCATGGCCAGATCAGCGACCACGTCGCTGCTGATCCTGCCACGGTGGCGATCGTGGTTGCCCAAACCGGCCTCTTTGGCGTCGATTCCAGCGGTGGGATCGTGCTGACCGATGCCGATCCTCTCGAACAGTTCCGTCAGGTCAAGATGATCCGACAGGAGACGCCATGAGCCGTCGTCGGCCGGATCCGTCACGATCCCAAGATCGTCGATCGGGCTGGACGCCACCACAACGAGGACTCTTCGACGATGACACCGGATCGGGCCGTAGGGCTCGATCAACACGGAAGACAACCCGCCAGCCATCTCGTTCTCGGCAAGGGTCGCGTCGAGCATCGACCACCCAACCGGCGCGCTCCCGCCGGGCCAAGGCATCACCCAAGAAACACGCCCGGCGGTCTCATCGCCCGGTACCGCCACGGCCTAAGCGTCGTCGGCAGCGCGAAAAGATCACCGAGCGGGCTGCTCGCAAGGTGGTCACTGTCGCCTCCACCTCATCTCCACGCTCCGGTCGTAAGCCCTTCATGAGTTCACCTCGGGCTCGTCTGCGCTTGATGGCCACACTGATCGTGCTGGGGTTTGTCGTGATCATGGGCTATGTCGTCAAGTACCAGGTGGTCGATGACGGCAACCTTCGTGCTGCTGCGGCCAGTCAGTGGACCAGGTCTCGAGTCCTCTCGTCCGATCGCGGATCGATCTTCGATCGCAACGGTGAAGAGCTGGCCTTATCGGTCCCAGCCGTATCGATCGATGTGAACCCCCGTTTGGTTGAGGACCCGGTGATGACCGCGGCGGCGCTCAAACTGATCCTCAATCTCAGTGATGAACGCACCGACTATTTGACCGCTGAGATGGCGGCCCACGAACGGGGCTTCGTCTATGTCAAGCGCCAGGTCGATGTCAGCCTCGGCGAACAGATCAAGGCTCTCGGCCTAGCTGGCGTCAATGTCGTACCGGAGGACCGTCGGATCCTTCCTGGCGGAACCACCGGCCGGAGTGTGATCGGGCTCACCGATATCGACCGGATCGGGATCGCTGGTCTCGAATACCAATACGGTGGTCAAGCGGCTGCTGCAGCTGATGGGTATGACGACCTGCTGACCGGTGTCACCGGGAGGGTCTCGTATGAGGTCGACAAGAAGGGACAGCCGATCGCTGGGACCGATGAAGTCATCGTTGAGCCGGTAGCCGGGCATGACCTGGTGCTCACGATCGACCGATCGATCCAATTCTCCGCTGAACAGGCCTTGCTCAGCCAGGTCAAGGCAGCTGGTGCCAAGTCCGGAACCGTGGTGATCATGGATGTCCGCAGCGGGGATATCTATGCGATGGCGTCCGTCGATCGTGACGATGATGGATCAGCCCGAGTCAGCAACGGCAACTATGCGGCGGTCAATGCCTATGAGCCTGGTTCAGTCGCCAAGGTGATCACGATTGCTGCCGGTCTCAACGAAGGCGTGGTCACACCGGAATCGAGCTTTGTGGTGCCCTATCGGCGCACCTATGGCGATGATGAACTCAGTGACTCCCACAAGCACGACACCACGCCGATGACCGTCGAAGAGATCCTGGTTCAGTCCTCCAACATCGGCACCATCGATGTCCTCGAAGCGACCGGATTTGAGGCTCACTGGAACTATATGCGCAGCTTTGGATTGGGAGAGAAGACCGCGCTCGACTTTCCCGGTGAGTCGGCGGGGATTCTTCACCGCTGGGACGAACTCCAGGGTTCTGAGCGGTACACGGTGGCCTACGGCCAGGGTGTCGCCTCAACCTCACTCCAGTTGGCATCAGTCATCAACACGATCGCCAATGATGGGATCTATGTCGCGCCGCGGCTGGTTACCGCCACGATCGGTACCGATGGGGATCAGATCCTGGCGCCGTCCTCGGCAACCCACGAAGTCGTCCGGCCCGAGACCGCCCACGAGGTCCAGGACATGATGCGCAAGGTGGTGTGCGAAGGAACCGCAGCCAAGGCGCGCGATACGGTGACCGGGTTTACGGTGGCCGGAAAGACCGGTACCGGTCTCAAACCCTGGCCCAATGGCAGCTATGTGAACGCTTCGGGACAGAAGCGCTACTACTCCAGCTTCGTGGGATTCTTCCCGGTGGAAGCTCCCGAGGTCACCATCTTGGTCTCCATCGATGAGCCCGATGCTGCGCTGGGATATGCCTACGGCGGTGATGCTGCGGCTCCGGTTTTCGCTGAACTCGTTCCCAAGATCGCCTCGGTTTTGGGCTTGCAGCCGCCGGCCAACGCGATCGGATGTGAAGGCGATGATTGATGACCACGCCCTCGCAGCAGCGCTTGGCGGGGAGGCTGCACGCCATGACCTGACCGGTCGCGCCGTGGTCGATCTGACCCACGATTCCCGTCAGGTCGGCCCGGGCTGGGCCTTTGCCTGTGTGCCGGGGGAGACCTCGGATGGGCACGACTATGCGCGCCAAGCGGTTACTGCGGGAGCCAGCGTCTTGATCACTGAGCATCGTCTCGGCCTGGGTATCGGGGAGATCGTGGTCGGCAATTGCCGTCGCGTCCTCGGAGCTGGCGCTGCTGCGGTCCACGGCCATCCGGCGAAGTCCTTGACCATGGTCGGGGTCACTGGCACCAACGGCAAGACGACGACCACCCATATGTTGAGTTCGCTCTTGGGGCGCACCGGCTGGCGTGAACGCCAGATCGGCACCCTCTACGGTCGACGGACCACACCGGAAGCTCCCGATCTTCAACGTCAGCTGGCCACCTTCGTGGCCGAGGGCGCGAATGCTGTGGTCATGGAGGTCTCGTCCCATGCCTTGGTGATGGGGAGGGTTGATGGGATGATCCTCGATGCGGCCGTGTTTACCAATCTGGGCCATGACCATCTCGATCTTCACCACACCGCCGAGGCCTATTTCGAGGCCAAAGCCTCACTCTTTCAGCCCGAGCACGCCCGTGTCGGGGTCGTGAACCTCGACGATCCCTACGGCCAACGGTTGGCTGCCGAAGCCCCGATCGAGATCGTTGGATATGGCCATCATCAGATCAGCGAGGTCATGGTCACTCCCGATCGCCACACCTATCGGTGGCAGGGCCGCACGGTCGAGGTCCCGATCGGGGGCGCGTTCAATGTCGACAACTCGTTGGCTGCTCTGACCACCGCCGAGATCTTGGGTGGCGATCTTGATGACGTGGTGGCCGCCCTCGCCGACATGGCACCGGTACCCGGCCGATTCGAACTGGTGGCTGCTCCATCGCCATCGACCCCCGCGGTGATCGTCGATTATGCCCACACCCCCGATGGTCTGATCGGTCTCCTCGATTCGGCCCGCACCCTGGGTGATCGGGTCATCATCGTGTTTGGCTGTGGGGGAGAGCGTGATGTTGACAAGCGTCCCAAGATGGGCGCTGCCGCCGTTGCCGGGGCCGACCACGTGATCGTGACATCGGACAATCCTCGCCGTGAAGACCCCGACATGATCATCGATGCCATCGTGTCGGGAATCACTACCGCCGATCGGCACCGGGTGTCGGTCGAGACCGATCGCCGTCAGGCGATCATCGATGCCATTGGCGGTGCCGATCCCGGTGACATCGTCGTCATCGCTGGCAAAGGCCACGAGACCACCCAAACCATCGGTACGATCCCTCATCCGTTCGACGATCGGGAGATCGCTCGGGCTGTTCTCGCCGACCCCACCATCTCAGGAAATCGCGCCCCATGATCGCTGTACTTATCGCCGTTGCTGTCTCCCTGGTCGGATCACTCTTCGGTACTCGCTATCTGATCTATCTCTTCCAGGCTCGCGGACAGTTTCAGCCGATCCTCGGCAAGGAAGACAATGGGCCAGAACACCACCGCTCCAAGGAAGGGACACCGACGATGGGAGGTATCGCCTTCCTCGGCGCTGCCTTCGCCGGATGGACTGTTGCCCATCTCCACTCGCTGACCTTCAGTGTCCAGGCCCTGATCGTGTGGTTTGGCATCTTCGCCATGGCCGCGGTGGGGCTTTTCGACGACCAGCTCAAGGTCCGTCGCCGCCACAACCAGGGCATCATGATGAAGAGCAAGGGGCTGATCACGATCGCCTTGACCTTGCTCACCGCCGGACTCCTCGTTGGGCTGACCTCGATCTCGGAGTCGATCTCCTTCGTCCGGGCCGGTGACCTCGGCTTTGATGTGCCCACCATCGTGTGGGTGGTCTTTGCCGCCATGGTGATGTGGTCGACGACCCATGCAGTCAATATCACCGATGGTCTTGATGGCTTGGCCGGTGGCACGGCCCTGATGGGGTTTGGCGCGTTCACCGTGATCGCCTACTGGGCCTTCCGCAATCCCGATATCTATCAGCCGATCGTGAATCCCCTCGATATGGGGGTCATGGCCGCGGCATTCGCTGGTGCTTTGGTCGGGTTTTTGTGGTGGAATGCTGCTCCAGCCCGGATCATGATGGGTGACGTTGGCGCCCTCGGCATTGGGGCTGCCTTGGCCCTGATGGCCCTCACCTTGAACACCACCCTGCTCCTGATCTTGATCTGTGGTCTCAATGTGATCGAAGCGGGATCGGTCGCCATCCAGATGGGAGTCTTTCGGGCGACCGGACGGCGCAAGCGGCTCTTCCGCATGTCGCCGATTCACCATCACTTCGAATTGAGCGGGTGGCCGGAAACCACGGTCATCGTCCGGTTCTGGCTGATCTCGGCCATCTTTGTCGGTACTGCGATGGCGATCTTTATCGCCGACTACACCCGCTTGGTGAACTGATGAGGGCCTTGATCCACGGACTGAAGATCACCGGAGCTTCCCTGGTGAGGGCCCTCGACCAGCGCGGCTGGGATGTGGTCGTCACCGATGATGATCCCCGCGCCACCGCTCCTGACGATCTCGACGTGGAGATCACGACGCTGCCTGACGATCTCGGCGGATTCTTGTCGACCATCGATCTGGTCCTCCCCGCTCCTGGGGTGCCCGAGGGTCACCGGCTCTTCGCTGCTGCCAACGAGGCCGGGGTGCCGATTTGGAGCGAACTTGAACTGGCCTACCGATGGGAACAGGAACGCCCCGGTGGCCCTCGGCCCATCCTGGCGATCACCGGTACCGATGGGAAGACGACGACCACCGATCTCGTGGTGGCCATGCTCACGGCTGCTGGTCATCGAGCGGCCTCGCTCGGCAATACCGCCATCCCCCTGATCGAGGGGCTCAGCCGGGACCTGGATGTCTTGGTCGTCGAATGCAGCAGTTTCCGGCTCTGGTCGACCGTCGAGTTTCGTCCCACCGCTGCGGTCTGGCTGAATTATGCTCCCGATCATCTGAATTGGCATTCGGATGTGGCGTCCTACAAGGCGGCCAAGGACAAGATCTTCTCCCACCAAACCGCCGATGATGTGGCTATCGGTTTTGTCGGCGACCCGGTGGTGATGAGCCATCTGGAAAAGGCTCCCGCCCGCCAGGTGACCTTTGGTGTGACCGGCGCGGACTATTACCTCGACGGCTCGGTGCTGACCGGTCCCGATGGGCCGATCATCGATGCCACCGAGATGGCTCGGAACCTGGCCCACGATCGAACCAATGGTCTTGCTGCGGCAGCCCTGGTGCTCGAGACCGGATTGGCTGATCGCGACGCCGTTCGGCGGGCGCTGGCCACCACCACACCGCCGGTTCACCGGGTGGAACCCGTTGGCGAGGCCAACGGGGTGACCTGGTACAACGATTCCAAAGCGACCACCCCTCATGCTGCAGCTGCAGCCATTCGGGCCTTCGATTCTCTGGTCTTGATCGCTGGGGGTAGCCGCAAGGGGCTCGACCTGTCCCCGATGGCGGCCGAACCTGATCGGGTGCGTGCCCTGGTGGCGGTGGGGGAAACCGCTGATGAGCTCGATGCCCTGTTCTCGCCGACCACGACGGTCTGTCGGGCAAACGACCTGGCTGACGCTGTCGATCAGGCATGTTCTCTGGCACAGCCCGGTGATGCTGTGGTCTTGTCACCGGGCTGTGCCAGTTTCGACCAATTCACGAATTACGAAGAGCGCGGCGACGTCTTCCGGCAGCTGGTGCACCGCCGGCTTCGTCGCTACCACGGAGGAACAGACTGATGCTGTCCCTATTCCCTGCACGTCAATCCTCGCTCCAGCGGACCCCGCGCACCCACGGTGAGCGCGGAGCGCGCCGTCATGGCTTGCCAGGCACCACCAGTATCGAGCCGGTTCGATCACGTGCGGAGTCACACCGCTCGATGGCGCCGACTCGTCGGATGAAGCGCACCACCGGTCCATCACGTCTCAAGGTGCGCTCATCGTCAACGCCAACTCGCCAACGCCGAGACCTCTCTCGGTCTCCTCGTCGATCCCAACGTTTAGGGCCTCCTCCCACCGCCTATTACGGGATTGCCCTGATCGTGGCGGTGCTGGTCATGCTCGGCCTGGTGATGGTCCTCTCGGTGACCTCAGCGGCCAGCGTGGGCACCCAAACCTCGGCCTATGCCGTGGTGGAACGCCAGTTGGGCTGGGCTGTGATCGGACTGACGCTGATGGTGCTGATCCTCAAGATCGACTATGGATGGTGGCGCCGCGTGATCCCCGTGGGGATGGCGCTCAGCGCCGCTGCCATGCTCCTTCCCTTCGCTCCAGGAATCGGTGGGGAAATCAATGACGCTCGGTCTTGGGTTTGGCTCGGCCCGGTGAGTTTCCAGCCGGTCGAGTTCATGAAACTGGCGACGATCGCCATGCTGGCCTACTACTTGGCTGACCAGGGAGATCGGGTCCGTGAGCGCCGATACGGCATTATTCCGACGATCTTGATCTTGGGGTTTGGTGTCTTGGTCAGCCTGGTCCAAAAGGACATCGGATCGGCGGTGGTCTTGGCGGGAGCCGGTATCGGCGTCGCGGTCATCGCTGGTGTTCCCTTTACACACCTCACCATCACCTCGTTGGCCGGGATGCTCGGTCTGATCTTCTTGATCCTCCACAACCCTCGGGGCATGGCCCGCGTCACCTCGTTCTTCAACCCCGAAGCCACGAGCCAGGGTGCTGGCTACCAGTCCCGACAGGGCCAGCTGAGTATCGCCAACGGTCATCTCTTCGGTGCTGGTATCGGGGCCAGTCGCTTCAAGCGGGGGTACCTGCCCTATGCCGAAAGTGACTTCATCTTTGCCATCATCGCCGAAGAGCTGGGCTTGATCGGATCGATCGCGGTGATCGGTGGGTTTGCGATCTTGGTGTGGTTCGGGGTCCAAACCGCACTGGCCGCACCCGATCGATTCGGGATGTTGCTCGCTGGCGGTATCGCCACCTGGTTTGGGGTTCAAGCCGGTGTCAACCTGGCCGGTGTTGCCGGTGTCTTGCCGGTGACCGGGATCACCCTGCCCTTTATCTCCAAAGGGGGTTCATCCCTGATCGTCTCCTTGGTGGCGGCTGGACTCTTGCTCAATATCGCCCGACGCGCCCGCACCTCGGACTTGCGCCTGGTCACTAAGGGAACCTGATGAGCGGCACTGTTGTTGTCACCGGAGGCGGTACCGCGGGACATGTTCTGCCAGCGTTGGCGGTTGCTGAAGCCCTGGTCGCTCGGGGATATCGCCCCGACCAGATCGACTATGTCGGCACGACGCGGGGTATCGAGAATCGTCTCCTTCCCGAGACCCCGTTCCCGGCCACCTATCTGGACGTGATGGGGCTCCAGCGTCGTCTCAGCTTTGACAATGTCAGGTTCGTCACCGGTATGTGGCGGGCCACCCGTCAAGCTGCGCGCCTCTTGAACGAGCGCAACACCCAAGCCGTGGTCTCGGTTGGGGGCTATGGCAGCATGCCAGCGGTGTTTGCTGCCCGTCGGCTCAAGATCCCGATCATCACCGTCAGCTATGACTTCTTGCCCGGGTTGGCCACCAAGTTGAGTGCTCGCTGGGCGGTGGCCTCGGCGGTTGCCTTCCCCGGTTCGACCTTGCCTCGGCCGGTGGTCACCGGTGCACCCTTGCGCCAGACGATTCTCGATATCGACCGCGATGCCCAGCGCGATGAAGCCCGCCAGCGGTTGGGTATCGATCGTGACCGGTTCATGATCGCTGTCGTTGGAGGTTCCCAGGGTTCGGGAGTACTCAATCACAGCGTTGCCGAGCTGTGCGAACGCCATAGCGACGATCATGGTCTCGCCGTGCGCCATATCGCCGGTGACCGATTCCTCGATGAGACACCGCCGGCCCGAGACGGCTCTGATGGGCTGGTGTATCAACCGGTCGGCTACGAAGCCGACATGTCCACCGTCTATGCCGCTGCTGATCTCTTGATCGCTCGCGGTGGAGCGAGCACGGTTCACGAGGTCGCCGCGGTCGGGATCCCGGCGATCCTGGTGCCCTGGGCTGGAGCCGCGGAGAATCACCAGGCCCTCAATGTCGACTGGTTGGCTTCGGCGGGGGCAGCGATCGATCTCGGTGAATCCGATATCGCCCGGTTGGGTGAGATCGTCGATCGCCTCCGTGGCGATGACGATGAGCGAGCTCGCTTAGCAGCGGCCGCTCGCCAGCAGGGGGCGCTCCACCGTGATGGGGCGATCGCCCGGCTGATCGATGATGTGGTGTGCGGCCGACCGGTGCCGACCACCGAATCGCCTGACCTCGTATCCTGAGTAGGGTGGCCAAGCCGGTGTTCTTTGATCTTTCCTCTCCCCGTCGTCTCCATGTGGTCGGTGCCGGCGGTGGAGGGATGAGCGCGATCACCCAGGCCCTGGCTGAGATGGGTCATCGGGTCTCGGGCTCGGATCTCCACCAGAGTGAGGTGTTGGATCGGCTGAAGCGAGCCGGTGTCACCATCTCGATCGGTCACCACGCTGCCCATGTGGAGGGTTGTGACGCGGTCACCTCTTCGACCGCGGTGCCGGCTCATGTCGCCGAACTGACCGCCGCGCGGGAGTCGTCGGTGGAGGTGCTCAACCGGGCCCAGATGCTGGCGGCGATCTGCCACCAGGCCCGTTCGATCGGCATCGCTGGGACCCATGGCAAGACCACCACCGCCTCGATGGTGACCGAGATCCTTGATGCTGCTGGCTGGGAGCCAGGGTTTGTGATCGGAGCCGCGGTCGCCAAATACCGCACCAATGGTCGCTGGACCGGCAGCGACTGGTTCGTGGTCGAGGCGGATGAGAGCGATAGGACCCATCTGGCGCTCCCACTGTTTGCCGCTGTTCTCACCAATATCGATGTTGACCATCTCGATACCTATGGATCGCTGGAGGGCATCGAACACAGCTTTGCCAGCTATCTTTCCCAGGTTCCCGGTCCCAAGGTGGTCGGGGGAGATGATGAGCGGGCCCGTCGAGTTGGCCGAGCCCACGGGGCGGTGCTCTATGGCACCTCGCCCGACCTCGATGTGAGGGCGGTCAATATCGTGTCCGGAGCGGGCTCGATGACCTTCGATATCGAACGCGACGGAGCTCGGCTCACCACGGTTGAACTCCCTCTGCGGGGCCTCTACAACGTCCTCAACGCGACCGGTGCCTTGACCCTGGCGATGGAGCTCGGCATCGATCCTGATCTGGCTGCCGATGCCCTCTCTCGGTTTGGCGGGGTGGCGCGACGCTTTGATATCCGAGGTCGTCATGGCGGGGCGACCTTTGTTGACGACTATGCCCATTTGGGAGCGGAGATCAAGAGTGTGTTGGGCGGTGCCCGCGAGAGCGCCGATAACTGGAAACGGATCGTGGCGGTCTTCCAGCCCAACCGGTATCACCGCATCGCCGCGATCGCTGACGACTATGCCGATGCCTTTGAGGCTGCCGATCTCGTGGTGATCACCGATATCTATTCATCCGGAACCACCCCGATTCCTGGGGTGACCGGCGAACTGATCGTGAAGGCCATCCAGGCTGCCCATCCCGATGCTGATGTTCGCTGGATTCCTGACCGATCGGACTTGATCGAGTTCGCCGCTGCCGAGCTCGGTGAGGACGAGGTGTGTATCTCGATGGGATGTGGCGACATCGAGACCTTCCCCGATGAGGTCGTGGCCTCTCGACGAGAGGTGTCGATGTGATCGAGTGGTCCGACACCTTTGTGACCTATTTTGGTGACCGTCTTCACCGGGATCATCCCCTGGGAGCGTTGACGACCTACAAGGTTGGTGGCCCAGCAACCTGGCTGATCGAGGTTGACTCCGTTGATGACCTCAAGGTGATTTCCGACGAGGTGAGCCGAGCTGGGGTCGAGGTGTTTGTGATCGGACGGGGATCAAATGTCTTGGTCTCCGATGCCGGCTTTGAAGGGCTGGCACTTCGCTTGGGTGCGGGTTTTGAGACGATCGAACTGCCTGAGCTTGCGGATCGGTCGCCCGGTGATGAGGTGATCGTGTGTGCTGGTGGCGCTGTGGCTCTGCCGGTGCTCGCTCGTCGCTTGGCAGCCCACGGGATCGAAGGATTTGAGTGGGGAGTTGGTATTCCCGGCTCGATCGGGGGAGCGGTCAAGATGAATGCCGGTGGACACGGCTCCGACATGGCCGCGGTCCTCGTCGATGCCGAGGTGTTCGATCTCGATCAGGGCCAGATATCCACGATCGGTGGTGGCGACCTTGGATTGCGATTCCGTGGATCGGCTCTGGCTCGATCAGCGGTCGTCGTCGGGGTTCGATTGCGACTGTCGGTGGGGGAGCCATCACGATCTCAGACCCGTGTCAGCGAGATCGTGAAATGGCGGCGCGAACACCAACCAGGGGGACAAAACTGTGGGTCGGTGTTTGTCAATCCTGAACCAGGCCGGGTGGCGGCTGGCGCCTTGATCGACCAGATCGGCCTCAAGGGCTACCGCTATCGCAGCGCCCAGGTGTCGCCCAAGCACGCCAACTTTATCCAGGCCAGCGAGAGCGGTTCAGCCGATGACGTGAAAGCTCTGATGGACCAGGTTCGGGGTCAGGTCGTCGACCAGACCGGCTATCTGCTCCGGAGTGAGGTTCGCTTGGTCGGCTTTGAGGGCATCGATCCGTGGTCGTTCGACGATCCTGAGGTGGCACGATGAGCGATCAATTCGAGCCCGAACTCATCCCCGATCCGGCAGCGCTTGACGAATTGTCCAAGGCCTTTCGGGATGACGGTGAACGCCAGCCCTCCCGACTTGATCCAACCGATGAGCCCACCCAGCCGGTCACCGATGATGATCTCCTTCCCGTTCGATCCGACGATGAGGACGGGTCGAACACCGAGGATGATCTGGGCCCAACCATCGTTGCCGATGACGATGAACCGGTCGATGAACGCCCGATCATCGTGATCACCGATGGTGATCTCGATGTGGAGCCATCGCCAGGCGTGGCGATCGATGATCTTGTGGAGCCCGACGTGACAGTCGGCGAACGCCCCACCATCGTGATCGGTGGCGACGATGATGATCTTGAGATCATCGATGGCAGTCTCGATCCGTCCGTTCTTGATGGCAGTCTCGACGAAGACGGCAGTGGGGGCATCGTCCAGATCACCGATGACGATCTCGACGATCCCATCGTTGCCGAGTCGGCCCGCGATGCTCGCCGGGGGATGGAGCCCCGGCTCAAGGATCGGCGCGCTGCTGTGCGTCGAGCTCGCCTGAAGAAGAAACTGTGGGTCATCGGTGCCGCGGTCGGTGCGATCGTGATCGCGGTGGTGGTCTTGGCCTTGCTCGGTTCCAGCCTGTTCGCCATTCGCAGCGAACAGGTGGTGGTGATCGGTAATACCTATACCGATCCTGGTCGGCTCCAGTCGGTGATCGATGATCTGGTCGGGACTCCGGCCCTTCTCGTCGATACCGATCGGGTCGAGGATCAGCTCGAAGCGATTCCGTGGGTTGGCGAAGCCCAGGTCGACGTTCACTTTCCTCACGCTGCGACGATCGATCTCGCCGAGCGCATCGCCGTGGCCACCTATGTCGGAGATGATGGTCGATATCGAGTCCTCGATCCCACCGGGCGAGTGCTCGACGTGATCGATGGCTATCCCTTTGCCTATCTCCTGATCGATGGGCCCGATCGAGTGGATCTTGAACCGGGGCAGACCACGCCACCGGGATTTGCGTCGGCAGCCAATCTGGCCCGCAATCTGACTCCATCCATTCGTGATCGGGTCGATCGCATCGAGGCTGAGCTCGATGGCAGTCGCTTGGTCCTTATCCTCGATGATGGGACTGAGGTCATGTTTGGTGAAGCTCGCGACCTCTTGGTCAAGCTCATCCGACTCGAAACTCTTCTTCGCCTCTCGCCTGAGCGAGTGACCGGCATGATCGATGTTTCCACCGACGAGGTCACCTTGTGAATCGTCGTCTTTGGCCCGTTCGCGTCCTCATATTGGCTGGATCCCTGCTAAATGGGAAGCTAAGAGGTAGCATCTTTGCAGCTTCATGAAGATAACTGTCCCAATATTGTTGTTGGCACAATTCCCGACCCCCTCGATGGAGGTATAACCGATGGCTGGCGCCCCACAGAACTATCTCGCGGTGATCAAGGTTGTTGGCGTTGGTGGTGGCGGCGTCAATGCCGTGAACCGGATGATCGATGCTGGGCTCAAAGGTGTTGAGTTCATCGCCGTCAATACCGATGCCCAGGCCCTCTTGATGAGTGATGCCGATGTCAAGCTCGATATCGGTCGTGAGTTGACGCGCGGGTTGGGTGCCGGGAGCGATCCCGAAGTCGGCCGTGCTGCCGCTGAAGCCCACGATGACGAGATCGATGAGATGGTGAAGGGGGCCGACATGGTCTTCATCACCGCTGGTGAGGGTGGTGGAACCGGTACCGGTGCTGCCCCGGTGATCGCTGGTATCGCCCGGGCCGCGGGTGCCTTGACCATCGGTGTGGTCACTCGGCCATTCGCGTTCGAGGGTCGGCGTCGAGCCGTTCAGGCCGATGCCGGTGTTGAAGTCCTCAAGGACAAGGTCGACACCCTGATCGTGATCCCGAACGATCGCCTCCTCACCGTGGCCAACGACAAGACGAGCGTCTTGAACGCCTTCAAGATGGCTGACGAAGTCTTGCTGCAAGGTGTTGCCGGCATCACCAACCTGATCACGACCCCCGGCTTGATCAATACCGACTTCGCCGATGTCAAGACCGTCCTGTCGGATGCTGGTAGTGCCCTGATGGGTATCGGCCAAGCCAGTGGCGACGATCGGGCATCGGTCGCTGCCAAGCAAGCGATTTCAAGTCCCTTGCTCGAATCGGCCATCGATGGCGCTCGCGGCATCCTGCTCAATATCACCGGCCCATCGAGCATGGGTCTGTTCGAGATGAATACCGCGGCCGAGATCATCCACGGTGTCGCTCACCAAGATGTCAACATCATTTTTGGCACCGTGGTCGACGACGAGATGGGCGACGAGGTCAAGGTCACCGTGATCGCTGCCGGGTTCGACCAGGCCGATGACCAGACCGAGGCGGTGGCGGCGGTCTCATCTGACGATCCGCCGAGTGGGATCAATGATCTTTTCGCCAATGTCGAGGATGAGACGCCCGACGATGACGACGACTTCGACGTGCCCTCCTTCTTGCGCTGATCACGCCATCTAGCTCCTGGAGCGAGCAGTGGAATCTGAGCCGACCACCGGTCCCCGGTCGATAGATCCGGCGGCGGTCGCCCAAGCCTGGATCGATCTGCGTCGTCGAATCACCGATGCCGGCGGTGGCCCCGAGGTCTCGATCCTCGCGGTCACCAAAACCTGGGGACCCGACGCGATCGAAGCCGCGAGAGCTGCTGGAGCCACCTCAATCGGAGAGAACTACGCCCAAGAATTGGTGACCAAACGCGATGCCTGTACCGGGTTGGAGGTCCATTTCGTCGGCCAGCTCCAAACCAACAAGGTGCGCATGATCGCTGACATCGTCGACGTGTATGAGACGGTCGATCGGCCAAAGCTGGCCCGCGAGATCGCCCGACGCGATCCTGGTGCTCGGATCTATCTCCAGGTCAATACCACCGGTGAAGCCAACAAGGGAGGCTGGCCACTCGACGACCTCAACACCCTGGTCGACGAGATCTCTGGCCTCGACCTCAATCTCGAAGGACTGATGACCGTCGGACCGACCATCGGTGGTCCCGAAGCCGCCCGCCCAGGATTTCGAGCGGTTCGAGCGGCTGCCGATCGGCTCGGTTTGGTCCACTGTTCGATGGGGATGACCGACGATCTGGTGGTCGCTGTCGAAGAAGGCACCACCCAGGTCCGCGTCGGTACAGCACTCTTTGGTCGCCGGCATGTCCCCATATGGCGTAACCAGGGGCGATAGACTGCCCAACAAGGAGGAAGCGGCGATGTCTTTCTGGAAGCGAACGATGGATGCCCTGGGGCTGGGGCCTGACGATGCCTACTACGACGAATACGATGACTACGACGACACCTACGAGTCGACGTCTCGTCCTCGTCGAAATGCTGGGCCTGACCCTCGCGGCGCCCGCGAAGACACCGGTACCGAGGGGGTAGTGAGGACCTTGCCGAGCCGTCCCACCTTCCCATCGCGTGATTTTGATCCGTCCCAGAGCCGCCGGGTCGCCGATCGGTCGGATGATTCTGGAGTCCAGATTCGTTCATCTCGATCCCGGGTCGGAGGGGCTCCCGAACCGGCAACGGTGCGACCCCGGCGCTTTGACCAGGCCCAAGAGGTCGCTGACAAGTTCAAGGATGGCCAGCCGGTCATCATGAATCTTGAAGGCTCCGAGCGAGAGATCGCTCGTCGCCTGATCGACTTTGCCAGTGGGCTGTGCTATGGCCTGGGCGGCTCGATGGAAAAGGTTGGCAATGGTGTCTACCTCCTCAAGCCGGTCAGCGAGCGCTACGACTACGAGGACGCATAAGTCGCCGCGTTTTGGGTTGAGAGGTCGCCCCAGATGGGTGCGCTGCCACTAGCCTTATTCGCCAACAGCGTTGACGAGGCCATCACCTCCGAGCTTCTGGAAGAACGGCCGTGACCGCGGCTTACTAGAACCAGACGACACCAGCTCGTGACGCTGGATAAATCGAGTGGTCGTTTCAGGTCCGAAACGGCAAACAGGGTGGGACCGCGGGTTGTACGACTCGTCCCTGAGTGTGAGAACCGATGCCAGGAGCGACCATGAACCCTTATCCGACTGTCCCATCACAGCCTGATCTTCCCCAGATCGAACAGGCCATTCTCGATCGATGGGATCGTGATCACACTTTTCAGCGGTCGATCGATCAGCGTGATGCCGGCGAGGGCGGCGCCAATGAGTTCGTTTTCTACGATGGGCCACCATTCGCCAACGGGTTGCCTCACTATGGTCATCTCCTGACCGGATTCGTCAAGGATGCCATCCCGCGTTTTCGTACCATGCGGGGCCAGCGGGTGGAGCGTCGCTTCGGTTGGGACTGTCACGGGTTGCCTGCCGAAGTTCATGCTGAGAAAGAGCTCGGTATCTCCGGCAAGCCCGACATCGTCAAGTTTGGGGTCCAGGCCTTCAACGATGCCTGTCACACCAGTGTGTTGCGCTACACCAACGAGTGGCGTGACTATGTGACCCGTCAGGCTCGCTGGGTCGACTTCGACAATGACTACAAGACCCTCGATATCGACTATATGGAGTCGGTGATGTGGGCTCTCAAGACCTTGTGGGACAAGGGTCTGATGTATGAGGGCGATCGAGTCCTGGCCTATTGCTGGCGGTGCGAGACCCCCTTGAGCAATACCGAAACCCGGATGGACGATGTCTACCGAGATCGTCAGGACCCGGCCCTGACCGTGTGGTTCGAGCTCGAGACTGGCGAACGCATCCTGGCCTGGACGACGACCCCATGGACCTTGCCCTCCAACCTGGCCCTGGCGGTGGGCGCCGAGATCTCCTATGCCCGGATGCGCGAGAGCGATGGCCAGATCTATCTGGTGGCCGAATCACGTCTCGGGGCCTACGAGCGTGAGTTCGCCGATGCCGAACAGGTCGGCACAGTGATGGGTTCCGACCTCGTTGGCCGACGCTACACCCCACTTTTCCCGTATTTCGCTGATACCGATCGGTTTGGTACCGAGCACGCCTTCCAGATTCTGGCGGCCGACTTTGTGTCCACCGAGGATGGGACCGGGATCGTCCATCTGGCCCCGGGCTTCGGTGAAGATGACCAGCTGGTGTGTCAGGAAGCGGGCATCCCGACCCTGTGCCCGATGGATCCTGGCGGTCGCTATACCGGCGAGATCGCCGACCATGTGGGGGTCCACGTCTTTGATGCCAATCCCTTGATCATCCGTCAGCTCAAGGATGAGGGCAAGGTCGTTCGCCACGACTCCTACGACCACTCCTATCCCCATTGCTGGCGATGTGATGAGCCTCTGGTCTATCGGGCGATCGGGTCCTGGTTTGTCAAGGTGACCGCCATTCGGGATCGCATGGTCGAGCTCAACCAAGAGATCAACTGGATCCCCGATCACATCCGCGATGGCCAGTTTGGTAAGTGGCTCGAAGGGGCCCGCGACTGGTCGATCAGTCGAAACCGGTTTTGGGGATCGCCGATTCCGGTGTGGAAGAGCGATGATCCGAATCATCCCCGCATCGATGTCTATGGCTCGATCGCTGAGCTGGAAGCCGACTTCGGAGTCGAGGTCACCGACCTCCATCGACCAGCGATCGACGCGCTGGTGCGCCCCAATCCCGACGATCCGACCGGGCAATCGATGATGCGTCGGGTGCCCGAGGTGCTCGACTGCTGGTTTGAGTCCGGCTCGATGCCGTTCGCCCAGGTTCACTATCCGTTCGAGAATGCCGACTGGTTCGAGCACCACTATCCCGGCGACTTCATCGTCGAATACATCGGCCAAACTCGAGGCTGGTTCTACACCATGCATGTCTTGGCTACCGCGCTCTTTGACCGTCCAGCGTTTGCCAACTGTGTGAGCCATGGGATCGTGCTCGGCGACGATGGGCGCAAGATGTCCAAGTCGCTGAACAATTATCCCGACCCACGCGGCATGCTCGACATCTATGGCGCCGATGCCATGCGGTGGTACCTGCTCTCATCGCCGATCCTGCGAGGGGCCGATTTCGCCGTCTCCGAAGCCGGGATGCGAGACACGGTGCGCCAGGTCATCCTGCCCTTCTGGAACGCGTATTACTTCCTGACCCTGTATGCCAACGCTGCTGGGGTGTCGGGCTCGGTGCGCACCGACTACACCGATGTGCTCGACCGCTATGTGATCGGCGAACTCAATAGGTTGGTCGCCGAGGTGACCGCCGACATGGACAATTATGACCTGTTTGGCGCGTGCGCCTCGATCCTGACCTTTGTCGACACCTTGACCAACTGGTATATCCGGCGCAGCCGGGAGCGATTCTGGAATGGCGATCAGGACGCGATCGACACCTTGCACACCGCCCTGGTGACCCTTTCCCAGGTGGCGGCACCGCTCTTACCATTGGTCAGCGAGCACATCTATCTCGGCTTGACCGGTGTTGATCAGAGCGAGGCCAGCGTTCATCTCACCGAGTGGCCATCGGCCGACACCTTCCCGGTTGATCCTGAACTGCATGACGGCATGGCCTATGTGCGCGATGCGTGCTCAACCCTGCTTTCGTTGCGCAAGGCCAACGGTTTGAGGGTGCGCTTGCCCTTGGCATCGGCGGTGCTGGCCGTTCCCGATGTCGACCTGATCCGTCCCCACCTCGCCATCGTCGGCGATGAGCTCAATGTGAAATCGGTGGAGCTGACCGACGAGGTTGATCGGTTCGGGGTCAAGGAATTGGTGCTCAATCCCAAGGTGTTCGGTCGCCGATTGGGTGCTGACACCCAGAAGGTGATCAAGGCTCACAAAGCCGGGGAATGGGAGATCGCCGATGATCGAGCGATCGTCGGCGGGATCGAACTCTTGCCGGGTGAGTTTGACTTCCGGCTCGTGTCGTCGGGTGAGGGAGCGGTCGCCACCCTCAAGTCTCATGAGGGGCTGGTGGTGCTCGATACCACGGTGACCCCGGAGCTAGAGAAGGAAGGACTCGCTCGCGACCTGATCCGTCAAGTTCAGCAAGCTCGGCGCGATGCCGATCTTGATGTGAGCGATCGGATCGATCTCCGGATCGCCGCGCCAGCCGACGAGATCGCGGCACTTGAATCACACCGCGATCTGGTGATGGGGGAGACCCTGGCGGTCTCGCTCGACGTGTCGGGAGCCGACACGCGTGACATCGTCGTTGCCCGAGCATCCTGATGGGCAAGATCGTGATCCGGGTTCAGCCCGGCGCCCGGCGAAGCGGATTTGTTGGGTGGTATGGCGACCTGCCCAAGCTGGCGGTGGCAGCTCCACCGGTTGATGGTGCTGCCAATGCCGAAGTGGTGTCAGCGGTCGCGTCGGCCTTGGACATCCGCCCTCGCCGGGTGAGGATCGTCGGTGGCGAATCATCGCGTACCAAGCGACTCGAGGTCGATGACCTCGGCTCTGATGAACTCAACCAGACGATCACCCAATTGATCGATCGTCGAGGGTAAAGCAAGCAATTCGATGTTGTATCCGCTACAGTCCGGCGATCAGCAGGCCAGGAGGTATCTCGTAGATGGCAAGTAGGGACACCAACCCCACATCGGGCTCATCGACAACCACG
>PDWJ01002384.1_pt1 | contig 20202 bp, 23 predicted proteins | sample 1430881 | NCBI WGS metagenome assembly PDWJ01 (sample SAMN01162460, study PRJNA174530) | Oral metagenome, whole genome shotgun sequencing project. | biome: Marine environment; feature: Marine mammal; material: Swab sample of the gingival sulcus; isolation source: swab sample of gingival sulcus... | reverse complement strand
TGCAGAAGAATCTCCTTCGAAAGAGCCTGTATCTGAATCACCTGAAGCTGACCTCAGCGCTATCTTCGGCTCCGGTTCTTCTGAAGAAGCAGCTGCGGCTGAACCTGCGGAAGATGTTGCAGAAGAGAATTTCTCACAGGAATCTGAACCTGCTGCAGAAGAATCTCTTTCAGAAGAGCCTTTACCTGAATCACCTGAAGCTGATCTCAGCGCTATCTTCATCTCCGGTTCTTCTGAAGAAGCAGCTGCGGCTGAACCTCCAGAGGAGGAACCTCCAGAGGAGGAACCTTCAGTGGAGGAATCGTCTGCTGATGAAGTACCGCCTGAATCAGAAGAGAACCGGGAACTGGAGGAGGCACAGAGTGAGGCAGCTCAGGAGGAAGAGCCTGTCGGAATAACTATAGAGGTTCCTGTTGTTGCTGAAGTAGATTCTGACCAGTCTTCTTCTGTTGAAGGATCACCTGTATCTGAGGAACCGGAGCCTGAGTACGGAACTGAAACTGTAGTCTATACTGTATTGCCTGGCGGTTCGGACTCTTTGTGTACACTGAAGGTAGAGTCAGGTTCAGTCAGAGTGCTCAAGGGATTCATAGTTTCCCTTTCGAAAGATCTGAAACTTGACAGGTGTACTGTGAGCGGTAACGGCACAGCACTGCTTGGTCTGGGCAGTTCCAATCCTGTGCCTGTTTCTTACAGGAAAGGCATGACAGTAAGGATTGACAAGCTTGCTGTAAGTCCCTCAGGAATGACCAGTGAATCAGCAGGTATTGATTCTGTACCTTCTATGTGGCGTCTTACAGGTGAGTTTGACGGATTACTGCTCTTCTTCACACCGGGCAGATACAGTAAGATAAAGGTATCAGAAGGGCTTCGTGTTCGTTCTGACTGCATTCTCTCAGCAGATCCCACAGTGAACTTCAGCAAGGAGGAAGACGGTTTCCTGCAGGTGGAGGGTTACGGCAGTCTTACGGTTGCCGGTTGACGCTTGCAGAGTTAAAGACTGATGTTCTATTAATCAGGGGTCATTCATGTTGGGGATGTAGCTCAGTTGGAAGAGCGCTGCCTTCGCAAGGCAGAGGTCGGCGGTTCGATCCCGCTCATCTCCACCACCACTCTTCAAACTGAACGGGTTAAGTAATGAAAAGCGATTCCAGCAGTACCAGAGAATGTTCTGCAGTATGGCATGTGCAAAGCGGCAGAAGCAAAGTTCAGCGGAACTGTGCAGCTGAAGGTTTCAGCACTGAATATCCATATACAGGTGTTACGGTTGTTGCAGAGAATGTTGCAGCAGGTGATGATCATTCAGCTTCCATAGCTGTTGAGACCATCAGGGACATCTTCGCCGAGGGAGTCGCTTTCGGCATTGAAGATGCACTCAGGGATTCGTTTGACGAAGCTGCTGAAGCAATACAGGCTGCAGGCGGTGCAGGATGCAGTGCTGCCGCCCTGGCTTTCAGTGCCACTCATGTCTGGTATGCAATGGCCGGCAACTGCCGTATTTACAGAATTGATGACGATGGAGTTAAGTGTATTGTCATGGATAATTCCATGGCAGGCAGCTCCGGAACACCTGTGGAGCATCCTGACTTCATGAGGCAGGTCAGGAGTATTGAATGGTGGCTTGGGGCGTCAGGGCAGGGCAAGCCGGTACTGGGACATACAAGAATCAGAAAAGACACGACTTACCTTGTAATGACATCTGGAGGGTGGGTTCAGTTTGAGAGCATCAGCCCTTCACTTTCGCGAAAAGGTATGAGAAGAACTCTGCACGGCTGGCTTACTAATCTTTCCAGAGACCTCAAGCTGGCTTATCGCAGACAGGGGGGAGCTCTTGCTGCTGTTTCAGGAGATAAGAGCGAATCAGTCGCAGGTTTTTCATGGAAAGTCGGAGGTATTCTCGTTGCCTGTCTGGCTCTTGTCTGGTTCCTTGTCATGGGGTTCCCTGTTACATGCAGTGATGATGTTTCAACAAGATCTGATCTTTTTCAGAACGGGGAAGATTCAGTAGAAGTTGTGCAGCCGCTTGCAGCTGAAGCCGATACTGTTTTGGCCATACCTGATGAAGAACCTGATTCAGGAATACTTGTGCTTTTCAGAGATAGTCTTAATGGCGCTTCTCAGACAGAGTCTCTACCGGATCTTGCAGGAATTCTGCCTCTGGAAACTGCATGGATTGGAACTGACTCTCCACTTGTTCCTGCTGATTCGTTCTCTGTGAGTATCAATGAAGAACCTGATTCGCAATGGGAGAATTTTGCGCCTGGTATTTACTTCATAAGAGAGGACACTGCTTCCACTGTTCTGGCAGAAGCTGCTTCAAGGCTCTATCCCTCCCTTGAACTGTTTGAGCTTGAGAGGATTGTTACTGTAAGGGAGAACGGTGTCAGTGACAGTGCAAGATGGCTCTCGTCTCTTCCTGCTGAACAGGCTTCTGAAACCGGAGTTATTGTTGAGACACGGAGCAGCGTAGCCGGCGGAGCAGACTGGATAAGGAATTATCCTGTTTTTGCCAACGGCAACCGTGCTGAGAGAGCTGATGATTCCGGCGGATTTTATGGGGACTCTCTGAGCGATATACCTCTTCTCAGAAGTGAGAATACATACAGGCTCATTGTAGTAACGCAACAGTAACGACTTGAAAATTTCAGCTGATTTTCCTATCTTCCGCTGCCGGCAATCCTGAAGGGAAGCCGGTTGTGCCCCATGCCTTCAACAGTATTGAGCTGTGCAGGGGCGTGTATTTCAGACAGTTTATAAAGGAGCAGGACCCGCGCGGCGCACCGCCGTGAACCCGGTCAGGGTCGGAAGACAGCAGCCGTAAGCGGAATGTTGCGGGTGATGCGGACAATCCTGCTCCCCTGTCTGGAAACTCCTGCTATGATACTGTTAAGATAAGAGCCATTCCTTTTCGAACAGGGGGTTGTCTTTGAGCTATCTAGTGTTTGCCAGAAAGTGGCGTCCTCAGACATTCAGTGATGTGATTGCTCAGGAGCATGTCACCCTTACACTGCAGAATGCCATCGACAACAACCGTATAGGTCACGCCTATCTCTTCACCGGTCCCAGAGGAGTAGGAAAGACTACCACAGCCAGAATACTGGCGAAGGCTCTGAACTGCACGGAAGGCCCTACCTCAAAGCCCTGTATGGAGTGTGAAGCCTGCAAAAGAATAGCTGCAGGCGGACACTTTGATGTGCTTGAAATTGATGGCGCCAGCAACAGAGGTATTGACGAGATAAGGGATCTCAGGGAGAAAGCAAGGTACGCTGCTGCTGAAGGGGGCTACAAGGTTTACATAATCGACGAGGTTCACATGCTTACCAGAGAGGCATTCAACGCCCTTCTGAAAACCCTTGAAGAACCTCCTGACAAGGTCATTTTTATCTTTGCCACAACTGAACCCCGTAAGGTGCCTGCAACAATACTCAGCAGGTGTCAGAGGTTTGACTTCAGAAGAATTCCCACTTCAGTGATGGGTGATTACATAAAGGGCGAAGCTTCCGGTGAGGGAATCAGTATTTCCAGTGATGCCCTGAGTCTTGTCTGCCGCGCGTCAGGGGGCAGCATGAGGGATGCCCTCTCTATCATGGATCAGCTGGTCAGTTTTTCCGGTGGAGAGATAAACGGGGAGTCTGTTTCACGGCTTCTCGGTCTCGTGGAGGCTGATCTTCTTGCGGACATATGCGGTTCGGTAATCAGAGGAGCCGGCAGCAGGGCTCTTGACCTTGTAGAGGAATCTCTTTCAAGAGGGTACAGCATTGAGGAGCTTATTGATGCCCTTTCAGGTTTTCTCAGAAACGCCCTTCTGGCCGCCACAGGCGCTGAAAAGGGCATAAGTGATTTGTCAGACAGTGAGATAGAACTTGTAAAAGGCACAGTAGCCGGAGTTTCTGATGTCCATGTGCTTAATGTTCTCAGGGTGGTTTCCGGAGCTTCCGACCAGATAAGAACAGGCGCCTCACCGAGAATTACCATTGAAGGAGCCCTTCTTACAGCCTCTAAACTTAGTATCGCTTTCGGCATGGATAAACTGCCCGAAGCTGCTGAAGCTGTTTCTGTAAGGGCAGTGACTGTTTCAGAGTCGCCACAGGCTCCAGTTTCAGCGCCTTCCAAAGTACCTCAATCCGCAGGAACTCCTGCTTCAGAACCGAAAAAAACACCTGAAGCTGCCAAAACTCCAGCAGCTTCACCGGAAAAAACATCTGGAGCTGAAAATAATCCGGTTTCATCCGACGCTGAGGCTTCCGGGGCTGTTTCAGATAAGGACAGGCAGAATGAAGTTTCTGATACTGAAACAAAACGGGAGAAAGAGAACTCCTATATTCGGGAGATATCCGGTCTTTTCGACATGATTCCCGAATAGAACCATCTGCCGTCCAGTTACTAATGGCAATGGCTGCTTTCATCTGAACACTGAGATAAACTTCTAACAGAGTCGTTTGCTACAGTGCTGTTCCCCTGTAAGAGTTGTACCCGGTTAAAACACTGCTGAACAGAAAGATTTATCGTTATCACTCCACAGCAGCGGAACAGTTCTCATAACTTTGCCGTTGCGTAAAGTTCAGCCTGGTTTGAGCAGCTGCTGCGATGGACCATGCATGGTCGTTAAGTGTGAATGAGCTTCCTGAATGGAAAACTCGGGCTTCGGATCTGCTTCTGGAATGAAATTGCTCTCCGCGAAACTGTTCACCTCTTTGCAGTACAGGGTACAGGCATAGATTCCTGACTTTTGCAGACTTCTCTGCTCCTTGCCATATCCTGTAGTAACTTCGCATACTCACCACATCCGAATAATGACATTATACGAGACAGGAGATAGAATGAACCGTCAGATGAAAAAGATGATGGCACAGGCTCAGCAGATGCAGAAGACCATGCTGAAGGCTCAGGAGGAACTCGCAGAGGAACGGATTGAGGGTTCTTCAGGGGGCGGTATGGTCAAGGTAACTGTAACAGGCCAGTCTGACATAGTCAGCATAGGCATTTCACCTGAAGCTGTTGATCCTGAGGATGTTGAAATGCTTGAAGACCTTATTCTCGCAGCAATCAATGACGCAGTTGAAAAGAGTCGCAGCGCCGCACAGGCCAAAATGGGCGGTCTGGGGCTTCCTGGAGGTCTCGGGGGCCTGATGTGAACGAATCCATTCTGGACTCTCTGGCAGATTCGCTGGGAAAACTGCCTGGCATAGGCAGGAAGACCGCTTTGAGACTGGCTTTTGCCCTTGTGGACAACAGAGAACTTGCTTCAGAGCTTTCAGAGGTGCTGGCAGGAACAGTGAGGGATATAAGGGAGTGCTCCCTCTGCAGAAACCTCAACGGTGATGATGTCTGCCTGACCTGCCGCGACAAAACCAGGCAGAACACAATATGTGTGGTTCACACCCCTGCAGATCAGAGATCTATGGAGGACACAGGTCTCTACAGAGGTTACTATTTCGTGCTTCATGGAACCCTTGCTCCTCTTGACGGAACAGGGCCTTCAGAGCTTGGAATTCCTGACCTTGTGAAAAGAGCAGTGTCCCTTCAGGCCACAGAGGTTATTCTTGCGCTGGATTCCACCACTGAAGGTGAGGCAACCTGTGCCTACATCGCCAATGTTCTTGAGGCTGAGGGAATAAGGGTTACAAGGCTCGCCAGAGGGCTTCCACCAGGGGCGCTTGTTGAATTTGCCGATTCGCTCACACTTTCTGAAGCGCTTAAGGGCAGACGCAGTTTCTGATGGCTCTTAACTGGCCAAACCGGCTCACTGTTGCCAGAATCGTGATGGCTCCTGTGATCATGATACTGCTTCAGATGGGAAACGGTTTACCCAGATGGGCTGCCCTGGGGTTTTTTGTAGCTGCTGCCCTTACTGACATGGTTGACGGCTACCTTGCCCGAAAGTACGGCTGGATATCCAATCTGGGCAAATTTCTCGATCCTCTGGCTGACAAGCTGCTTGTGGCTCTGGCCTGGATAGGCCTTGCCCGTCTGGGGCTTATAGCCCAGTGGACCACATACATCATAGTCGGCAGAGAACTGCTTATCACCGGACTGCGGTCCATTGCCGCCTATGCAGGGGTGCTTATTCTGCCTTCCGGTCTGGGCAAATGGAAAGCTGCTGTTCAGATGTTCACAGTTTCTTACTTCATGCTTGTTTCAGTTCTCGACAGCAATTCAGCCGGAAGAGTTGTACTGCTTGCTGGAAACATCGCTGTGTGGATTGCAATAGTACTCACCGTTGCATCAGCTCTTCACTATCTCTGGCGGAACAGAATGCTTATTCAAAGGCTGGGAATGTGAAGGGGCCGCTCAGAATACCGGCAGCTGCCCTGGCCACCACTCTGGGTACAGGGTTCTTTCCTTTCGGCCCTGGTACTGTGGGCAGTCTGGTTGCAGCAGCTCTGTTTTTCTTTACTCCTGCCCATCTCCGGCTTCCTCTTCTGCCGGTTATTCTTCTCTTCGGATGGGCAGGTTGTGAAGCAGGCAGAAAGATGTGGGGAGAAGACCCTTCCAGAGTAACTGCAGATGAGTTTGCAGGATGCTGGATCAGCTGTCTCGCTGCTCCGTCTTCGTGGGGGCTGCAGGGTATTGCAGCTGCTTTTCTTCTCTTCAGATTGTTCGACATCGCTAAACCCTGGCCGGTTTCCGCGCTTGACAGAATTAAAACCGGTCTGGGAATACTTCTTGACGATGTGGCTGCAGGTGTAATAGCTGCTGTTGTTCTCCTTCTTCTTGATATGGTGATCTGATTGTACACGGAGTCTGCTCTGCTCATAGTGGGAGATGAACTTCTAAGCGGCAGAACACAGGATGTTAACCTTTACCGCTTTTCAGGCATTTTAGGAGAATACGGCCTTCCTGTTAAGGGGGCAAAGGTGGTTCGTGATTCTGTGCAGGATATATCCCGCTCAGTGCATGAGCTTTTACTGCCGGGAAGAATACTTATCATATCAGGGGGGCTTGGCCCCACAGATGACGACCTGACTCTTAAAGGAGTAGCAAAGGCCCTTGAAAAGCCCCTTGAAAGAAACCCTGAAGCTGAAGCTATGGTCCGAAAAAAACAGAGACAATATGGTCTCGGGGTTCCAGAGTCAGCTCTGAAGCAGGCTGATATTCCCGCCGGCGCCATACCGGTAATGAATCCGGTTGGAATAGCCCCTGGGGTAGTCATAAGTTATTCAAATTCTGCAGTTATCTGTGTTCCGGGAGTCCCATCTGAATCCCGGGCACTTATTGAACCCTGCCTTGCGGCGGCAGATGCGATTCCCGGCAGAACTGAGGCTGTTCTTTTCATAAGAACATGGGGTTTGAAGGAGAACGATCTCTTTGATTCCCTTAAGGAGACCTCGGAGAAATTCGGTGTGATTCCTGCATATCTTCCTTCACCTGGAAGGGTTGATGTAAAGGTGAGCGGGCCAGGGGCTGAAGAATTCCGCAGCGCTGTAATAACAAAGCTGGCTGGAAGGGTTTACTCCACAAAGAGGGACGAGACCCTTGAAGAGGTGCTTGGCAGGAAGCTTGTAAAAAGTCAATACCTGCTCTCAGTGGCAGAGTCCTGCACCGGCGGCGGCATTGGAAGAGCAGTCACCTCTGTTTCAGGCTCTTCAGAGTGGTTTGCCGGTGGTGTAATCTCCTATTCCAACAGGGTTAAAACCAGTCTGCTTGGTGTTTCTGAGACTGTACTTGCTTCATGGGGAGCAGTTAGCAGGGAGACTGCTCTGGCAATGGCCAGGGGAGTAAGGGAAATAACAGGTTCCCACTGCGCAGTTGCTGTTACAGGTATTGCAGGCCCTGGAGGCGGAACAGATGAAAAGCCTGTTGGAACTGTCTGGACAGCAGCGCTTACTCCCAAAGGGGAGAGAGCTGATCTGTGGCGAATAGGGGGAAACAGAGAGACTGTCAGAGAAGGGGCAGTATCCCGTTCCCTTGGTTCTCTGCTGGAGCTTCTGGGTTGAGACTTTTCATAGCAATGGAACTGCCCTCAGAAGTGCGGAGATCAATCAGCGACTGGATTGAACCACTTTCCAGACAGCATTCTGATTTGAGGTGGACCTCCTGTGAAAACCTCCATGTAACGCTGAGGTTTCTCGGGAATGTGAACCCCGACAGTGTTATTCAGAAGATGAAAGAATCACAGATTAAGAGCTTCCTGCCTGTGGAGTTCACTTTGAACAGACTGGGCACATTCGGCAGGCCGTCTTCAGTACTGTGGGTATCAGGAAAGTTTTCTGAAGGGGTGTTCGATCTTGCAGAAAAGCTGGGTTCAATACCTGATGACAGAGGACTCACTAAAACCTGCAGGTATTGTCCTCACATAACTGTTGCCCGTGCTCGAAGGGGCTTTTCCATACCCTTTCTGCCCTGGCGGGAAAGCTTAATCGGGGCCTCTTCCACCATTGGTCTTTACTCAAGTGAACTCACCGGTAAAGGTTCGGTTTACACCATTCTTCACAGTACAGGTCTCTAAGGATATTCAGAAGCCAGTCCCCCCAGAGCAGTTTCTCTGTAAAGTGAAGGCAGATCGTGACCGGTTTTCAGCATTGTTTTCACAACATGGTCAAAGTCTATTTTGTGGGTTCCATCGGACATTATGGCATAGGCGTTGGCATCCATTGCTCTTGATGCGGCGAAAGCGTTTCTCTCAATGCATGGGACCTGTACCATTCCCTTTACAGGGTCACAGGTAAGCCCGAGGTGGTGTTCAAGACCCATTTCCGCAGCGTATTCAACCTGTTTCGGTGAACCTCCGAAGAGCTGAAGAACAGCTCCGGCAGCCATAGCGCAGGCGGTTCCTATTTCCCCCTGGCAGCCCACCTCTGCACCTGAGATGGAACCGTTACGCCTTACTATGGCTCCGATAAACCCTGCGGTGGCCAAAGCTCTCAGTATTCTGGAATCTGACGCTCTGTGGAAGTGTTTCATGTAGTACAGAACCCCGGGAAGCACTCCGCAGGAACCGCAGGTAGGGGCTGTAACAACTTGACCTCCGCTTGCGTTTTCTTCAGCTGCCGCAAGCGCAAAGGCGAAGAGACTTGCCCGTCTCTTCAGGGATCCTGAGCAGCCCTCCGATCTTGTAAGGTACAAAGCTGCTTTTCTGGGAATTCCCAGCCCTCCAGGAAGAACTCCTTCAGATTCAAGTCCATGACTGACGGTTCTTTGCATGGTTTCCCATACCTGAGCAAGAAAGCCTTCTATCTGCTCTCCCTCTGCTTCAAAAACCAGTTCCCATATCTGTGAACCGTTAAGGGAGCACCACTGAATTACTTCTTTCATGTTTTTCTGCCTGTATATCTGCTGCTGTGAATTTCCGTTTTCCGCATCTGTGGAGAGCGCTCCGCCTCCTGTACTGAATACTTTCCAGGGTTTCGACAGGGTTCCTTTGCCTGTTACAGCCTGAAAAACCATTCCGTTGGCATGCTCAGGCAGAAACACATCAGGTTTCCAGATAATGCTGACCTTCAGGGGATGAAGGGTTTTAACAAGTGCCTTGTCTGTCAGATGTCCCCTGCCGGTGGCGGCAAGGCTGCCATAGAGAGTGATACTGATCTCTTCAGCATCAGGATGCTTTTTAATAAACTCCTCTGCTGCTCTGGCAGGCCCCATGGTATGACTGCTTGACGGGCCATAGCCGGTTCTGAAGATGTTTCTGATAGATTCCATCATCTGCTGCCTTTGTTAAATGCTTCCTGCGTCACGACGGAAAGAGGTATAATTGATTCACAGAAAAAACCGCAAGACATGATGATTGTATGCCCTGTATATGCCATAGCCTTGCCGAGGATACATTTGTTTACTATGCTCGTCTGTGATGGCAGGAATAGTCCCCTCATCAGGGTCACTCAGGTTGTTTCCGAAAGGTGTTGCCATGGCTGAGAAAAGAACAGAGAACAACAGACAGAAAGCGCTTGACGCCGCATTTCTTCAGATTCAGAAAAAGTTCGGGCAGGGCTCCATAATGAGGCTCGGCGAAGCTCCGGAGATGAAGGTTGATTCATTTTCAACAGGCTCTCTTTCTCTGGATATTGCGCTTGGTGTCGGCGGAGTTCCCAGAGGCAGGGTCATAGAGATATACGGCCCTGAAAGCAGTGGCAAAACAACACTTGCGCTTCATATGCTTGCCAATGCCCAGAAGGTTGGCGGCGAGGTGGCCTTCATAGACGCGGAACATGCCCTTGATCCGGTTTATGCTGAAAAACTGGGGCTTAACATAGACAGGCTCATGGTGTCACAGCCCAACAGCGGTGAACAGGCCCTTGAGATAACCGAAACCCTTGTTCGTTCCAATGCTGTGGACGCTGTGGTTGTGGATTCTGTGGCTGCGCTTGTTCCCAGAGCTGAAATAGAAGGTGAAATGGGCGACAGCCATGTGGGCCTTCAGGCCAGACTCATGAGCCAGGCACTGAGAAAACTCACAGGTGCAGTTGCCAGGTCAAAGTGCACTGTGATTTTTATCAACCAGATAAGAATGAAAATAGGCGTGATGTTCGGCAATCCTGAAACCACAACAGGCGGAAGGGCTCTCAAGTTCTACTCCAGCCTCCGTCTTGATGTACGGCGCATTGCCTCTATAAAGAACGGCGATGAAGTGGTGGGAAGCCGCACAAGGGTCAAGGTGGTCAAGAACAAGCTCGCGCCTCCATTCAGGCAGTGCGAGTTCGATATCCTCCACGGAGAGGGTATATCAAAAACAGGAGAACTGATAGATCTGGGCCTTGAGAAGGAGCTTGTAACCAGAAGAGGAACATGGTACTCAATGGGCGGTCAGCAGATAGGTCAGGGGCGGGACAATGCCAGAAAGTACCTTCTGGAAAACCCCCAGGCTGCTGCAGGTCTTGAGTTCGATCTGCGAGGCGCATTCGGTCTGAACAGCAAAGAACAGACTTCTTCAGAAGAAGAATGACCGAAAAGGTATGTTCTGTTGAAAAAGCCGGAAGGGGCAGGGCTTTTGTCACTCTTCCCTCCGGCAGATTTCTTGTTGCCGCATCAGAGGCTCCCGGCATTGGAACCCCTGCAGAGCCCCAATACCTTGAAGAGCTTCAGAGAGCTGCTGCCAGAGAAGATGCAGGTAATTATCTCGCTGCTGCTGAAAGATCAACAGGGCAGCTTCACAAACGACTTGTTGCAAAGGGCTACAGCTCTGATACAGCATCCCAGACTGTAAAATGGGCAGAGGAATACGGCTATGTTGACGACATGCGGTTCAGTTCTCTCCTTGCAGGTTCCAGGGTCCTGGGCAGAGCAGGGATGAAACGAGAGCTTCTTCGAAAGGGAGTATCTCCACAGGTGGTGGAACAGGTCCTTGCGGATTTCTCCGACTCAGATCGCATTGATGAACTGGTAAGAACCGTTGTCAGTCGTTACGGTTCTCTTGAAGACAGGGAGCGGGCCAGAAGAAGAGCTGCAGGATGGCTCTCCCGAAGGGGTTTTTCCTCTGAGGTGATATTCAGGGTTCTTCAGGAGGCTCTGTGAAAAACAGAATGAACAGAGAGTTCTGGACAGCCCTTGGAAGGGCGGTTCTGAATCTGGACTCCCCTGAACCAACCCTGCCTTTTCCTCTGGAAATGCAGCAGATACTGGGCAGCCCTCCGGTGCTGCCTGGCAGGTTCATTTCCCTTAAGGGAGAAGGGCTGCCTGACAGAAGAGGCCGGCATATCTACCAGGTTACCTGGAATCTGTTGAGGGAAGAGGGTTTCTCAAGGCCGTTCAGGTACAGCAGCAGTGATGGTGTGGAGGTTCTGATGCCTTTCAGACGCAATCAGGTGGTTGTGTCTCCACAGGGTTTTCAGTCCAGAATACCGGAAGAACTTAGAGCGCTTGCATTAGTAGGAAAGAACGCTTTTCTTCGCAGTGCCGGGTTCCACATGGTGGTATCCTCTGCAGTTTACACCCCAGGGGCATGGAATCTGATGGAAAAAGGGCACTGCTCTCTCTGCACCTGCGACAAACTTACAGAGCTTCTTACAGCACTTGACTTTTCCTCCTGAATCAATAAGATTTGAGACCCCTCGGCATGTGTACAGTAAGAGGGCAGGGCGTAGATACACCTGGCGAAAGCCGGAGCCCCCGAAGAAAAATGAAGAAGATTAACATAAAGTACACCAACCTTTTCCGGAGGCCTGGAAAGTGAAGACCTATTCAGCAAAGGCCGGAGAGATCAAGAGAGACTGGTGGGTCGTTGACGCAACGGACCAGACTCTTGGAAGGCTCTCTGCCAAGCTTGCCATGATTCTTCAGGGCAAAAACAAGCCGGTTTACACACCGCACATGGATACAGGAGACTTCGTCGTTGTAGTGAATGTTGAGAAGATGCGCATCACCGGCAGAAAGCTTGATCAGAAAATTTATTACCGCCACACAGGATATGCAGGCGGTCAGAAGGCTACCACCATGCGTGATATGATGGAGAAACACCCTGAAAGGGTTCTTACCCACGCAGTGAGAGGTATGCTTCCCAAGAACAGGCTGAGCAGAGCCCAGCTTAAGAAACTGAAAATATTCTCCGGTCCCGAGCATACCCACGCTGCCCAGCAGCCCAGGGTACTTGAGATCAAGTAGTCAGGGGGCAGTATGGAACAGTACATCGGTGTTGGAAGAAGAAAGTCTGCAACTGCCAGATGCTACCTCAGGCCAGGTTCAGGCAGAATTGTCGTGAACCGCAAGACGCCTGTAGAGTATTTTGGTGACCTGAGACAGAAAGATCACGCATTCGAGCCGCTTCAGACAGTTAAGGTTACCGGCTCATATGACCTTGTAATTAATGTTAAAGGCGGAGGGATTACCGGCCAGGCAGGCGCCATCAGAATGGGCATCGCCAGGGCGCTGGTAGAGGCAAATCCTGATTTCAGGCATCCTCTCAAGGCTGCAGGAATGCTTCGTCGTGATCCCAGAGTTGTTGAAAGAAAGAAATACGGACAGCCTAAGGCAAGGAAGAGATTCCAGTTCTCCAAGCGTTAGAGTTCCGAATCGCTTCAGGTGTTTCAACCGGCTGGGCAAAGACTGCATGGCATATGCCTGGTATTCCGGTCTGAGAAGAAGCCTGTTGAATAATAACGCCAGGAGTTCACATCTGATCCGTACTGGAACAGAAGGCTGTTTAACACACACGGTGGACAGGAGCAGGCTCCTAGGTGGCCCGAAAGTTTCGGGCAGGAGCCTGTTCCCACCGGAGGCTTAACCGAAAGGAAAGACACAATGCAGAGCCCGACTATTCAGGATCTGCTGGAAGCCGGAGTACACTTCGGCCACCAGGAGAAGCGCTGGAACCCCAGAATGAAGAATTACATCTTCATGGCCCGTAACGGTATCCATATCATCGACCTCAAGAAGACCCGAAAGAATCTGGAAGACGCAATCAACCTGGTCAGCAAGATTGTTGCCGGCGGCAAGGATGTTCTTTTCGTGGCAACCAAGAAGCAGGGTCGGGAGAGCGTCAGAGAGCATGCGGAAAGATCCGGAATGTTCTACATGACAGAAAGATGGCTTGGCGGAACACTCACCAACTACAACACCATTTTCAAGAGCATAAAGAGACTTGAGGAGCTTGAGGAAATGGAGCGGAAGGGCTGGCCCAGAGGCTTCAAGAAGCGTGAAATACTCCAGAAGACCAGAGAGATGGAGCGAATCAACAAGTACCTCAAGGGCATCAGGCACATGAAGGGCCTTCCCGGCGCTGTTGTTGTTGTTGATATCAAGAAAGAAGCCATTGCAGTTCAGGAAGCCCGCAACCTGGGTATTCCCTGCATCGCGCTTGTGGATACCAACTGTGATCCCACAGAGGTTGATTACCCCATTCCAGCCAACGATGATGCCATCAAGTCAATAGACCTAATCGTCGGCGCTCTGGCTGACGCTGCTCTTCTGGGTTCAGAGGGCAGAAAGCGCAGGGACTCAAAGGATGAGAGTGATACCGGACCTGTGAAGAAGTCTGCAAAGAAATCAGAAAAGAAAACAGACGAAAAGGATAAGAAGAAGCCGGAGAAGAAAGCCGGTAAGAAGGCTGAGAAGGAAACTGAAAAAACTGCAGAAGCCCCTGAAGAGCCGGTGCAGGATGAAAAGAAAGAATCCGCCTCAGAGACAGGCGGGGAGGAATAAAAATGGCAGTGAACGCAAAGACAGTTAAAGAACTGAGAAAGATTTCCGGCGCAGGTATGATGGAGTGCAAGAAGGCTCTGGAGGAGACCGGCGGAGACCTTGACGGTGCTCTCAGGCACCTCCGTGAACAGGGCGTAAAGGTAGCTGCCAGGAAGGCTGCAAGGCAGGCCAATGAGGGTCTTGTTTACCCTTACATCCACGGAGTAGGCAAGCTCGGTGTTCTGGTTGAAGTTAACTGCGAAACGGATTTCGTTGCAAGAACAGAGGACTTCCAGGTATTCTGCAAGCAGGTAGCAATGCACATAGCTGCAGCTTCTCCTGAATTCGTCAGGAGAGAAGATATTCCTGAAGCAAGAATTGCCGAGGAGAAGGAAGTTCTTATGAACCAGCTTGCAGACAGCAACAAGCCTGAGAATATTAAGGAAAAGATAGTAGAGGGCCGTTTGGACAAGTTCTACGGCGAGATCTGTCTTCTGGATCAGGAGTGGATTCACGATGCTGAGGTAGGCAAAGTGTCAGATGCCCTTACCGCTGCTGTGGCAAAGGTCGGCGAGAACATCGTCATAAACAAATTTGCCCGTTTCCAGATAGGCGGATAAACAGGTGGAAGACGGTCCCGGTAAACACAAAAGTATTCTTCTCAAGCTCAGCGGCCAGGTTCTTGCCGGACCGCAGACCGGAGGATTCCACCCGAAAACTGTCGAAAAAGTAGCCGATGTGCTCATTCAGGCCTCTGAAGCAGGGTACAGAATAGGGGTTGTCATCGGCGGGGGCAACTTCGCAAGAGGGCGGGAACTCTCAGCCTTCACCAGAACCCGGGCTGACTACATCGGCATGCTTGCCACAGTGATGAACTGTCTGGCAGTATCGGATACAGTGAACAGGCACGGCGGCAAGTCCGCCGTGCTTTCTGCTTTGCCGGTTCCTGAGGCAGGCGCTGAAGTTTTCTCGCCATTCACTGCCCGAAAGCTCCTTGAGCAGGGCAGTATTGTTTTCTTTGCCGGAGGAACAGGGAACCCGCTTCTGTCAACTGATACCGCTGCTGCTCTTCGCGCATCTCAAACCGGTTGTTCTGTTCTTTACAAGGGCACCAGAGTTGACGGAGTTTATGACAGTGATCCTGAGCTGAACCCTGAAGCGGTCAGGTTTGACAGACTTGCGTACAATACAGTCCTTGAAAGGGATCTGAAGGTTATGGACGCAGCAGCAGTGGCGGTATGCAGAGATAATGATCTGCCTATTGTAGTTTTTGATATTACTGAACCTGCCAATTTCCTTAGCATTCTTGAAGATCACCGTTTGGGAACTGTGGTAGTAGGGGAGGATTCCTGATATGTATGAGATGATTCTGCTTGATCTTGAGGAAAGGGCCGAAAAGACCCTTAAGAACACTTCAAAAGAAATGTCCGTGGTAAGAACGGGAAAGGCAAGTCCGGCCCTTCTGGACAACATACGAGTTGAGGTCTGGGGAGATACACTCCCTCTCAGGCAGGTTGCAGGTATCAGCGCCCCTGAGCCCCGCCTTCTTGTCATTCAGCCCTGGGATGCTTCCACAGCCCCTGATATTGCCAAAGCCATTGAGTCCAGTGAACTTGGTCTCAGAGCAAATGTTGACGGCCCGATAATCAGAATTCCTGTTCCCAAGCTCTCTGAAGAGCGGAGGAGAGACCTGATAAAGCATGTAAAGAAACTGGCTGAAGATGGCAAAACCGCAATCAGGAACATCAGAAGAGATGCTAACGATTCCCTGAAGAAAGCGTGCAGGAGCGGCGATATCACAGAGGATGAGGAGAAAAAAGCGCTCACCAGTGTTCAGGAAGCGGTAGACAAGGCTGTCAAGGAGATAGACAGAATACTCCAGGTCAAGGAAGAGGAGATTCTTGAAGTCTGATTCTTCCGGAATACCTGCCCATATTGCCATCATCATGGATGGTAACGGCAGATGGGCAAAAAAACGCGGGCTTCCCAGAATCAAAGGCCATGACGCTGCCGAGAGGGCTATTCACCATTCTGTAGAGCTTTGCGGTGAACTCGGTGTTCGCTTCCTTACCCTCTATGCGTTTTCCACTGAGAACTGGGCCAGGCCCAAAGCTGAGGTTGCCTTTATCATGAAGCTTCTCAGCAGGTTCATAAAGGGCAACATTGATGAGCTTCACAGAAAAAAGGTAAGGCTTCGTGTTACAGGCAGACTGGAGGATATTCCATCAGGCCCCAGGTCAGACCTGATAAAAGCAATGGAGAGAACTTCAGGAAACACAGGGCTTACACTTGTTCTGGCACTGAGTTATGGAGGCAGGGCTGAAGTTCGTGATGCTGTGGTAAAACTGGCTGAGAAGGTCAGAGACGGTCAGCTTGACCCTGGTGACATAACTGAAGCAGTTATTTCTTCCGAGCTTTACAATCCGGACATTCCTGATCCTGAACTGGTTATACGAACCAGTGGTGAGCAGAGGCTTTCAAATTTCCTCATGTGGGAATCTGTTTACAGCGAATTTGTCTTTACGCCTGTGCTGTGGCCGGATTTTAACAGGGATGAGCTGCAGAAATCCATTGACATCTATGCCTCCCGAAAGAGGCGATTTGGCGGTCTGGAAGAATAAATGAAGTTTCCCGAACTTGCAGGCAGGCTGCTGATAGCAATTCCTGGAATTCTTCTTTTCCTCTTCGTTCTTTTTTTTCTGCCCTGCAGGTGGGGGCTGCTTCTGCTCTCTGCACTTTCCCTGCTTGCAGCATGGGAAATTCTTCCGCTTTTCGGCACATCGGACTGTCCGGTACAGAAGGTCATAGTTTCTTTACTTACAGGTATTTCAACTCTGCTGATCGCAGTTGATCACCCTCTTGCATTCCCTGCCCTGCTGGCAGCAGGTGCCTTTATCGCACTGCCTGAGATGGTTCGTTCAGGCCCTTCCGGAGCAAGACGAATCATTTCAGGTACTGTGGGTACTTTATCATTTTATGCAATAGGCTTTGGAATGCTTGGAAGGCTTCTGGTCCACTCACCAGGCGGGCAATGGCTTGCCCTTTCAGTTCTTGCTGTCTGCTGGGTCGGTGACAGTGCTGCATACTTTACAGGTATTGCCCTTGGAAGACGAAAACTCATGCCCGGGGTAAGCCCAAAAAAGTCCTGGGAGGGTTTTTTCGGTGGAATCATCGGAGGCGTTGCCGGATCTGTTCTTGCGGGTTATGCCGGCAGCTTTGATCTTCTCCCTTTTGCTTTTGCAGGGGTTGCAGGGGGCCTGGCCGGCACTGCCGGAGACCTCTTTGAGTCAGCATTGAAGAGGGATGCAGGAGTTAAGGACTCAAGCACACTGCTTCTGGGCCACGGAGGCATTCTGGACCGGTTTGACAGTGCAGTTGCCGCGGCGCCTGCGGCTTTCGCTGTTTTCTTCCTTTTTGGATTTTTCAGCTGATGGGTCGCAGAATTGCTGTTCTGGGCTCAACAGGGTCCATAGGCACCCAGGCGCTTGAGGTTATTACAGAGAGCCGCCAGCTTGAACTGCATTCAATAGTGTGCGGTTCATCAAGGGTTGCCCTTGCCGCTCAAAAGGATTCCTGTTCACCGTCTTACGCTGCTGCTGTCTCAGACGGCTCCGAGACGGAGATACTGGCAAAAGCCATGGACGGTGCAGACATGGTGCTGAATGCCATTGTAGGCAGCGCAGGCCTCAAGGCCAGCCTTATGGCAATGGAGAGAGAGCTTCCTCTGGCCCTTGCCAACAAGGAAAGTCTTGTTGTGGGTTCAGAACTACTGGTGCCATATGTTCTGCAGGGGAAAGTGATTCCTGTTGACAGTGAACACAGTACTGTTTTCAGATGTCTCCTCGGCGAAGAGAGAACAGCCAGACGAATTACTCTGACAGCTTCAGGCGGTGCTCTCAGGGATATGTCCTCTGAGGATGTTCCGTCAGCTTCAGTGGAACAGGTACTTGCCCATCCCACCTGGAAGATGGGCGGCAGAATAACAGTAGACTCTGCCTCTCTTGTGAACAAAGCCTTTGAGGTTCTTGAAGCAAGGGCGCTTTTCCCAGGCATTCCTGTTGATGCAGTGATACACCGGAGCAGCATAGTTCATTCTCTTGTTGAGTGTGCTGACGGTGCATGGAAGGCTCTTCTCGGTCTGCCGAATATGAAGGTTCCTGTCGCCTGGGCTCTTCACTATCCTGATATGCCAATGGAACCTGTGGTCTGCGAAAATCCCCTTCAGTGGGGTACTCTTTCGTTTGAACCTGTTGACAAGAAAAAATACCCCTGCTACAGGGCCATGCTCAGCGCAGGAGATATGGGAGGCACTGCCCCCTGCGCAGCCAATGCCGCTGATGAAACAGCTGTGGCTGCATTCCTTGAGAGAAAAATATCGTTCGGTGATATTGCCGGAATCATAGAGACTGTTGTTGAATCAATGGGGTCTGAAAAGGTGGAAGACTTTGATCATCTTATAGAAATAGACACCTCCGCGCGGGAGTGTGCCCGAAAGGCGGTTGAAGATATATGCTCACATTTGCAGCGGTAATAGTCGGCCTGGGAATGATTGTTTTCTTCCACGAGCTGGGGCACTTTGCAGTTGCCAAGGCAGTAGGGCTTCCTGTTGAACGGTTCAGCATGGGCTTTCCTCCATTTATCTTCCGCAGAAAGGCCGGAGAAACCGAGTACTGTATAGGGGCGGTTCCTCTGGGCGGCTATGTGAAGGTTAATCTGGGAGTAGGCAGCGGAACTGTTTCACCGGTGAAATGGTGGAAAAGATCCCTTGTGGTTCTTGCAGGGCCTCTCATGAACCTGGTTCTCGCTGCTTTTCTGATGTTTACTGTTCTGGCTGTAACAGGCACTAAAGTTCCTCTCACCAGACCTGTTGTGGGAAGCGTGCACATGGAAGGTCTGGAAACAGGGGACAGAATACTTGAGGTTTCAGGTATTCCGGTGGAGGACTGGGCATCACTTTACGATGCAGTTGATCTTTACAGAACAGGTGAGTTTCTGGTATTGAGGGACGGAATTGAAATATCGGTTCCCTTCTTCCTTTCCAGCGACAGTATTCCCGGTTTCGTACCCCTTGTTCCCACTGTGATAGAGTCCACTGTGGGAATGCCGGCATATGAAGCCGGCATGCGCTCAGGAGACAGCATAACCACAGTGAACGGTGTCGTGCTTGCGGACTTTGCCGACCTTCAGAGAGAGGTGGCAGCCTTCCAGGGGCGTTACATTGAAGTGGTTTTCGTGCGAAATGCAGCCACAGATACTGCATGGGTGGAACCTATGGACTATCAGGGGCGAAAGATTATCGGAGTAACAGCTATCGGTGAAACGGAGACTGTGAAACTGCCGGTTATCAGAGCTGCAAAAGTCAGTATTTCTGCAGCGCTGGAAGGAGCGGCAAACTTCTACACCGGTCTGATAAAACTTGCAGCTTCACCTGTCCAGCTTGTGGAAATGTCCGGAGGCCCTGTTTTTGTTGCTGAAACCCTTGGTCAGCAGGCAGGATTCGGCCTCTCCAGATTCCTTGAGACCATTGCCTATTTCTCCCTTGCAATAATGGGTTTCAACCTTATACCGCTTCCTGTCCTTGACGGAGGCCAGTTCCTCTTTATTCTCTTTGAAGGCATAAGAGGAAAACCGGCTTCACCCAGGGTAATACAGACAGCTCAGCAGATAGGCATCTTCATCCTTCTGCTTCTCTTTGCCGCTGTGATCTTCAGGGACATTTCCAGAGTGGTCACCAGAGTCCGCTAGACTCAACGGCGGCCTGCAGCTGCCGAAGTTACTAAGCTGTACATTCATAGGCACAGATCAGGAGTGTTGATCAGCGGTGAAAGGCGCAAGAAGCTTGTTCCTGATATTGATGCAATCGACAATACAATTCACGGCAATCAGGAGGGAAAGTATTTCCACAAGTACTGCGGTACTTATTGTTACACGCCCTGTATACATTTTGAAACAGCCATTCGCTCGGAGCAAAGCTGGACCTTTCCAGTGCAGACCCGGGAAGAATTGCTAAGGTGGAGTTCATTGTCGGCAAATTGAGATTACGCAGTCCTAAAGTAGGGCTTGATGATCAACCCATCATCCCACTCAGCCCCGGCCATGCATACCTGACCAGTCCAGTTTGACCCAAAGGACATCCAGTAACAAGCAGGC
>PDWJ01004957.1_pt1 | contig 20215 bp, 18 predicted proteins | sample 1430881 | NCBI WGS metagenome assembly PDWJ01 (sample SAMN01162460, study PRJNA174530) | Oral metagenome, whole genome shotgun sequencing project. | biome: Marine environment; feature: Marine mammal; material: Swab sample of the gingival sulcus; isolation source: swab sample of gingival sulcus... | reverse complement strand
GGCAGTTCAATATCAAGGAACGGGAAGAAGAAAAAGTTCTGTTGCCAGAGTGCGATTAGTCCCTGGTAATGGTAAAATTACAATTAACAAGCGCTCACTCGACGATTATTTCGGCTATGAGCTCTTAAAGCGCGAAGTCAAGCGCCCGCTACAAACAGCTGGTGTCGAAGGTAAATACGACGTTATCGTTTTGGTAAACGGCGGTGGCTTTACGGGTCAAGCCGGTGCAATTCGCCACGGCATCTCAAGAGCACTCTTAAAAGTCGACGATGACTTTAGAGCGCCGCTTAAAGCTGAAGGCTTCTTAACGCGTGACTCGAGAATGAAAGAAAGAAAGAAGTATGGCTTAAAAGCAGCCAGACGTTCTCCGCAGTTCTCAAAGCGTTAATCTGTTTTTCAAATACGACTATTTCAAAATCCAGGTACACTGTGCTTGGATTTTTTATTTACTAAACCCGAGATTTCTCGATAAACTCGAAATGACAGCTTACGACTATTACGATATCCAGGTACACTGTGCTTAGATTTTTTATTTAGCAGCTGCCCTCTGTTGATAGATATGGTATAATAGGTGCATAAGTGTAATTTGTAGTGGAAAACGTGTGGATATAAAATTGTCAAAGCGCCAAAGTTATCCACAATCCGTCCACAGGGGTGTGAACAACACCCGAAAACCTTAAAAACAGGGCATGCTCAGCAAATACTTTTCAACAAAGGGGTGTAGATTGAAAAAACTAACTTTACTATATATCTTATTACTGACGGCGACTTGCTTTTTTGGTTGCGCAATAAAGGAGCGGCCGCTGATTGACGATCAATCGCTGATTAAGGACAATACGTCAAAGACGCAAGCCGAAATAGATCCAATTATTTTAGATGTCATCGCGACTGATAACGGCGTTGCCTTTGAGCGCGCAATCAATCAGTACATCAGTCTTGAAAAACTAGAAAAACAGTTTGACTTTTATGGCTTATACGATGCCGTAAACGACACTTATGATTTAGTCTATAAAGATCGACACACAGTTTTTCAGCTCGATCACACAAAGGGCGAAATGATCGGCAACAATGCCCAGACAATTCCGTTTACAATTGAAAATGAAGAAATTAAGCTAGATAGCAAATCGATTGCAAAGCTCTTTTCTATTGACGTCGACAGCTATGACAACTTGCGCGTCATTAGAGCTCGTGACGACTTAAACCCATTTAAGAAGGCGTTGTTAAGCGGAACGGCATATCGCGATTATAGCAAGTTGCAGGCGGAGCGGTTTCAAGAACGAGAAGTACAAATTGTCAATGTGGCAGAAGGCTTTGCGCTGATTATTATCGACGGGCAGCCGTATTTGACGAGCGAACTCAACTTGACGATGATTCAAGATGAATTGCCCGAACAGCCCACTAATAAAATTCAGCCAATTGTAATGGCTTGGGATTTATACGGCAATAAATCCGATCAAAAAATTGATTCGCTGGTCGATGTCGTCATTCCAAAGTGGCTTTCCTTGCAAGATGTCAATGGCAAAATAAATGATTTGTTTCGTCCCGAGTACACGGCCAATGTCAGGCGGCAGGGGGCAGACTTATGGGTGCTCGTCAATAACGGTTTCGACCCCGATATGACTGCGCAGTTTTTGGCAAATGGCAAGGCGCGCCAAGTCTTTATTCAGTCGCTAATCGATTACGTTAAAAACAATGGTGTCGCCGGAATAAATTTAGATTTTGAGAACATGCATTTAAAGGATAGCGATCGCTATGTTCAGCTCGCCGCGGAATTGCACGTTGCGACTGTGGCGAATAATATACCGCTGAGTATTGCCGTTACCGTGCCGGGCGGTTCGGAAAACTGGTCGCTCGTCTACGACAGACCGCGCTTGGGGCAAATCGCCGAATACATAACTTTAATGGCTTACGACCAACATTGGGAAAACAGTCAAACCAGTGGTCCGGTTGCCGGCTACAGTTGGGTAGATAAGAATATACAAAGTGTACTTGAAATGGTGCCGTTCGAAAAATTGGTGCTCGGTCTACCTTTTTATACGCGCGTCTGGTACGAGCGCTTGTCTGAAGAAAAGGCAAATACCATGAAAGTGCGTTCAAAATCTGTCTTTATGGACGCGCCGCGCAAATTGATAGACGACAACAATCCCGTACGCATTTGGGATAAGGAACACAGCCTGTATTATTTTGCCTACTTTGACGGCGATAGTATTGTCAAGTTTTGGTACGACGATGCCGCGGCGGTTGCCCGCAAGGCGAAATTGTTTAAAAAGTATAATTTAGCGGGTATTGCCTGTTGGTCGCTCGGCTTTGAAACCGAAGACGTTTGGCAGGCGCTCGCCGAGGTGGTGCGCGGTGATTAAGCGTTTAATCATAGGATTAATTTTGATTATTGCCGGAATTGGCATGGTGATAGGCGGTTTTTATCACCTGTTGTTTACACAACACGTTTAAGTTGCTTTTATGCGATGGTTTGAGTGGCATTAAAGGAGGCGGCAGGTGGCTCATTACTATGATGCAGCGCCAAGTGGTGAACTAAATATAAATGAAATAAAGCACTATATTGGCGATGAGGCTATTGCTTTTTACAGTGCCAATGGCGTGTTTTCAAAAGATAGAATTGACTTTGGCAGTCACTTTTTAGTCGAAACGGTTTCAGAACATTGCGGCGAAGTACGGCACATGCTCGATATCGGCTGCGGTTACGGTGCGATTGGCATTAGTTTGGCGCTATTGCATACGCAGTTGAGCGTCGATATGGTCGATGTCAATCAGCGCGCGATTCAGCTGACAGAAAAGAATATCAAAAGGCATCAACTCGCCAAACGGGGGGCGGTTTATCACGTCGATGCATTCGACGAAAAGGCGGGGTATTACGATTTAGTCGTGACCAATCCGCCAATTCGCGCCGGCAAGACCGTTGTATTTGAGATTTATCAAAGTGCGCATCGGCAGCTCAAGGCGGGCGCTGCACTATATGTTGTTATACAAAAAAAACAGGGCGCGCCCAGCTCGCAAAAGTACTTAAACCAACTTTTCGGCAATTGCACAGTCGCCGCAAAGCGCGCGGGGTATTATATTTTAAGAAGTATCAAATAAATTAAAAAAAATAAAGCCACCAGCTCAGCTGGTGGCTTTTAGATAATGCTATAGTTTTTTAGAGAATATTGCGAGTATCGCGAAAATGCTGAGTCCTAAGAACATAACGCCCTTTTGCTCAATTCCGGCAATACCGACTATGGCAACGATTGAGATGATAATCGGTGCTACGTATTTAACCAGTCCATACCAAACATTTAATAGGGCAAATGGCACGGTGCCGTTGTTGGTAACTTCGTTGAATAGGTCTTCTTTCTTTACAGACCAACCGGCAAATACAGTGACCAGTACGCCGCCGACGGCCAAGAAGATCTTGTCAGTTAAAATATCGAGCAAGTCGAATACGCCAACGCCTAAGATTTTGAAGTCGCCCATGACGCCGAGTGAAAGCGAAGAAAGAATACACAGCACAATCATGATTGTCGCGACAAAGACAACGGCTTTTGAACGCGTCCAGCCGCGCTCGTCGATAAAGTAAGACGTAGCAACTTCGAGTAGTGATACCGAAGATGTCAACGCCGCAACGAAGAGTGCAACGAAGAAAATCAACGATAAAATTGTACCGATACCGCCCATTTTAGCAAAGATCGTCGGAACGACGACAAATACTAGACCGGGACCTCCAGCCGGTTCCATGCCGAATGAGAACAGTGCCGGGAAAATTGCCAAACCAGCCATCAATGCGACCAATGTGTCGAGACCGGATACGATAAACGTATTTGCCGGCAAGTTTTCTTCTTTTTTGAGGTAAGAACCGTAGGTAATCATACAGCCCATACCCAAGCTGAGTGAGAAGAACGCCTGCCCCAGCGCCGACAGTAGCATTTTACCACTGACTTTTGAAAAGTCCGGTTTAAATAGGAATTCTAAGCCCTTGCCGGCGTCTGGTAATGTTAAGCCCTTGCCGATGATGATGATGAGCAAGACAAATAACATCGGCATTAAGATTTTTCCGGCTGCCTCAATACCGCTCGATACGCCGCGCACGACGACAAAGACGTTGAGCACTAGGAAAACTGCCGTCCAAATCAGCGGTTCCCAAGTACCCGTTATAAAGGCGCCGAAAGAATCGCCGATTGCGTCGGGATTGCTCAACAGTCCCGTTACGCTCTTAAAGATATAGGCAACTGCCCAGCCGCCGACGACTGGATAAAAACCCATAATTAAGAAGGCGGATAAAACGCCGATGACGCCGGCAAATGTCCAGCGCTTATTGACCGACTTAAACGAGCCAACTGCAGCAGTTGCCGTCATGCGACCGACGCTAAATTCGGTAAGCATTACGGTCATTCCGATGAGCACGACAAAGATTAAGTAAAATATGATAAATGCACCACCGCCGTTTTCACCCGCTAAGTACGGGAAACGCCAGATGTTACCCAAGCCAACTGCACTACCGGCAGCAGCCATTATAAAGCCGAAGCGAGATCCCCATTGACCTCTGTTTTCTTTTTTCATAACAACTCTCCTTTTGCTTATGTTTTTGTTTACGAAAAAATGAATAATAACAACATCTAGAAATGACTAGATATTGCCATTATAGCATAGATATTAAAGCGTCACAATAAGTCTCGAAATTTTCTTTAATTTTACAATATTTAGTTTATTATATTGTGTATAAAAACAAAATAATAGCTGAGTGGCTATTTACAAAACTAAAGAATTGTGTATAATGAACTTATAGCGGGGAGCTGCTGGAGCGGCTGAGAGGAAACTGTGAGTTTCGACCCTTATAACCTGACGGATAATGCCGGCGGAGGGATCATAAATTTTGACGTAAACGCCTGCTATAAAGGGGCGTTTTATTTTATTTTTGAAAGGATGACATATGGTAAAGTCTGTATTGACCATTGCCGGTTCTGACTCTTCGGGTGGCGCCGGCATTCAAACTGATTTAAAGACCTTTTCGGCGCTCGGCGTCTACGGCATGAGTGCCATCACTTCGATAACGGCGCAGAATACGACTGGCGTCAGCATGATTGAAGACATTTCGGCGGATTGCGTTTATGCCCAAATTAAGGCGTGCTTAGAAGATATTGGCGCTTCTGCAATTAAGGTGGGAATGTTGTCCAATGCACCGATTATCGCGGCGGTCAATCGCGCCTTTGACGACTATAAACCGACCAATGTCGTAATCGACCCAGTGATGGTGGCGACGACCGGTTTTATGTTGCTCAAAGAAGACGCCGTCGACGCTTTAATTGAGCTATTCAAATATGCCAGTTTAATAACGCCCAATAAAAGTGAGGCGGAAGTGTTGGCGGGCATAAAAATAAACGATTGGCAAACCGCGGAAAGGGCTGCGCTTAAAATATCTGAACATACCAATTCGGCGATTTTAATCAAGGGCGTCGCCCAGGCGGCAGATTTATATTATAGGGACGGCGCCTTTCAGCAGCTACTTGGCGAATGGGTCGACAATACCAATTCACACGGTACCGGCTGCACGTTGTCGTCGGCGATTGCCGCCTATTTGGCGCGCGGCTTGACGCTCGATCAGGCTGTACAAAAGGGCAAAACATTCATAACCGAGGCAATTCGCGCCGGCTTGCCGATTGGCGCGGGCAGCGGACCAACTAATCCACTGTACGCCGTGTGGCGCGACCTGAAAGGATAGACTATGAAATTCAGCGATCGATTATTTGCAGAAAACAAAGCATTATGGCAGCGGTATTTAGAGCATCCCTTTATAAAGGGTATGCAAAATGGCACATTGCCGATTGCAGCTTTTCGCTATTATATGTTGCAAGACTATCTGTATCTCAAAGAATACGCTAAGGTCTTTGCGATTGGGCTTTCCAAGACGACTAATCCGGTCGACGTCGCGCAGCTGTCGGCGTCGCTATCGGCAATCACTTGGGAAACCGATCACGTGCACACGCAGTACATGCAGCGCATTGGCATCACTGAGCAGGACATCGCAAATTGTGCGGCGTCGCTTAGCAACATTGGCTATACTTCGTATATGTTGGCGGCAGCTCAGCAGGGCGATGTGCTAAACGCCTACGCCGCAGTGTTATCTTGTTCTTGGTCTTATGGCTACATTGGCAAAGAAATATATCGCGCTACGCCGCAGTTGGCAGAAGACAATCTCTACGGCGAATGGCTAAAGGCGTATAGTTCGGACGAATATCAAGTTGCTAATCGAGGATTAATGGACATCTTTGATCAGCGCTGCGCTAATCTGACAGAGCCGCGTTTGGCGGAATTAGCTGAAATATTTAGGATTTGTTCGCAATTTGAACTGCGCTTTTGGGATATGGCTTATACGATGGGGCAATCAGATGTCTACAGGGCAGAGTAGTACAGTGTTGTCCTTTAATTCGGTTAGCTTTGCCTACGAACAGGACAAGCCGATATTAGAGGGCGTTAGCTTTAACGTTGAGCGCGGCGACTTCGTCAGTCTAATCGGTCAATCGGGCTGCGGCAAAAGCACTGTATTTCGCTTAATACTGGGTTTTGAAAAGGCGCAGAGCGGTGCGATTGAGCTGGCGTCACAGCAGATGAAAATCGGTTTTATGCCGCAGAAAGACTTGCTGTTTCCCTGGCGTACGGTAGCTGAAAACTTGGCATTGCCGCTAGAGGTGCAAAAAATTGAAAGGGCAGAAATCGCCGAGCGCGTGGCACAAATACTAGACGACATGGAACTAGCAGAGACCAAAGATTTATATCCGTCTGAGCTGTCCGGCGGCATGCGCCAACGCATTGCTTTTGCCAGAACGGTGTTGACGGGTGCCGATTTACTATTGCTCGACGAGCCCTTTAGCGCCTTGGACTACTTTACCAGAATGGATTTTCAGGACTGGATTATCAGACAGTATATGCGCTTAAACAAGACGATATTTTTTATTACGCACAGCGTCGAAGAGGCAATTTTATTGTCCAATCGGATATTGATATTCGAAAACAGCCTGCCGCTGAAAGCGCTTGAAGAAGTGCAGATTAAGGCGTCCTATCCGCGCCAAAGACAGTTGCTAAACGACGCCGACATGGTCAATTTAAAGACGTCGTTAATCGATCGCCTAAGGCGCCCCAAGAAGGTATCACTATGAAGCAAAAAAAGAGTCGACTGGCTTCTACATTAATATTTTTTAGTTTTTTACTGATTTGGCAAACTGTGGCATATTTGATGGACGCATCATATATTTTGCCGACGCTGCTGCAAGTATTGCAAAAACTGTGGCAGCTGCGCGCCGTGCTGTTTTTACACCATATGCCCTATACGATGGCGGTGACGGTGATGGGGCTTTTCATTTCAATTGTCTTGGGCATGTCCTTGGCGATTATAATGGACTACAACCCCAAAATTGAAGACGCCATCTACCCTGTTATCGTGACTAGTCAGACGATACCGATTACGGCGTTGGCGCCGCTCTTTATCTTGTGGTTTGGCTATGGCATGGCGTCGAAAGTCGTCGTCACTGTAATGATAACTTTTTTTCCGATTACGATTTCAGTACACGATGGGTTTAAAAACACCAAACGCGAACACATTGAACTGATGCAGTCCTTTGGCGCATCTGAATGGATGATCTTTAGCCGCTTAAAATTGATGAGCGCCTTACCGTCATTTTTTTCGGCGCTAAAAATGTCTATTCCAATCAGCATTATCGGTGCGGCGATTGGCGAATGGCTCGGTTCACAGCAGGGGCTCGGCTATTTTTCCAAGCGCATGCTGACACAGCTGAGTGGCGCCGGTGTCTTTGCGCCAATTGTCGTCTTGTCGTTTGTCGCCATCGTATTGGTCGTTATCGTCAACATAATAGAAAAACGCGTACTCGGTGCTTGGCGCGCCGAATTGTAACGAGTATAACGAGGAGAGATTATGAAGAAGAACACTTTAAAAAAATTGAGTATTTTACTGTTAATAATTGCACTTGTCTTTACTTTGGCGGCATGTGATAGCAGCCAGCCAAAGCAAGCGGAGCAACCCGCCGATAAACCCTTGACAAAGATGAGCATTGTACTGGATTGGTATCCCAATGCCATTCACTGCTTCCTCTACAATGCCATCGAAAAGGGTTACTTTGCCGACGAGGGCATTGAACTCGACATTCAGTTTCCGGCAAACCCGAACGACGGCATTTCGATGCCGGCAGCTGGCAAAGCCAACTTTGGCATTTATTATATGAAAGACGTCATCAAGGCGCGCGCCGACGAAGGCGTACCGGTTAAGTCGATTGGTTCAATCTTGCACGAGCCGGTCAATATCATTCTTTCGTTAAAGGAGCACGATATCACCGAGCCAAAGGATTTAGAGGGTAAAACAGTCGGCTATTGCGGCATGGATTTATCCAAGCAGACTGTCGTCGAAATGATGAAAAACGCCGGTGCCGACCCGAGCGGCGTCGAGTTTATCGATGTCGGTTTCGATTTAATGAGCGCGATGACGACTAAAAAAGTCGATGCGACTATCGACTGCTTGCAAAACCACGAAGTGCCCTTTATGGAAAAAGAAGGTTTTCCGGTCAACTATTTTTACTTTACCGACTACGGCATTCCGGCGTATTATGAAATGATTATTATCGCCGGCGACAAGACCTTAGAAAATAAACAAGCGGCTGTCGACGGATTCCTAAGGGCAATTAAGCGCGGCTTTGAAGATATGAAAAACGACAAAGCAGGATCGCTCGACATATTGTTTAAATATCAAAATGAGGATAATTTTCCGCTCGATCGCAGCGTCGAAGAGCAGAGCCTCGACATACTTTTGACCAAGATGGAATTGGCAGACAAACCGTTTTTATCGCAGACGGCAGACGTTTGGCAAAGCAATATCGATTGGATGAAGTCGCTTGGCTTCTTGGACAACGCGCTCGATCCAAACGCGTACATTTATAACGCAAAATAGCAGATAAATGGCAACTAAGCAAACGATTAACCGATTGGAGAGGATGTGAAAGGTAGTATGAAGTACAATACGCGTAAGTTGGCAATTGCCGGCGTGCTCAGTGCCGTCGCAGTCGTCGGCAGTTTATTTCAGTTTCCGGTAATGGGGAGTAAATGCGCCCCCGTGCAGCACATGGTCAATGTGCTCTGTGCCGTCTTTGTCGGTCCTTACTATGGATTATTGGCGGCATTTGTCACCAGTGTCATACGCAATTTGCTGGGCATTGGCAGTTTAATGGCATTCCCGGGCAGTATGTTCGGCGCCTTTTTGAGCGGTCTGCTCTACAAAAAGAGCAAGCGCATTTCGCTAGCCGCCTTAGCAGAAGTGTTTGGCACTGCGATTTTAGGGGGACTGGCAGCCTACCCGATATTCGTCTTTTTAATGGGTAAAGACGCCAGTAAAATTACGTACTATTTCTTTATTACGCCATTTTTTATATCGACCGCTGCCGGTGCATTGATATCATTTGTATTGTTGACGGCGCTAAAAAAGGCGGGTGCGTTAGATTCGCTGGAGAATCGTTTTGATTAAACCCAGATTATTCACACCAATACACAAAAATCGAGTCAACCTTTGCAATATCTGCTTAAAGAGGAACAGTCTCTCGTTGTTTTTTTATATCTTTGAAAAAATCAAGGTAATAAAAAGAACAACTGGCGACGCCACGCAATAAAAGGCAATTGCGTGTAGTACACTCATCCGGTACGCCTCAAATTTTGGTTAAGGAATCGCAGTCTTTCGCTGTTTGCCACGCTATGCGTGTCAAAACAGCTTGCGACGCAGTTGAAAACAAAATGTTTTCAACTTATATTCTCAAATCTTATAGCGATTTTCACGAACTGGCGTGAATAAGCTGGTTTAATAAATGAACATGGGATTGATTAAAAGAGTTCGCAAGAGCTCTTTTTTATATATTGACAGATTAGCTAAACGAGCGTATAATCAAACTAAAAATAATGATACAGTCTGATTGGTTTGAATGCGAAAGAAGGTAAGCTATGAAAAAATATGTTATTAAATGTGGTAAAATGGTAGATGGAACCGGTAAAAAGGCGGTTTACAATACTTTTGTTGTCGTCCAAAATCAGCGCATAGTGCGGGTTTCAAATGACATACGGGATCTGGGTACGGATTTACAAATTGTCGATGCGTCCAATTGCACAGTCATTCCGGGCTTGATTGACGCGCATAAACACGTCATGAACTGCGGCGGTTCGGGCATGGGCGTCGGGTTAGATTATCGACAAATTAAAACAAATATCGCAGAAATGGCAAAAGGTGGCGTAACATCGGTACTCGACTTGGGTTCGGCTAATATTATTCCAACTGTAGAGAGAATACTTGGCAGCGACACTAAAATTTTTAATGCCATATCCATTTTAACTTGCAAGGGTGGTTATCCTCAAGAGTATATGCCGCGCAAGTTTTATAGAATGGGGGCGGTAGTGGAATGTGAAACTAAAAATGATATAGAAAAGGCGATAAAAAAATTATATAATAAAGGCGTTGCAGCGATTAAAACTGCTATCGTGAGCAGAACTTTTGACGGCAAGCCGCAAAAGAACTGGACGCAACGTCAATTAAAGTGCCTGACTGACACGGCGCATGGTTACGGTTTAAACGTGTGTGCGCACATTACCTATGTCGACGACTATGAAATGGCAGCCGATTGCGGCGTCGATAGCGTACACCACGCAGCTTTTGACGGCGTGGTAGAGCAGCGCGTTCAAGAAAAAATGATTCAAAACAATATTATATTTGTACCGACCGTAAGCTTGGGGTCTTTAATAATAAGGGGATTGCGTGGAAAATGGATTTATCAGGATTGGTATCAGCCGGCCATCAATCAAAAAATTCGAATGAATATGGAAAACTTTACAGAGGCTTATTTTAATGCCAAGCCGGAGGAACCGATTGAAGGATTTTTTATAAACGTTACAAAGCGCGAATTGGAGAATGTCGTCAACATCCAGTTTGAAAATATCAAAAGATATGTTGAATTAGGTGGCTAAATGGCGATTTGGAAAAAGACATCACAAAAATAGACGACATAAATATGGTGATTATTGACGGTCAAATTGTGCATAGGAGAAATTAGTAATGAAAAAGTATGGCGAAGATATAAATGCGCGCATTTATCAGAAGACGATGAAATTAATTAAATTATACGGCATAAAAGGCTGGAATATGGACATGCTTTGCAAAGAAGTCAATATTTCCAAGGATACACTGTATAGAATAATCAAGAGCAAAAAACAGCTTTTAACATCAATGATGATAGAACTGATAGAAGAACACGCTGCTGATATCGACGCAATTCTCTCTGGAAATCAAGATTTTTATCTAGTTCTCGAAAATTTGTCCAAAAAAATAGCCGGTTTTCTTCAGGAGTTAGAAAGCGTTCAACTCAAAAGTCTATTTAACGAATACCTTGATATTGAAGAGATGGTAGTTAGCTATGCCGATCAATTTGATGACAAGATAACATCGTATTTAGATTATGGCAAAGAAATTAACATCGTCGACGACAAGACCGATACCGTATTAGTGGCAAAGTCAATTAAATATATGTCGTTGGCACTTTTGAACGATGGCACATCGAGTAGTGCCAATGACGACATTGCCAAATATATACAATATATTTTTGAAGGCATCAAGAAGAAGTAAATTGGCTATTGGCAACGTCGGGCTGACAATTTGGCAGATTAGTTGCAAATGAGGAGGGGAGCAATGCTATACAATATTTTACAAAATGTTCGCGATAAGGCGCCGCTGGTGCACAACATTACCAATTATGTCACGGTTAACGATTGCGCCAATATCACATTGGCGTGTGGCGCATCGCCAATTATGGCAGATGATGACGCCGAGGTCGTCGAGATAACAGAGCTTTGCAAGGCGCTCAACATCAATATCGGCACACTCAATCAGCGCACCATTCCTGCGATGCTCGTGGCGGGCAAGCGGGCTGCTAAGCTAGGCAATCCAATTGTACTCGACCCGGTCGGCGCCGGCGCCTCTAAATTACGTACCGATACGGCGCTGCAGTTGATGCGCGAAGTACCCTTTACGGCAATCCGCGGCAATGTATCCGAAATAAAGACTTTGGCACTGGGAACGGCGACGACCCATGGCGTCGATGCGGCTGCCGAGGATAAGTTGGATTTAAATCATTTAGACGACGGCATTGCCTTTGTTAAGCGCTTAGCCGAGCAAACAGGTGCCATTATCGCCGTCACTGGCGAGGTCGATTTAGTAGTTAGCGCTGGTGAAGTGGCGTGTATTTATAACGGTCACGCCATGATGGGGCGCGTCACCGGTACTGGCTGTCAATTATCTGCGCTGATTGCGGCGTGCTTAGCCGCTAATGGCGAGGCGCCTTTTAAAGCGGTCACAGCGGCGATTGTCGCCTACGGTCTAGCCGGAGAACTGGCGGCGCGGCGCCTCGTCGATGGCGACGGCAATATGGCGTACCGCAATTACTTAATCGATGCCATTTACAATATGACAGCCGAACAATTTAAAGGAGGGGCGCGCTATGAATATCGCTAAACAAAAATTATTACTCTACGCTGTGACCGACCGCAGTTGGCTCAGAGAGCAAACGCTTTACCAAGGCGTTGAGTTGGCTTTAAAGGGCGGCGTTACCTGTTTACAGCTGCGCGAAAAGCATTTGGCTTATCGCGATTTTTTGGCGGAAGCCAAGCAAATAAAACCACTTTGTCGGCAATACGATGTGCCCTTTATCATCAACGACGACGTCGAACTCGCCGTCACCTGCGACGCCGATGGCGTACACATTGGACAAGGCGATATGAACGCTAGAGAAGCGCGCGCTTTAGTGGGCGAAAATAAAATCGTCGGCGTCAGCGCCAAAACCGTCGCGCAGGCACTTCAGGCAGAAGCCGACGGCGCAGATTATTTGGGCGTCGGAGCTGCCTTTGCAACGTCCACTAAAGGCGATGCTAAACCGATTGACAAGCCAGTTATTAAACAAATCTGTCAGGCGGTTTCGATACCGGTCGTGGCAATCGGCGGCATTGCGTTAGACAATGTCGCACAACTGGCGGGCACGGATATCGATGGCGTCGCCGTCGTATCGGCAATTTTTGCGGCGGACGACATAGAAGCTGCCAGCAGACAATTGTTGGAAAAAGTTAAAGCGATTGTTTAGGAGAAATCTAATGAGTATAAAAGAGGGTTTTATAGAATTTAAACAATACAAGACGTATTACCGAATTGCCAATCCGGACGGCAAAAAGACGCCGTTACTGCTATTGCACGGCGGTCCCGGCTCGACGCACAATTACTTTGAAGTCTTTGATGACTTAGCGCATTTTGACGATCGCCCATTTGTGATGTACGATCAAATCGGCTGTGGTCAATCGCCTGCCAGCGGTGGCGCAGAACTGTTTAATGCGGAAACTTGGTTAGATGAACTGGAAAATATGCGCCGTCAGTTAAAACTAGACGATTTACACATCTTGGGTCAATCTTGGGGTGGTATGCTGGCGATTTGGTATGCTATAGAGCGCAAGCCGCAGGGCGTAAAGAGTTATATTTTATCGTCTACGCTATCGTCGGCAAAATTGTGGCGCAAAGAACAGTATCGGCGCATTGGCTATATGCCGGAGGCGATGCAATGGGCAATTGCCAAAGCTGATCAGACCGGCAATTACGAAGCCCCTGCCTATTTAGAGGCGCTCGACGAATTTATGCGCCGCTATTGTTGCGAGATAACTGACGAATCGCCGGAATGCGTAAAGCGCCCCAAGCTCAGTGGCAGAGAATCCTATGTAATCGGCTGGGGCGAAAATGAATTCAGTCCGAGCGGTACGCTCAGTCACTACGAATTCACCAATCGCCTGTCTGAAATCAAACAGCCCTGCTTGGTGACCAGCGGGCAAATCGATTTATCGTCGCCCTTAATCGCCAAGACGATGTACGATAATTTGCCAAATGCCAAGTGGGAACTGTTTGCCATTAGCAGGCACATGCCCTATGTCGAAGAAAACGAAAAGTACTGTAAAGTGCTGGCTGAATGGCTGGGTGCCAACGATTAAATAGTTAAAAAAAGCTGCTACAAAATGAACCGTAATCATTTTATAGCAGCTTTTTTAATAGTTTTTGTTTAGTGAGAACAATCGTGGTGGTCGCAAACTTCCTGATTGTCTTTTAATTCGCCTTCTAAGTATTTAGCAACCGTATCGTCGATTGAACCGCTACAACCGCGCACCACTTCAATGCCGTTTGACGCCAATACGTTGACGGCGCCTTGCCCCATGTTACCAGCTAGCATTAGCTTGACGCCAGCCTCTGCCAAAAGCGGTGCAACGCCTGATTTACAACCGCAGCCCTGCGGTGATTCAAAGCGTTTCTTTGAAGTGACCTTGCCGCCTTCAACTTCAACTAATGTGAAGTAGTCGCAGTGACCAAAGTGGTCGTCAATTGCGTCGTTTCTCGATGGTAATGCAATAATCATACGTAACCTCCCTTAGTTATTATGATATTTTTAATCCAATCGTTAATTGGATTATACACATTATTCTGTCGTTTCTGCTTCCGATTCTTCGGTATCGAGCGTTTCATCGCTCGGCGTATCCGCATCCGTTTCTGTTTCCGATTCAGATTGCAGAGGGTTTATTGTGGTCTCAGGTACATAGATTGGACCGTTCGGGTTTATTGTAAAGCTCTCAACTTGCCACGGATAAATGATTTTATAGGCATTTTCTATCGTCGTGCTGTCATAGGCGATAATTGTACCGTTTGAATCAATTTTTGAGCCGGCATCGACTTTATAGGTTTCACCGTGAATGGTCTTACACAACAGCGAATACATGATGATATAATTGCCGTCAGTTCCCATTTGCACGGGTGCGCCTGTCAACAGGTCGATTGTGCGCTGCGCAGTCCACGGCTCGCTGGTGTGAATAAAGCAGAAGCCGCTATCGCCTACGCCGCCCGATGGCGTAATAGCCGAATCTTCTGAATCCGTACTGGGTAAATACTTTTTGGGAATCGTGTAGGCGTCGTCGGCAATGGCGTAGCGTCGCCCGTATGCATTGGGGTCGTAGTCTTCTTCTAAACGCGTTCTGAATACTTTTTTAACATGCGTTCGCTCCGGGCAAAATTCCGTTACAAATTTATTGCTTTCCGAACAAATCGTAAGTTGTACGTGGACGTCGTCTTTTTCAGTAGGCTGCGTACCCGGAATAAAGTATTCGCGGATAATATTGCCGCCGACTGGATCGGCATAGCTGAGTGGCGTCGGTATTTTACCGGATTTGCTGTCGACCGTCATCGAAATCAAGCCGACTTCTTCCGGCGTTTTAAACGCCTTGTCTTCTAAGCCCTCGTGGATTTCAATCATTATTTTTTTCCAGTAGTCAGCCGCTGCAGCAGAACCGTTTGAAAGCGAGACTTGAATGTCGTTACCGATCCACATGGCGGCGACGTAATAGGGCGTGTAGCCGACAAACCAAGCGTCGTTTTTGCCCGATGTCGTACCGGTTTTACCGGCTATTGGAATGCCGGTATTGCCCTTTCTGATGGCGGCGCGCTTGGCGAGACCGCGTCTGGCACCGGATTCCATCATGTGCTGCATAAGGTAAGCGACTTGCTCGGAGACGACGTAAATCTTTTCTGGTTTGCGCTCTAATACCAAGTTGCCGTCCTTATCGGTAATCTTTGTAAAGGTAATCGTTTCATTGCGTATGCCGCCGTTGGCAATTGCGCCGTAAGCGCCAGTGATATCGTATGGGGTTATCCCTTGCGTCATGCCGCCCAGTGCAACGGCAGCCAAGTTGACGTCGCTGACATCGCCTTCTTTGTCAATGGTAGAAATGCCAAATTTTTCCAAGTAGGGAATGCAGTTTTCTACGCCCAAGCGCTCAGCAATTTTAACGGCGACGACATTGTTGGAATCGTGCAGCGCCTCGCGCACCGTCATAATACCCTTGTATTTGACGGCGGATGAGTCAAAGTAGTTTTGTGGCCAGCGGCGACCGCCTTGCGTGTAGCGCGGCACGTCGTCAAAGACCGTTGCAACCGTAATGCCATTGTCGAGCGCCGGCGTATAGACGGCGATTGGCTTAATCGACGAACCGGGCTGGCGCGGGTTAATTGCGCGGTTATATATTTTTTTACCACTGACGTTTCTACCGCCGACGATGGCTCTCAGTTCACCCGTATGGGGTTCGATAATGACCATTGCCGATTGCGGTTGAATAATTCCCGTCTTGGAAATGCTATAATAGTTTTGATTAATACAAATATTGCCGTTTTCGTCTTTGCGATAAAAATCGGGGTGCTCTTTTAGATATTCGTGTGAAATGACCAAGTTTTTATCGGCGTCAAATGACTTATATTCAAAGGGAACTTTTATGTTTCTGCCCTTAAAGATATAGAGCTCTTGAATTGAAACTTTTTCAGAATAAAAATTGTTGCCGCCACGCAGGCGCTTTATCAAATCTTCGGGCGCCTTGTAGGTATCCTTAATAAATATTTCAATGCCGCTGGAACCGTCCGGATTGGTAACGTTATAGAAGTTTAGCGTTTTGCGCTTCTTCAAGGTGATGTCGCCGTTATCGGCAATTTTAAAATCATTGCTGTGAATGACGTATTCTTCTTTATTGTTGACGACGTAGTCGTGCGCGCTCAGTATAATTTTAGAGCCAACTACCGCCTTGTTGCGATTTTCCTTTAAGCCTAAAATGTTTTTATTGCCATCGCGATAGGCGACAATATGTGGTAAGTTGTCATTTTTCTTAAAGAGTAAACCGTCCTTTTCTAAGGCTTCTTTTAGCAAAATGACTTCGTCGTCATTGCTGCCCGTCTGATAGACATCCTTTGTCATCTTTGTGCTGTCGATTAAATCCAACTCAGCTAATTTGGCAAGTGTCTTTGGACCGACGCTGCCATCGGCGCCGAGTCCGTATTTTTTTTGGAAGGAGATGACTGCCTTGCGCGTTGCCGAATCGAACTTGCTGGAAAAAGAATCCGCGTTGTAGTTGCGCTCCAAGATTTTTTGCATTGACAAATCGAGGGTTGAATAAACGTGTAAGCCGCCGCCGTATAACTTGCGCGTAGCGTCTTCGCGCGATAGCTTTAAGTCCTTCATCAACGCCTTTATGACATCTTCTTTCACCATATCGGAAAAATACGATGATATATTTTCTTGCGTAAAGGCACTCGGCACAAAGCGCTCGATTATTTTTTTGCTTTCGGCGTACTCGAGTGCGTAATCAGCTTGCGCTTGATCGATTTTGTCGTTGTTGCGCATGGCGTGAATAACCGTCTTAAAACGCGGTATCATCTTATCGTTAAAGACGATTTTCATCTCTTCGTTGTGATCGCCCAATACGACCATATCGCTGGTAACTTTATCGGCTAAGACATTGGTAAAGGGACTGTAGGTACTGTTGGCTTTGGGAATGCCTGCCAAAATAGCGGCTTCGATATAGTCTAACTCACTGGCGTCTTTAGAAAAATAACGCTTTGCGGCAGCCTGAATACCCTGAACATTGGCGCCCAAGTCGATGGTGTTTAAATACGCTGCAATTATTTGCTCTTTAGAGAGGTGCTCCTCAATTTGCATGGTATAGTAGGCTTCTTTAATCTTACGGATATAGCTGTGTTTAAACTTAGTGTCCGGCAAATACATATTGCGGGCGTACTGCTGCGTAATCGTCGACGTTCCCTTGGGGTCGTCACCGGTTTTGAGCGCTTCGACAATCGAACCGATTAAGCGCACGTAGTTAAAACCGTTGTGTTCAAAAAACGTCTTGTCCTCAATGGCGACAAAGGCGTCGATGACAGCGGGATTAATTTCGTCGTAGTCGATAATTGTGCGCACGTAATTGCTCTGGATATTTTCCAAGAAATTGCCGTCTTTATCGTACAAATAAGAATTTTGCGCCAGCAGCGTTTCAATGTTATAATCGGTAATAGCTGGGGTGTCGTCGATAATAGACTTAACCATATTAAAGACGACGATGGCGCCGATAGCGCCGACGATAATAATAAACAACAATGTATACAATAAAAATCTTTTAAAACCGCTTTTTTTCTTTTTTTTCTTGGTACCCATGTGCAGTCCTCCTACATCTATATTAAACTGATAACAGTGATAACAATATTAACGTACTAATCATAACACATGTTGATTGCCATGTTAATCCTATAATCAAATTTTAACTTTTTTGCAATTCTATGTTAAACTGTACACATGAAAGCTGTTTCTTTATGGAGGGGTTATGATAAATCAAACAGAACAGAGTATAGAGACGAATGAAAATGTCATCATCGTCGGTTTAGATCGCGGCAGAGAACCAGAAGCGATTTTTGAACACGGCATGGATGAACTGGAAGCTTTAGCACTTGCCGCTGGCGCAGAAGTCTGTGGACGACTCGTTCAAAAAAAGCCCAGCGTCGACGTCAGAACGTACATTGGTAAAGGCAAAGTAGCAGAATTACTCGAATTCGTCGAGCAGTTAGATATTGATACAGTCATATTTAATCACGAGCTGAGCGGTTCGCAGATCAGAAATTTAGAAGCCGCCTTAGAGTGTCGCGTAATCGACCGCACGGCACTGATCCTCGACATCTTTGCGCTGCGTGCGCGCAGTGGTATCGCCAAAATGCAAGTTGAGTTGGCGCAGTTAAAATATCGCTTGCCGCGCCTAATCGGATTGGGCGAATCGATGTCGCGCACCGGCGGTGGCATCGGCACGCGCGGTCCGGGCGAGCAAAAATTGGAATTAGATCGTCGTCGCATCAACAAGCGCTTGTCCGACTTAACTAATAAGCTAAAAGACGCCATTGCCCAAAATGCCATTACGGCACAGCGGCGCAAAAAAAACGCCATTCCGGTCGTCGCATTAGTCGGCTACACCAATGCCGGCAAATCCTCTATTATGAACTATTTTGTCGAGCGCTATTGTGATGGCGATAAAGGCGTATTCGAAAAGGACATGCTCTTTGCGACGCTCGACACGACGCACCGCCGCATAGAACTCGACGTCAACAAGGCGATGATATTGGTCGATACGGTTGGGTTTGTCAGCAATTTGCCACACGACTTGGTAGAGGCGTTTAAGGCGACGCTTTCCGAAGTTTTAGAAGCCGATTTACTGATACACGTCGTCGATGCAGCAGACCCCAACTGTGAGAGGCAGCGGGAAGTGACTGAAGAGACGCTACGGCAACTCGGCGTCGCCGATAAGCCGGCAATCGTCGTCTACAACAAAATAGATAAGCTCGAAAACGTAGATGTTTATATTGACGGCGACGTAGAAATATCGATTAAAAGCGGTCAAAACGTCGCGCGTTTCATTGAACTCATCGATCAAAAAATATTTGGCAATCTGCGCACGGTTGATATGCACGTTCCCTATAGCGACGGCGCCGTGCTCAATGAACTGATGAAAGTCGGCAAAACAATTGCGTTGGAACACGACGAAACTGGTACAAAGCTAAACATTCAACTCGATGGTATCTACATTAATAAGTACGCAAAATATTTATTGGAAGGTTAACATGTATAAAACGATATTAGAGCCCAATTCTGCGGAAATCATCATCCAAAAATCGCGCTTCATTTCTTATGCTGCGCCAATTGAGACCGAGGATGAGGCGAAAGCCTATATCGAAAAGATTAGAAAGCAACATGCGCAGGCGACGCACTGTGTGCCCGCCTACCTGATTGGCAATCCCTATCGCATCGAACGCTATTCCGATGACGGCGAACCATCTGGCACTGCAGGTGTTCCGGTGCTGTCGATGTTAAAAAACGAGCGGCTGACAGATTTGTGTATTGTCGTCGTGCGCTACTTTGGCGGCATCAAGCTGGGCACGGGCGGTTTGGTTAGAGCCTACACTGCGTCCGCTAAGGCGGCTTTAGAGGGTAAAGTGGTAGAAGTAAATAACTACTGTCATTTTATATGTAGTTACGATTACCACTATCACGGAAAAATCAACTACCATTTAAATGAAGTGGGCGCACATATAGCGGATATCGCCTACGCCGATAAAATAACTGCTCAATTCTATATAGAGGCAGAGCGAGAAGCGGCGTTTAATGAATCTCTAGTAGAATTGACCTCAAATAATATAGAAATAGAAAAGCATACGGTCAGCGGTGCGTTGGTCGACGGCGGTTTTGTTGCACTGGACAACTAGCCACTATCTAAAACAGGATTATAAATCGCTACAGTCCAGTGTTTTTTAGAG
>PDWJ01002380.1_pt1 | contig 20229 bp, 15 predicted proteins | sample 1430881 | NCBI WGS metagenome assembly PDWJ01 (sample SAMN01162460, study PRJNA174530) | Oral metagenome, whole genome shotgun sequencing project. | biome: Marine environment; feature: Marine mammal; material: Swab sample of the gingival sulcus; isolation source: swab sample of gingival sulcus... | reverse complement strand
AGTCGGGGTATGTTCATTGCTGCTTCTCTTTTCTTTCTCTTCCTTTACCTTTACCTTTACCTTCTCCGGTATTCGTCTCGGTGGGCAGTCTGTGTTGGAGGTGCGTGAGTATGTTGTTTCATGGTCACAATTTCCCGTCAACGACTGTTTTGATCAGGTTTGCACATTTATTGCGGGGCTGGCAGGTATTGCGGGGCTGGCAGGTTACCCCTTCACCTGGCTCTTGAAACTGGCCGGAATGTCAGAATCAACCTGCGCGGTGGTAGAGCTCCTGGCGGGTTTGTAGAACGGATTTCTAACGGCCTTTTTCCAGAACGATTCATCCAGTGGCGGAATGTCGCTGTAGTCAATTTCGCTATCTGCCATCTTTGATACTGTCTTGAGTTCTGCTTTCTGCCAGGAAGTCAGTTCCGGCAGATTATCCGGATCAACCTCGCATTGAACGATTTTGCTCATAACGCTTTCTCTCCTTCGGGTCGGCACGACGAGCCGAAATAATCCGTACAACCTCAACACCGCTCTTATCGTCCAGAACGGTATGAGCCACCAAAAGCAACAAGTGACCCTCTACCATTCCGAGGGTTTGCCATCGGTGTTCCCCATCCTCGATGCGGTCTTGCCTCACCATTGCAAAAGGGTCTGTGAAGGCGCGAATGGCCGTGTTGAAGCTCACGCGGTGCTTTTTCAGATTCAGCTCTGCCTTCTTCGAATCCCATTCGAACTTCATTTTCATTATGTTACTACATTGTAGTTAGTGCAGAAATATCTTTAGCGCAAATTCAGAAAACAACCCGTTCTGTTACTTTTTCGCAAACCTGATCACCCGGTTTTGTTGTTTCTTCTGTTTTCAACGATGCGGAGGTTGCCATACCTGATCAGACCAGTATCACATTGCCGTCATCTTCCCTTTTGCCTTGCAGACCTGGCAATTTCAACCTTTGAACCTTCATGCAGAAACGTCGCACCCAGAGTTACAATGCGCGTGCCATTTTTGATTCCCTTTTTGATCGCGATGCGCCCTTGTTCCATCCAGGCCATTGAGGCTTCTTGCAAATGCACTGTCTGGTCATCATCGATGCTGAACAGCTTGACCTTACCCCGGTCTGCGGCCACGATGGACTCGATGGGCAGCCAGGCAATTGTGTCGGTTGCGGCCGGTATGATCTCGAGGTGACCGATAAATCCTTCAAGAAGTCGCCGGTCTGTCGGATCCAGTTGAACTTCAATTTCAAACAACAAGGTGTCTGGCTTCGCTGCGGCTGCAACCTCTGAAACCTGACCGCTGAAAATCTGGTCAGGGTAGGCATCCAGCCGGATATTGGCGTGGTCTCGCTGGTTGATTCTTACAATATCCTTATCGCTGATTTCTGTCCGGATCACCCAGCCTTTTGATGTGTCTGAAAGGACAAATGCCCGCTGGTGCGGAGCAACGAGTTCCCGCTCTTCGACATAACGCCCCAGAATGATGCCATCCTGTGGTGCGACAATAGTTAAATGCTTCTTTCGTTCCCTGGCAAGATCAAGGTTGGCTTCTGCGACTTCCAGTGCCGTTTGGGCATCCTGCATCTGGTTGCGGGGAATCACCTTCTTTTTATACAGTGACAGGAGTCGCGTCAGGTCTCGTTGGCGTTGTTGGTACACACTGCGAGCCTTGGTCAGCTCGGCATTGGTCTCGCGTTGGCCCAGAGAAGCCAGTACCTCTCCTTTTTTGACTCTCTGGCCTTCCTCTACATTTAATCTGGTAATGGTTCCGCTTACCTTAAATGCCAGAGACTGCCGCCCTTTATGGGCCAGTTTGCCGGTTGCATAGACGGTTTGGCTGACTTCTTCATAGTCGATTGTCGAGCAGTATACGGGAACAGCCGACTCACTGGTTGACGCAGTATTGGCCGTCTGGCCTGTTTTCTCCGTCCGGTTTGTTTCTGCAGGGGCAAGGTTTGTTTCGGCCAGGGCAAGGGGAGGGGATGCGAGCGTTGCAATCATACAGAGAATAAAGCCGATAACCGGTAACAGTTTGCCGTTTGTAAAGCGATTGGCCGTGTGCATTATTGATATCCGTTACTGTTCGTCAAGGGTATGTGAGTCGTATGCAAGTCGAGAGTATGCAAGGCGAAAGAGAGGTGTTGTATTGATTGTCGGGTGGCCGGGGAGCAGACGTAATCATTCGGAGCATACTATGTATCAATGTAACCAATGTCAACACTGCCGCCCCTGTTTGCGCGGCAAGTTGACGGGGCGGCGGATCGGAATGAGGCTTTCGGCCAGAGGTTCCATTGCCAGGCCGAGAGGTTCTGTTATCGCCAGGTCAGAAGGTTCTGCCACCAGGCCAGAAGGTTATCTGGCGGGAATCGACAGGGTAAAACAGGCACCTTTCGGTTCGGAGTCTGTCACTGTCAGTTTACCGCCATAACTGCTGACGATATCAATAACAACCGCAAGCCCGATTCCCTGCCCGGCAACGGCCGTGTCTGCCCTCGCACCTCGTTCCAGTATTGCGGTTTTGTGTTTGTTCTGAATCCCCTTGCCGTCATCCTTAATCATCAGTTGCCACTGTTTGGCCACTATCTTGCTGCTGACACTGATGGTACTCTCCCCGTATTTGAATGCGTTGTCGAGGAGATTGCCGAGGATTTCAGACAGGTCTCGTTCATCCATCGCCACCTGGCAATGGTCTTCCAGTTCCAACAGGACAGACATGGATTTGTCGCAGTAGACTTTTTTCAGTGCCGATACAACGCGCTCGATCACCCTGTTTGTCTCTGTTTTTCTGTGAGTAACCGTCGGGCTTGCCGCCACTGCTCGTTGCAACTGATACTGAATGATCTGGTTCATTCGTGTTACCTGTTCGTCAATGTCTTTTTGTACATTGTTGCGTTGCAACTGATCTCCCAGCAGCCCTTGCATGATTGCCAGGGGAGTTTTCAGGCTGTGGGCCAGGTCACTCAGCGTATTCCGGTACCGTTCCCTTTGTTTCTTTTCGGTGTCAATTAACAGGTTGAGGTTGGCGGTAAGAGTAGATAACTCTGCCGGATAGTGGTTATCAAGGTATTCGATGTCACCGTTTTCCAGTCTTGTTATGTCGTTTGCCAGGCGATCCAGAGGGCGAAGCCCCCAGCGAACAATAAGCAATAATGTGATGGCCAATCCAATCCCGATCAGGCTTAGCGCTACCAGGAGAGATTGACGGTAAGTGTGCATTTCCTGCCTGAACCGGTTCTTGCTTTTTACTGTGACAAACCGCAATGAGACATCGTTCGGCCGGCCTTCAAACAGTGTATCAAACGAGCTGAGAAAGAAGTCTTCATCATCGGTTGCAAAGACTTTCGCGCCCGGTTTGAAAACGGATAGGGGCAAGTGTGAATAGTAGAAGCCGGAAATAACCGCGGACTGGGAGGCCCAGAGCAGGTTGCCCTGTTCATCCCCGATAAAGCCGAATATACCGGAGCCTGGCGTATTGAAATCGGGGTCAATAAGGTATTCCGGCATCACCAGTTTTGATCTGGAAGCAGCCAAATCCGATATTTCAGCTTCGGAGATCAGCGTTACCGTGTGCAGACGCAGCGCCTCTTGAGTGGCTCTGATCAGGCTTGTTTGATGGTTGTCATCAAGCCCGGCGCCAAGCACCCCCAGAAAGAATGGGATGAGAATGCAGCAAGAAATCAGAAAGCGCCTGTTTATAGAACGCGCCGTCAGGAATCGAGCGAGGCTTCCGGTCAGTGTTGATGCTGGCAAGGTTTGCTGCTGTTCAGGTTTTGGCATTGCCGGTTTCGACGGTTTTGTTTTTGACAGTTTTGCTTTCGACGGTGCTGCTCTCGACAGTGCTGCCCCGGGTCGTTAACATGAACTGGTAGCCCTGACCTCTTATGGTTTTTATCGGTGCCAGTTTATTGTCAGGGTCGAGTTTTTTTCTGAGTCGGCCAATAAACACTTCGATTACGTTGCTGTCCCGGTCGAAGTCCTGGTCGTAAAGATGCTCGGTCAATTCGGTTTTGGAGATTACCCTGCCCGAATTGAGTGCCAGGTATTCAAGCGTATTGTACTCAAAAGCGGTCAGGTCGATCCGGGTGTTGTTTGTTTGTACGGTTTTTTCTGTCAGGTTGATGGTAAAGGTCGAATAGTCCAGGATGTTTTTTGCCTGTCCGGCATGGCGTCTTAGCAAGGCACGCAGGCGGGCCAGCAACTCTTCAACGTGAAAGGGTTTTACCAGGTAGTCATCGGCACCGGCTTCCAGTCCGGCCACTTTGTCATACCAGTCGCCACGTGCAGTCAATATAAGGATTGGATAGTTTCGGTTGTTTTCTCTCAGCGCTTTGATAATAGAAACGCCGTCTTTTCCTGGCAAGCCCAGATCAATAACAGCGATATCGTAATTATGTTCCATAGCGAGGTATTCACCGGTGATGCCGTCTTCGGCCTGGTCGGTGGCAAAGCCGTTTCCGGTCAGCAATTCAACCAGTTGTTCTCGCAACCTGTTTTCGTCTTCGATTACCAGAATACGCATCGAGCAGAGAGCCTTGTGTTATCGCGGTTTCTTGTGTTTTGGCGGTTTATTGTGTTTTGACAGTTTATTGATGCAGGTGGATAACCTGGCCTGAGCGTATGTCCACATACACAGATCGTACACGTCCTCCATTTCCGAGAATTTTTACCCGATAGACCGGCCCGTTCGGGCTATTCCGCTTTTCCACTTTCAATACCTGATCTTCCGGGCTGTGTTTGGCAATCTGCGCAGCTTTTTGTCTGGAGGCAGCTTCCTGTTCTGCCGACCCGTGTGAAGCCCAAAGCATGTTTGTGCTCATTCCCAGGGTCAGCAGCAAAGTGAAAAGAGTGATAGTACGCATAATGCTCCGATTGCCTGTTCGCAGGTGTAAGGCTGTTTGCAGAAGTAAAAACAGTCATACGGAATACCCGCCTGAAAAAGACTTTTGTAAAAGATTACAGCGGGTTGACCGATACCCTGACCTTGATGTGTTTGCCCGGATCGTGATCCATGCGGGTAGTGTATGAGTCACCATTGTAACGGTACCAGACATTATAGCCAATCACCTTTTCTTCGTGTCGTGTTTCATAGCGAATTTCACAGCGCTGCTCATCCCGGTACCGGTATCCGCGATCAGGTCTTGAGCGGTGGGATCTGGAAATATCGTGGCCGATACTTGCTCCAAGCAAAGCGCCTACCGCTGTGCCGATTTGTTTGTTTCTTTTCTTGTGCCCTACTGCATTGCCTATCGCGCCACCAATGACTCCCCCCAGAATGGTGCCGGAATAACCGGAATTTTGGTCGTCGTAGTAGTTGTCATGGCGAACCTGCTCGATCCAGCACTCTTCATAGGGCTGTCTTCTCTCGATGGTTCGGGTGATTGGTTCAACCCGGGTGACTTCTGCGGATCTGATGCGTGATTCATTGTAGTAACGATCAGCAGCCGCGTAATTGGCTGACAAGGTGCCGATGAGTGCGATGGTAACGGCCAGCAGGGTGGTGCCTGGCCTGTTTTTTTTGCTTTCGTTTGTACACATGAGTATTCTCCTCGATGAGTGACTTTTTGATCCTGTATTCAGGATAACCGGTGAAAGCTGAACCATAACTGAACATATTTCTGCGAAACCGCCGGTTTAGTGCTATTAGTTGTAATAGCGTTTTTTTTCTTACACATTGTCAAATCACTCAGAGGAAAATATGGAGCTCCGTTCTCTCCTGGAAAGCATGGTTGAACACAATGCGACTGATTTGTTTATCTCGGCAGCCGCTCCCCCCTATATGCAAATAGAGGGTGAGTTCAGGGCAACAGGTACCGAAAGGCTGACCAGTATTCAGGCTCGCGCATTGACCTATTCGATTCTGACGAAAGATCAGGTTCAGGAGTTTGAATTGACGAATGAGCTTAATACTTCCTTCAGGATTGAAGGTATTGGGCGTTTTCGTATCAATGTTTTTCGTCAGATGGGTGAGGTGGCAATGGTCGCGCGTCATATTCGAGCGCGGATTCCCTCGCTGGAAGAACTGAATCTGCCCCCCCTGTTCAAGGAGCTGTCTTTATATGACCGTGGATTGATTCTGGTTGTAGGCGGAACGGGTACGGGCAAATCGACCACCCTGGCCTCGATGCTCGATTATCGTAACAGTACCAAAACCGGCCACATACTAACCATAGAAGAGCCTGTCGAATTTGTGCACGAACACAAAAAATCGCTGGTCAATCAGCGTGAAGTCGGGGTTGATACGGAGTCTTACGAAATCGCACTGAAAAACGCCATGCGTGAAGCGCCGAATGTCATCATGATTGGCGAGATTCGTGATACTTCCACGATGAAAAAAGCCATTGCCTATGCGGAAACCGGGTGTCTGTGCCTTTCTACCCTGCACGCGAACAGCGCCAGTGATGCGGTAGACCGTATTGTGAATTTTTTCCCCCATGAAGCATACAGGCAACTCTACAATGATCTGGCCTCGCATCTTGTTGCGGTTATTTCGTTACGCCTGCCCGTTGGCAGTGATGGAAAACGCGTGGCGGCTGTTGAGGTAATGCTGAATACGCCCTATATCTCGGGTTTGATTTATGAAGGGCAAATTGGCAAATTGAAAGAGGCCCTGGAAAAGGAGAAGGGGGAAGGGTGCCAAACATTCGACAGTGCGCTGTTTTCTCTGGTGCAGCAGGGAAAAATTTCGAAAAGTGAAGCATTGAATCATGCTGATTCTCGAAATAATCTCGCGTTGCGATTCAGGCTGGAAGGAACAGCGGAAGAAGTTGACGAAGATGTCCTCAAGGAGGTGGCATTTTCGCGTGCGGTTTCATTTGAATCCTTCAATACCTATCGTGTTGCCGTGACTGCGTTGAGAGGAAGCAAGCCGGTGCGAATGCAGAACATTGAAGATGGTGTGCAAAATGTGCTTATAGCCAAAGGGTTATCAGTGACAGATGAGTCGCCGGATCTGGAGGTTCGCTACTACTTGACCGGGCCGGATAGTGAAACACCAGGCACAGCCCGGAGTGAGCTGGACAGGCAGGTGCAAAGGTTCGGGGTGCTGTGTCTCAGCTTTGTGGATCTGGCGAGTCAGAAAACCATATGGCGAGTAAAAACACCGAATAACAGAATCACCAATACCACACCTCAGAACGAAGTGAACAAGGTGATGGAAAAACTTCTGACGGATTTTCCACCGGGCGTTGTGTAAGCGTATTGCCTGATGCCCGGGAGTCGTTGTCTTGCCTCCAGCCTGGAGTTGTTTGGTGAGCGAATTTAATCTACAGTGTCCGCTTTTTATGTGAATTGATAATAAAGTTATGTGAATTGATAATAAAAACAGGAACAATCTGATTTCCATGCGTATTCATATCCTAGGAATTTGTGGCACCTTTATGGGTAGCCTGGCCGTTCTGGCGAAGCAGTCAGGGCATCAGGTGTCCGGCTCGGATCAGGGTATCTACCCGCCAATGAGTACCCAGTTGGAGCAACAGGGTGTTACCCTCATGCAGGGCTATCTGCCCGAACATTTACAGCCTGCGCCCGATCTGGTTGTTATCGGCAATGCGTTGTCCAGAGGTAACCCGGCAGTGGAATATGTGCTGGAGAATAATCTGGATTATGTGTCTGGCCCCGAGTGGTTTGCCAGGCATGTACTGAAAGGGCGGTGGACCCTGGCGGTAGCGGGAACCCATGGCAAAACGACTACCTCTGCCATGCTGGCCTGGATACTGGAATATGCGGGAAAGAACCCCGGCTTCCTGATTGGCGGGGTGCCAAAAAACTTTAGCACTTCAGCAAGGCCTGGAGAAGGCCGTTATTTTGTTGTCGAAGCGGATGAATACGACAGCGCATTTTTTGATAAGAGATCAAAATTTGTACACTACCGCCCCCGAACGCTCATTATCAACAACCTTGAGTTTGACCATGCGGATATCTTTGATGATCTGTCGGACATACAGCGCCAGTTCAACCATCTGATTCGCACCGTGCCAGGCTCGGGAAGGGTGATTTACCCGGCGGGCGTAGCGGCGATTGACCAGGTGTTGGAACAAGGGTGCTGGAGCGAGCAGGAGCAGTTTTACCAGCTCGACAAGAGGGCCGCGTTGGCAGCAGGTTGGCAGATTCATCCGGTCAGTGCAGACGGTACCTGCTTTGATCTTACTGACGGAACAACCTCGGCAAGGGTAAACTGGTCGCTTACAGGAGCGCATAATATGAGCAATGCGATGGCTGCCATGCTGGCTGCCCGTCATGTGGGAGTGATGCCCGAGGTGTCTGCAGAGGCATTGGGGAAATTTTCCGGCGTCAAGCGGCGTATGGAGTTGTTGGCGACTATTGGCAAGGTGTCGGTCTATGACGATTTTGCCCATCATCCGACGGCGATAGCCACGACACTGGAAGGCTTACGGAAACGAGTCGGGCAAGATAAAATAGTGGCATTGATCGAACCCCGCTCCAACACCATGAAACTGGGGGTGCATCAGAGCAGTCTGGCTGCTTCTGCGGCGGCGGCAGATGCGGTAATCTGGGCGAATACCTCACAGTTGGACTGGTTGCCCAAAGCGGTTTCGGGCCAGGGTCATTTTTGTGAAGAAACCCTGGAGGCGCTGGTGAACAGTACGTTGACGCAGGTTCGTCAATTTCAGCAAGAGCGATTCGGCGTTCATCTGGTTGTGATGAGTAATGGCGGGTTTGGCGGTATTCACACCATATTGATCGATCGTCTTGGAGCAGAATGGCAATCGGAACCGTGTTGAAATATCAATGAACAGTGAGCTATCAATGTGTCTGCCAATGTATCTGCTCACGCTTCCCCGGGCAGTCTGTGCAGGAAGACGCTGTGAATACATCCCTGTAAGCTCGACTTTGGCATCCATGCCAAAGACGCTTCCTGCACAGACTGCCCGGGGAAGCTCGTACCTGGCGGGCAGTCAAATGAGTATCGAGCTGTAAATGAATGGCAAACTGTAAATGAGCACTGAAAATCGCCCTGCATGGAATAAAACGGTGACCGTTGCCCTGACCGGTGCATCCGGCGTTCACTATGGCATACGCCTGATCGAGTGTCTGGTTCACTCGGGAAACCGGGTATATGTGCTGGTATCAAAGGCCGCCCGGATTGTGATCAGCACAGAAACCGGGTATCAGTTCCCCGGCCAGGCAGCCGCAACGGAATCCTATCTGACTGACCTGTTTGGAGCCAAACCGGGCCAGATAAAGGTGTTTGGCAGGGAGGACTGGATGGCGCCGGTTGCCTCCGGTTCCGGTACTGCATCCACCAGTATGGTGGTTTGTCCGTGCAGTATGGGAACCCTGTCTGCGATTGCCTGTGGTGCCAGTGACAGCCTGATTGAGCGTGCTGCGGATGTTACCCTGAAAGAACGGCGACAGCTTGTTCTGGTGCCTCGCGAAACGCCATTGTCCGAGATTCATCTCGAAAACATGCTGAAATTGAGCAGAATGGGAGCCGTTGTGCTGCCAGCCTGCCCCGGTTTTTATCACCAGCCTGAATCCATCCAGGGGCTGATTGACTTTGTCGTGGCCAGAATACTCGGCCACCTCGGAGTTGAGCAAAAAATGGTAAAAGAGTGGGGGGCAGATCGGCAATAAATCGCTGGCTGTGGACGAAGTGGCAGAAGAAGCGGCAGAAACAGATGTGTGTTTCTGCCGCTTTTTACCCGAGCTGCCGGTACTAGCGAAGAATGTCATAGAGTACAGTTGGTTTCTTCTTGTTTATATGGCCTTCAATAACTTTTGCCATTCTCAGCAAAATATGCTCTTCCCAGGCTCGTCCGGTGATTTGCAGCCCGACAGGCAAGCCTTTCTCGTCATAACCCACCGGGAGCGTGATGGATGGAAAGCCGGTCAGATTGGTTGCCGTTACAAAACGCATTAATTGGGTCATGGAGGCCAAATCGGATTCCCCCTGGGGCAGGGATTTGTTATTTATCCCCGGTGCCGTTACTGCGGTTGTCGGGGTGATGATGACATCGACCTCTTTGAATACACGGTTAAACTCTTCGATAGCAAAAGCTCTGACGCGCTGTGCCTTTACATAGTCTGTAGAGCGGAATGCAGAGGCAAAACCAAGCCCGATCCGGGTTGTGGTGGCAAACTTCATTGGTGTTTTCAGATATTCCCTTTCAACGGCAGTCAGCATTTCACTTGAAATGGTGACCGCATGGGCGACCCGCTGGGCTTCGAGCTTGTCAATGAAGATTTCCTGTTCTGTCGCGCCATGTTCGATCAGGTGCCCCACCGCTGTTCGGCAGGCATCGACGATGTCGGGTGTGGCATGTTCAAACCACGGATGATAAATCCCTGTTTTGAAGCCGGATAAATCGGAGTTGCCGTAGCCGATCATGTTGAGTTCGGGTTGATCCAGTGACCAGGAGTCTTTCGGGTCAGGGCCGGCCATGGTCAGATAGGCCATAGCGACATCATCCACGTTGGCACCTATCGGGCCCAGGTGAGCGACACTCCAGCACAGGGGAGCGGCTCCATGCTCACTGATGCGACTCCATGTTGCCTTCAGTCCGACCTGGCCGCACAGGGCAGCAGGAATCCTGATCGAGCCGCCTCCATCTGCACCCAGTGATAACGGGCCGATACCTGCCGCTACCGCTGCTGCTGAACCACTTGAAGAGCCACCCGTTGCATGCTGCAGGTGATAGGGGTTCCGGCATACGCCAAAATGCGGATTGTAGCCGTTCACGCCGATACCGATTTCGTGCATATTGGCTTTCCCGATAATAATGCAGCCGGCTGCACGCATACGTGCTACGACAGTGGCATCCTCTTGTGCAGGGCCGTCCTTGCCGTAAACCTGTGTGCCAACGCTGGTGGGATAGGGGGTGGCATCGACCTCATCCTTGACGGAAACCGGTACGCCTTCGAGCGGACTTCGGGGGGTTCCCTCCCTGAGACGTTTTTCTGATTCCCGAGCCTGATGCAGAATGTCCTGTTCGTCGAAGTTGGTAATTGCGTTGATTGTTTCTTTTTGTGCTTTCAAAGTCTCGATTAACCTGTTTGCCACGGTCGTGGGCGAGCTTTTCCCGGTTCGATAGTCAACGGCAAAGTCCCGGAAGGAGTGGTAAAACCCCGAGGTGCCGTTTTGCTCCTCGTTCATTCTTGCACAAAATTGTGTGATGGAATCCCGGGCATCCGAGGGGGTAATGTCTGTGCGACTATCCGGTTTTGGCATCATTACCGGGGCCTGATCCAGTTGCACTTCCCTCAGGCTTTCTATTCCCCCGTCTTTGAGCAGTTGTCTTTTAACCACCGGGTTGGCGTAGGATGAGTTCAAAAGGTGAGCCAGCACCTTCATCGGGCGCCCCCACAATTTGGGAAGTTTCAGGTCTTTCAGGTCATAGAGAGGATTGATTTTGTATTGGCTCATGGTATGCACTCTTCCTGGTTTTAATTTGTTCCGATTGATTGCAATGGTTGCACTGATACGGTTTGCTAGAGAAGTTTTGAGGATGAACTACATTATTATAGGTAATGGTTGATAATAAAAGACATCTCATTTAAAACCGGCTGTCAAATCAGCAACCGGCTTTCGACAGCGTATTTGGCCCAGGTGAGTAATTAATGAGCAGAGTCAGACTGACAGTTGAAAGGAAATATACCCATAAGCTCGCAGTTCCGGTACTTTTTCTTCTTTCCCTGACCGGTTGTGGAGGAGGTGGAACCGGTATAGCTGATGGTGGTGACAATGGCAAACCGGCCGGTCAGGTCAGTGCCTGTTCCGACACTGCGTCGGCAGCATGGGTTCCCGAGCCGGATTTTTACCCTGCTGCAGTCAGGTACCTGCAACCTGGAACGGCGCAGTCGGCAGCCCAAATTCACAAGACGAGGCAAGCGGATTTTTCGCCGGATTCGGTTTCTTTTGTCGCAGGTTCAATACAGGTGCCGAGTGGTGTCATGGTTGACTCCGATACGGCTGACTCGGCTGCTTCAACCGTGCATGTTTCCAACAACTCTATCGAGCAGGCCCAGTCACTGCTTAACCCCGTTTCGGTAGCCGGATTTGTCAGCAGGTTTGCCGGGTTTCATTATGACCCGGTTGGTGGTTCTTCTCCTTACCCCGCGGATACGGACGATTTCTACAAAATTACGCTGAACAAGGGGCAACTTATTTCCCTATATTCTGTCGATTCGGTAGACGGTGGTGCTCAGGCTGTATGTCTTTTGGACTCCCGGGGGAACGAAACCTTTACCAAAACCACAGGTAACCGGGTAAAGACCATGACAGTACCCGAAAGTGGTCATTACTATATTCAGGTTCACGCCCTGAGCAGGGCCGGTTTGTATCAGCTGGTGGTTGGTCAGGGAGGAGTCACCCGGGGCGCGGTGCGACAGTCGATACTATCGGTTGATCGGGAGTTTGTGCCTGGTCAGGCCATTGTCAAATACAGCAATCAGAGTGTGGCTTCAGCAATCGCAGAAGCCGCTCGGGGAGCAAATGTGGCGCTGACCGGGCCGGATGGTGAATCGGTACTCACCCCGTTACAACCCCAGAATGGTACCGGTGCCTTGCTGGACATCAGCAGCATGGTAAACCGGCAGTTGGTAAATTCCGGCCAGGTAACGGCAACCGGGGTTCAGGCAGCATCGGATAGCCAGCTGAAGCAGGCCACACTGGATGCGATTGCATTGCTGCGTCGCCAGGAGGGTGTGGAGTACGCTGAACCAAACTATATTCGGAGAGCCTTTTTTGAACCTTCCGACCCGCTTTATGATGCGCAATGGCACTATCCGTTGATCCATCTGCCGCAAGCGTGGAGTATTGCGGCGGTGTCCGATTTGGCCGAAACGCGAGTTGCGGTGATAGATACGGGAATCCGGTCACACGTGGATATGAACGGGCAAATTGTAGAAGGGTTCGATTTTGTTGATGATGATCGGGATGCTTCGGATCCCGGTGGTTCGTTGCACGGTGGTTCCGATAATTTCCACGGTACACACGTGGCGGGAACGGTGGCGGCCGTGTCAAACAATGGAGAAGGTGTCGCCGGAGTAGCCAATCTTCCTGATAAAAACGGGAGGCTGCCTGTCAGGGTGATCCCGGTCAGAGTGCTGGATGAGTTCGGTTCCGGAGCTGATGCTGATATTATCGAAGCCATCAAATATGCCTCTGGTGTGGCCAATCGCAGTGGTATTACCCTTACTGAAGAGCAGCGAGCCAGGGTGATCAATCTCAGCCTGGGCGGGCCGGGCAACAGTGCATCATTGCAGGATGCCATTGATCTGGCTCGCGCAAACGATGTGGTAGTAGTCGCTGCGGCAGGTAATGACGGGGTGAGCGTCAAGAGCTTTCCCGCAGCAAATGACGGTGTGATAGCAGTGGGTGCGGTTGGCCCGGAACAGCAAAGGGCGCCTTACTCAAATTTTGGTCAGGCCGGAGATTTATGGCTCGATGTGGTGGCACCGGGGGGTGACTTCAGCAAAGACATCAATGGAGATGGTCAACCGGATGGTGTCTTGAGTACCTGGGATGAGGACTCCTATATTCTGTTGCAAGGTACTTCCATGGCATCGCCTCACGTTGCCGGAGTGATTGCGCTAATGCGGGCTTTGAGCCCGGATTTGTCGGGTTTGAATATAGAGACGTTGTTGGAAAACGGTGATCTGACCACCGAGCTCGGGGCAAGGGGTAAAGACCCGATTTTTGGCTTCGGCCTGATCGATGCCGCTCTTGCCGCGATGGCTGTGTCCAGCAAGAGTGTGCCGGCAGTGCTGGTTGCCAGTCCGGCCAGACTGAATTTTGGTGGCAGCACTGATCGTTTGTCATTGCGACTTCGTAACGGGGGGAGTCAGCCTCTGGAAGTCCTGACCACGGACACTGATCAACCCTGGTTAGCTATTTCTCCGAAAAATATTCAGGCCGACGGTACAGGTGAATACCTGGTGTCAGTGAATCGGAACGATTTGGATATCGGGGTGTATTCGGGTAAGGTAAGCGTTGTTACAACTGACGGAAAAACCGAAGAGTTGCCCGTCATTATGCAGGTGGTCGATCCCGCTGTGGCAAGTGTCGATGCCGGCACGCAATACGTGCTGTTGATCAGAGCGTCCACCAAAGATGATGTATTACCCGATACCGCCCAGCAAATTACTCAGGTAGCAGATGGGCAATATTCTTATCGTTTTTTGAATATTGATGATGACGCCTACTATCTTATTGCCGGAACAGACATGGATAACGACGGGTTTATTTGTGATGAGGGTGAGTTTTGTGCGGAGTATCCGGTGTTGAATGAGCCGGAACTGGTCAATGTGGCGAAGGATATGGACAACCTGCGGATGTCTACCACCTATTTGCTGGGTTTCGGGCAAACCGGCCTTAATTCGGGGGCAAACTCCACTGTAGCAGGCAGACGTGGTTACCCGCGCCTGCTCAATAGTCAATAACTCAGTAGCCAATCAGGCGTACATGAGTGAAACCGAGGATATAGGTATGTTGATTAGTATCAGATCGATCACTGTTTTTTTACTCTCTCTCAGTGTTGTGTTGTTAGCCGGCTGCAAGGCCCAACAGATTAAGGAGGAGGTGCCGAGTAAAGTACCGGTACAGGTGAACTTGCTGAAGAAGTGGTCGAATTGCAGGTTTTTTGAAAAAAAGGTACATGCCGAAGTGGTAGAAGAGGTGGATCTGTCTTCGCTTTTACTGGTTGGCAGCAGCAAAAAAAACATCAAAATACCTGCCGGGCAAAAAGGAGTGCTGGTCTATTTGGGGATGAAACCAAGCCTGGGCTATTCGGTCAAAGTGTCCGGGCAGGGCAGCTATGTGCTTGCCAATGAATTGTTTTTAGCTATCGACCAGGCTGCTCCCGAACTTGGCAAAATGGTCGCCCAAATGCTTTCTTACCCCTGTGGTTTGTTGACTGTGCCTGATAAGGGTTATGACAAAATCACTCTTGTTGGCCCACTCAGAGGATTACCCGCAAGCATCGAGATGCCGTGATTTGTGCTTTGGTTTGTCACACCTGCTTTTTCCGGGTACACTTCGCCGGCGGTATTTGATTGAGCGTTAAACCCGGCAGTCGATGTTGCGGCTCAAGGGAAGTTGTGACTCAGGGACTGATGTTGTAATTCAGGGATTGATATCGTAACTCAAGGATTGACAGTTAAACAACAAGGGAGAGGCTTCCATGAAGTCAAGAAGCTGGGCGGTGACCGTTGCCGCGCTTTTTTCAGTTTTAATCAACGCATACTCACAAAGCGTTCTTGCCGCCTGTGACTCAAGGGCATTTAACCGGAATGAGGATCAGGTCGTCAATGCGTACATTGCGTACTATGGGCGTCCTGCAGATACGGGCGGACTCGCTTACTGGGCAGACCGACTCCAGCGTGAACAGAGCCTGGCCAGCATTATTGACGCATTCGGTGTCTCACAGGAATTTACCAGTCGATATGGCGGCCTCGGAAGTGAGCAGCTCGTCCGCAACCTTTACCTTCAGTTGTTTGGTCGACAGCCTGATATCGGCGGGCTGAACTACTGGGTAGGAGAGTTCGAAAGCGGGAAAAAAACCCTTCAGAGTATTGCTCTGGATGTGTTATTTGGTGCCCGCAATGATGACTTGCGGATCATTCAGAATCGAAACCGCGTGGCACGCCATTATCTTACGCTTGCTGATCGCTACCCGGATACCTCCCTGGCAACCGAATCCCTGCTTTCAAATGTCTATGGTCGCGAGGAAAGCGCGGCTTCTGCATGTAACTACATCAGTGCACTGTTTGGTGAGCCGTCACCAGATAACGGGGCGGAATATTTGTCTTACACCATTGGCGGACAAGCCAGTGGTTTGCAGGGTGTTGTCACTCTGGTGATGGATGCAGGTGAGCAAACCGAACTGCTTCAAATAACCGGCAATGGCACGTTCGGTTTTCAGCAGAAACTGAAAAGGGGAAGTGTTTACGAGGTTTCTATCGACAAACAGCCGGTCGGCTCCACCTGCGTACTTCATAACGGGTTCGGCGAGGTAACGGACCATGATGAAACCGGCATCAGTTTGCGTTGTGCGCCAAGTTCCGGTGCATTCAGTATATCAGGAATGATTGAAAGTGCGGCGGCAATTGACTATGACCGGGATGTAAATGATCCGCTTGCACCTTACCAGGCCAATGACAAATTTGGCCAGGCTCAGCCGATTGACAACCGGGTGACCATACACGGTTTTGCCTCCAAAGACGGAACCTTCAATTTTTCCGACGCAGACAGATTCACCATATTCGGTGACGAATTCGATGTATACACCGCATCGCTGCAAAAAGGTCAGATAGTCCAGATGCAAATCATTGATTACGACCAGTTCGACATAGACAGTAAATACCAGGGCGACCTTGATTTGGTGATATTTGATTCCAATCAGGAGATCGTTGATGGCTCTTTCAGCGATGGTGAATATGAATTGCTGGTGATTCCGGAGAGTGGTGAATACTACGTTGTCGTTATGGCTTACTCCGGCATTTCGAAATACGTGTTGCAGCTATTGCCCCCTTCACATGGTAACCAGACTGCAAAAAGTTACACTCCTGTCACCAATATGGACTTTGTCCCCAATCAGATGCTGTTGGAAAGAGAAGAGGGAAAGTTCTCGGCACAGGCGGCCAGTTTGCCGGTAATGAGTTTGTCCAACCAGGACACATCTCGCACCACGCTCGCCTATATAGACCGTGAAGCCGGGAATCAACGCAGGATCGCGGCCGCGGGCCAGGAGCACACGCCTGTTTTTCCGGATGAGCTAAAATCCCTCAATTCCGGCAGCTATGACAAACTGATGACGTTGATTGATATCAAACGAACCGCCCGGACAGCCGGTGTGAAGCTGGCAGAGCCCAACTATCGGGTTCACCCGATGGCTGTTCCGAATGATGATTATTACTCTTATCAGTGGCATTACCCGCAGATACAGCTTCCGCAAGCATGGGATGTGACCACAGGGCAAACGGGTGAACCTGTTATTGTGGCGGTGGTAGATTCAGGTGTTTTTCTGGATCACCCTGACCTGAGAACAAAACTGGTTCCCGGTTACGATTTTATCAGCGATGCTGCCGCGGCCAGGGATGGTGGAGGCATTGATGCAAACCCGGATGACCCGGGAGACTCTGAAGAACGGGGCCAGAGTTCTTTTCATGGCACCCACGTAGCGGGTACGGTGGCGGCCGCCAGTAATGATGGTTATGGTGTGGCCGGTGTATCTTGGGGCGCCAAAATAATGCCTGTTCGGGTTCTGGGTGTCGGAGGTGGTACCTCATACGATACTATTCAGGGGGTGCGTTATGCAGCCGGTTTATCCAATGATTCGGGGCGAACGCCGCAGAAGCGTGCAGATATTATTAACATGAGTCTGGGCGGTGGCTCCCCCTCGATTACCGAGCAGAGAAACCTGGACGAAGTGCGTGCTGCGGGAGTGATAATTGTAGCGGCAGCAGGAAACTCCAATACGAGTGAATTAAGCTATCCGGCCTCTTATGATGGAGTAATCTCTGTTTCTGCTGTTGATATCAACAGCAATCTGACCCCTTATTCCAATTTCGGGCAAGCTATTGATGTGGCAGCGCCCGGTGGCGATACATCCACAGATCATAATGGTGATCAATACAGTGATGGTGTATTAAGTGCTGTAGCAGATGATGCCAGCGGAAGCCGCGAGTCGGCATGGGTGTTTATGCCCGGCACTTCAATGGCCTCACCTCACGTAGCCGGAGTCATTGCATTGATGAAATCCGTACATCCCGGATTAACTCCTGATCAGGTTGATCACCTGCTCAGCAGCGGAGAAATAACCGATGACCTTGGTTCTCGCGGATGGGATAGCAAATTCGGACACGGACTGATCAACGCCTACAAGGCGGTAAAGGCAGCACAGCAGCTTGCGGGCGGCAGCAGCACACCTGTCGAGCCTGAACCACGTTTGTCTGTCAGCCCGACCAGTCTGGCTCTGGGGCAGGCAACCGTGGGCAGTTTTACACTCGGTAATCAAGGTGGTGGGGTTCTTGGTGTAGAAAGTATTTCGACCAGCGAAACCTGGTTAGGCGTCACCCCGCAACAAACGGATGCTGACGGTCTGGGCACATACCAGGTCAGGGTAAATCGAAACGGGCTTGCCGTGGGCACGCATTCTGCCACGATCACGATTTCCCATTCTTCGGGGGCCGATTACTCGCTTCCCGTTACGCTTCGTGTGGGTGAGCTGCAAACCAATGGGCGTGTGACGAAACAATATGTGCTGCTCTTGAGAGCTGACAATTATCAGTATGTCACCGGCGCCCTGTCCTCACTTCAAAACGGAAAGCAGACCTTTGTGATTGATAATGTGCCTGTTGGAGAGTATTACCTCTACAGCAGTTCGGATATTGATCACGATTACATGCCATGCGTTTCGGGTGAGGTCTGTGGAGCTTACCCGAATCTGCAATCGCGCAGTATCGTCCAGGTGCTTGACGCACCCCTGAGCAATGTTCGGGTGGTTGTAAATATGCTCAGCGGAATAACAGATCACTCCGGACTATCCTGGACGACAGGCCCTGCACGGGAGCTTCTCAAAGCTCCTTCCAAACGGGTGCAATAATCTGCTAACCTGAAGACTGGCTGTTTCGCCAGTCTTTTCCTCTTGCTCGATAGCTCAGCTGTATAGCGAGGATATTGCCTGGAACCTTTCAGAACCGGAGTAGAGAACTGTGAACTGGTTTTCAATCATCACCACCCCGTTAGGTAATATGACATTGCAGGCCAGTAATGCAGGTTTGACCGGTGCCTGGTTTGAAACACATACTACGCAACCGGAGGCATTGGGTAAGGAGAACCCGGATCATCCGATCCTGGTGCAGGCGGCATTGCAATTCAGTGAGTATTTCGGCGGAGAAAGGCAATCGTTCAGTGTGCCCTTTGATGCCGAGGGCACTGATTTTCAAATGCGGGTCTGGCAGGCGCTGCTGAGCATACCCTATGGTGAAACATGGAGTTATCAAAGCCTGGCCAACGCAATCAACCACCCGAAAGCCACGCGTGCCGTCGGCCTGGCCAATGGCAAAAATCCGCTATCCATTATTGTTCCCTGCCATCGGGTTATCGGAAAAAATGGCAAGTTAGCCGGCTATGCTGGCGGTATCGAGCGCAAGCGCTGGTTGCTGGAGCATGAGCGTTGTCATCTGTCGTAAGTGTTGAAAACCCGCCACGATCAACGCTTGGTTCTGACTTCTATTTCCAGTATATACTCCTGTTTCCAGTATATACTCCTGATTCCGGTACATACTCCTTTTTCCAGTACATACTTCTGATACTTGCTTCCATGCACTTCGACAACCGGTTACTTTAAAGGCTCGGTAGTGCGGCTATTTTATTTGCCTTTTGCTTTTTTTGGGATAAGCTAGCGCCAATTTCCATTTGCTGCCATTCAGGTTAATTTTATTTGTCTATGTCCAACGAAAACTACAACGCTGATTCCATCGAGGTGCTAAGCGGCCTCGATCCCGTCCGAAAACGCCCGGGCATGTACACAGAAACCACTCGCCCGAACCATCTTGCCCAGGAAGTTATTGATAACAGTGTTGATGAGGCGCTGGCAGGCCATGCCACCAAAATTGATGTGGTGCTGTTTGAAGACCAGTCTCTCAGTGTCTCTGACGATGGCCGGGGGATGCCGGTTGACCTTCACAAAGAGGAAGGGGTGCCCGGTGTCGAGTTGATTCTTACCCGGTTACATGCCGGGGGCAAATTCTCCAATGATAACTACCAGTTCTCGGGTGGTTTGCACGGGGTGGGGGTGTCAGTGGTCAATGCATTGTCAACCCACCTTGAAGTGCTGATAAAACGCGATGCCAAACTGCACCGGATTACCTTCGCCAATGGCGACAAAACCTCGGATTTGGAGGTTATTGATACCGTTGGCAAGCGGAATACAGGTACCACAGTGACTTTCTGGCCAGACCCGAAGTATTTTGATTCAGCCAGATTTTCAGTTAGTCGTTTGCGCCACATACTCCGCGCCAAGGCGGTGTTGTGCCCGGGTCTGAAAGTTACTTTTACCAACAAGGCCACCGGCGAAAAAGACGAATGGTATTACCAGGATGGTTTGACGGATTATCTGCGGGCCAACACCAATGAATACGAAACCTGCCCGGCAAGCCCCTTTACCGGCGCCATGGCTGGCAGCACCGAAGCGGTCGACTGGGCAGTGCAATGGTATGTGGAAGGAGGGGAGCAGGTACAGGAAAGCTACGTTAACCTGATACCCACAGCCCAGGGTGGTACTC
>PDWJ01002379.1_pt1 | contig 20231 bp, 17 predicted proteins | sample 1430881 | NCBI WGS metagenome assembly PDWJ01 (sample SAMN01162460, study PRJNA174530) | Oral metagenome, whole genome shotgun sequencing project. | biome: Marine environment; feature: Marine mammal; material: Swab sample of the gingival sulcus; isolation source: swab sample of gingival sulcus... | reverse complement strand
TATTATAACGATTATAAAGTCAAGCTTTTTTATTCTAAACTCAATAATTTATTTTGTTTTCCTTGATAGTCTCGTTACAAAATTTCGGGAATGCAGGTTAGAGAGGATTAAGACTTCTTTTTAAGCAGATTTGCCACTCTGTTTTTATTCTGTAAGAATTCATGCCTCGATTAGAGAGGATTAACCCCTGTTCAGTAAAATATCCCCAATAATGTATGAAAAATGTTGTTTTTATGGATATGAAAAATAAAGCCTGTCTTTTTAATAAAATAGAAAAAGAGGCTGGTTGAAATTTATTTTGTAGAGACATACTTTTTAAAAAAATCTTGTGCTATGACGGATTTCTGCCATATTTTCAAAAATAAATACAGTTATGATTTTAAAATAAGGTTAATTTTTTTAAAATTCCAGGATCTGTTTCCGTATTATTATTCAGAATAAAAAAAACAACTTAAAAAATGGATAATTGCCAAAATATAAATAAAGCCATGAATGTAAAAAATACACTGCTACTGAGGCAGGAACCGGATCTATTGCTGTACCCCTGGCATATGCTTCCATTATTGCAGAAAAGACTGCAATAATTACAGATATAACAGCTAATGCCAAGTAACCCTGATTTATTCTTGTCCATACTTTTAATATAAGGTAAATATAAACTTATTTTAAATTATTAAGAAAAGTGTGGAGACTTATGAAAAATAAAAGAGCGAGTTTTCATGACCTTTGGAAAAATGGCATCCATACGGCAGAAAAGGATTTGGATGTAATTTTGGGCTCAGCCACAAATTTACCCATGAAATATTGGAGAAACAATTTCTTTTTTAAGGGGATGTCCAATGAGACATGGCTCAATCTTACCAATGAGAAATTTCCAATAAAGGCAGATAAAAAAGGTTCTCATCCCCTATTTACAATGTATATGCCAGATAAATATGCAGGATATGTTGTCTGTCCATGTTCATCGAGCAGCCGAAATAAAAGAATGTGGATACAAAAAGGAACTAAATTGCTGCACACCAATTATATAATGGATAAAACTTCTGTGATTTTAAAACATCTTTGTTTAACCCTGCCTGCAAAACATGCCATGCAGCCTCGCTTCATGGGGGAAGTTGCAAAAAAGGATATCCAAAGGAGTAAAATATGAAAAAAACGCCTTTGGATAAAAAAAAATGGGAAAACTGGATAAAGGAAAACGAGCCTGAATTAAAAAATATATCAAAAAAGGTATTTTATAAAATGCGTAGGAGCAAAGTTAATCTATCAGGTACAGATTTCTTTATTTTTGATTCTGATGATATATATCAGGAGTGTATTGCAGTTTTATTTGAGAATCAGGAAAGAGCTTTAGAAATAATAAAAGAGCCTGCAAGATACCAGAAATGGCTGATTTCTTTTTTTTGGCAGCGATTACAGGACAAATCCAGAAAAAAAGAAGGAAATCAAGATATTTATAAAGATAAAGGGAAATTGTTTTTTCGACACATTATGAATGTACTTGGAAATTGTGAGGTCTTTATAAAAAACCGTACAAAATTTCAGGGGGTAACCTTTAGTCTGACCAGCCAGGAGCCTCAAACAATATTCTCTTTAGAAGATCTGCTGGATATTCCCTACCCTGATAAAATTCCGTCTAACTTCGAACAGCTCAACAATGCAAAAAATATCGAAAAACTAGCAATCTATTTCTGGAATCAAAGCATTGAAATTACTAAAGATAAAAATATAAATATCAGTATAAGTGATTTCATGCAATGGATTACTCAATATGTATCCATCAATACACATGTACAAAGGGAGGCAGATATAATTGATTCAGATAAAAATCAACATTCCCTTATGGACAGGTATCAAAAAAATTACCAGTCCATAGAAGAGATTAAAATAAAAAGAATTACTGCTACCGCAGATTCATTTTTTCACAGTCTTAATGAAGTGGATAAACCAATATTTTATTATTATGAGTGTAAAGGATTAACTCATAAAGAAGTATCTGAGATAATGAATAAAAAATCTAATATGTCTTATAGAAGGGAGCAAGTCAGGGAAAAATTGAAGAATTTTTTGCGTCCGCTGGATGATATCTCTCCAGGTATAGATGAAAGTCTCTTAGCATTTGATTTTTTTATGGAACAACTCTGTAACAATTTATATGAAAGTATTTCGTAAAATTACTACATGTAATCTAATTATTTATCTTGGAGAAGCCTTATGAACAATAAATTGATAACCCATTACTGTTTATATAAATATAATAGGAAATAATAAATCATGTATAACAGGAAACAGGCATTAGCCTTTGCAAAACAGTTTCGTACTTGTCCATCTTATTCTGTAAAAAATAACCCCAGGTATGAGAAACAGAATGCCCGGCATAAATTGATCTGTCCCTTTTGTTCAAGTGACCTCCATGAAGAACTTAATGCATGGCAAAAAATAGGGAATTCCTGTAAAAATACCTTTCCAGAATTATTCCAGCCCAGTAATCCTGAAGTAGAGCCTGGTCAGATATGGAGTCTCCGCCAGGATCTGTCCTGCTGGCAGGATGATTATTATTATACGGCTCCTGAGGTTCTTGTATTGAAACAGTTTCCAGAACAAGCTCAGTCCTTTTTAGCGGCCCAGGTATATACTGAAATTCTTTTGGCAGGACCTGGGGATTTGATACCTGAGCCTTCCATGATTACTGGATACGAAGAATTGTTCATTGAACCATGGAATATCTATACTCTCAAAAATTCATTTCTGGGAAATTGCCGGGGACAGGTAAAATCCTGCGTGGTAGAGCATGTTCTATCCATGAGAGATAATCTTGAATCCGGGAGGGAAAATACAGAAGATGTTTTGCCTGAATGGGCATTGAAACCCATGCCTTTTGCTGAGGAAGATCCCAGGACTTATTTTCGCAAAATTGAAGTAGAATCAGGGTTTACCTTTTCTGTCAAGGCAGTTTCTCAACTTGTTGAGCAATTAGAAAAAGAGCCCCTTCAAAATGTTTCCCTTGGGACTTTAGTACAAAATATAAAAGAAAAATTGTCTGGACTGTTCTGGGATACAATTCCCCTGACAGTCCAAGAATGTCTGGCCTGTCTTAGATTCCCAAAAGACCTTCTGCCCCTGCATGCCGCAGATGACGATATGGCAAAAATCATAGTTCCCTGCTACAAAATGGCTCAGGACAAAATTGAAGAGATTGTTCCTTTGGAATGTCAAATACTGTATCCAAAGATATTGACCGGAAAAAAAACTATCAGCGGCAGGATTCCAGATTTGCATGGACAGGTAAAAAACCAGGATCTGTATTGTTATATAAAAGGGACTTCAACCAATACATATCTGTATCCTGGAAATTGTCACTGGGAGCCGGAAGGAAAAGATTTCATAGCGCAATTTGACAGGCCGTTTAAGGATGGCGAGGAGTTGTGTATCTATATTCTTAAGTATTATCATAATAATCAAATATGACGAAATTGAAGATTTTATGGATTTAAAACATCTGTCTTTTAGCTCCAAATGTGACATAGAGCATCTCAAGGACATGCTGATTTACTTTGATACAACTCTACCATGGAAAAGCATGTCACCTAATGAGTTTATTGCTTACTTCAAAAAGATAAAAAAAAGGATTAAGATTCAAGAGATCGAGACTGAAAACAAAAAGCGTATGCTGGAGCTTCTTGAGCTGTATCTTTTATCCCATTTTCTGCTGGGAAAAAATCCTGCTGGATGGATTGGGGAAGAATTGGCACGTAACATTAATGCCGCTTCATATTTTGCTGGTCTGCCCTGCCATGATGACCTTATATCTTTGAAGGAAAAAGGCAGATGGCAGCGTGTGCCGATTCTGGTAACATCCGGTGACATTGCTGTAATTAGATGGTTCATTGCAGGTTTTCTGGAAGAATCTGCCACAGAACCTGCCCCCCTGTTTCCTGACTGGGCCCGCAAACTTATGGATGACAGTTTTTTGCAGGGGATAGATATTGCCGCATTCCAGGCAAGAAACCAGTCAAAGAAAAATTCCGGGGCACTTGTGTATTATCCTGTGGCCTTTGTGGGTAACTCTCAACAATTTAAAGGGAAATCTGCTTCTTTGTCAATGGCCCTCAACTTTCGGGCATTATTGGAAGATCGATTCATATCGCCCCATCTGGTTTGTACTGGCAGTATATCCGATGATGGCTATATCCATAGAGTAGGCGGCCTTTCCTCAAAGCTTAAAACCACCCAACTTGATAAAGAATATCAAGGTCTGATTTGCTCTGTCTCCAACAAAATTTCTTCTGACATGGAAACAAACGATCTGATTCAGGTAAATCACATTGATCAGGCATGGATGATGGTTTGTTTGCATGAAAAAGGAAACCACAGACAATTGGTATTATTTAATGCGTGTATGAAAGATCCTGAAACCTTTGTAAATCATCTGGAAAGCATAGAGTTTTCGTGGCTTGAATGGAGCATGGAAAACATGAATTTGGACAGGATCGTTGCGCAGATATGTTCAGATACTTCTCTGCTGAAAATTTTTATCCAGAAATTTGAACGTCTCGTCAGATCTTTCCAGTTGGATATAGCAGATTCTGTGGCTTCCACAGTTTCTCCTGCATCATTGGAAAAAATGAAAGCCACAGCGCTCAGCCTTTTTTTAAGATGGTGTACGGCTAATCTGGCATTGGGTAATCACCTTGGTCATACAGATACTACTCTACGCTGGAAGGCAGAGGGGGAAAATGCTGTCAAAGATGTGCCGGATATGGACATCAGGATTAATTTTTACAACAATGCTCTTGTAGGTGCACATAATCGTTACGATTTTTTTCCAGATCTTGATTGGAATATAAAAAAACTCCTGATCTTTTTAGAAAAAAGGTACAAATTGCACTGCCAGTACGGTTGTACCCTTGACCTTGCAACTGGTAAATTTTACGGCACACTGGCACAGCATTTTGGTTTTTGCGGCCCTGAATATATTGATCAAGTGGAAAAATTTTCATACATGGCAAGAAAAGCTTTGGGGGAACAGAGCAATTGTCCTGAATTTATAACAGATTGGGAACGTCAGTATATGTATCTTACCTATGCAAGGCTGGATGCCAATCGCATGGAGGAGGCAGAGCATTCCTTAAATATAAGCATGGGTACAAACAATGTGAAAGAAATTTTTACTTGCATTGATAAATTATCTCCATGGCAATTGGCTCTTTTTTGCAGGTTTGTATCCACAGTTAATGCTCTTAATATGAAAAAAAATATATTTGAAAGCCTTTTACCGCTTATTCCCAAAAAAATTAAACACCAACATCCCTGGCAGTTAATTACCTTCAATCTGGGAAAAATAGCCTGTGATTTAGGGAAAAAGGAGGATGCAGCTAAATTATGGGAACAAAGTTGTGAGATATGCTTTGCAAAGGATTCTGGCCCCACAATCCAGGTTATGGCCTTAATGCCCCTTTCATTTTTGGAAACTCCAGGAAAAAAAGAACACCGATACAGGGATTCAACTGTAGAGACCAGGATCAAAAATGCGGCAAAACATTTGAATAAAAAACACTTTGATTTTTTAAAAACTTCTTCATTCAAAGATGCTTTGTGCTATGTTAATGCTTATACGGGAAAGGTATTCCCTTTTTCTTACAGATGAGATATATATGGAAGAAATTTTATGGGCCATACCTATCTGGCAAAACTTCTGCATGTCACCACTTGATTCTCTTAATGATAGCTTTCAGTTAACCAATGATTTACTTTTGAAATCCGTATGCTGTATATATGATAATGTCCTTTTTTGTTGCAATAATCCAGCTTATACTGGCTTTCAATTATTTTTTGGAATTTATGAATTCAAATTTAAATTGCAATATCTGCTGATTAAACAAAAAAAGCCAGACTTCTTTCAAAGTCTGGCTTAAATTTATTAAAGTTTAAGCTTGAAAAAGCTAATCAATTAAAAAAAATCTAAAGTTAAAATCTGTATTCAACCATAAAACTGTAATTTCTTCCAGGTTGTGTATATCTCTCAATACCTTCACCACTGTAATGAACCATTCCAGTTGTTCCAAATTCGGGAATGCTGCGTAATTTATCCCATGTATAGTATTCTTTATCGAACATATTGTTTATTCCTGCACTCAATGTCAATTGCTTGTCAAGCAGCCTGATATATACCCTAAGATAATGCAAATTATTTTCTGTAAAATTATTTTTGCAGTTAAGCTCCTTTTAGCCATTGTGTTTCTCTCAGCACAGAAAATTTGTAACTCCGAGGCCATTTAAGTCAAGGAAAAAATCGGTTCCTCCCTGAGGGCACCCTCCCTTTTTTTCCTTGACTTAAATGGCCTCTTCATTTTGAATTTTTTTGGGTGCTGAAAAAAAATTAATTTTGTTTTCTAATTTATTCCATCTTCAAATACCTTTTACCTGTCTCCCATTCTTCACTGATTTCTATCAAGATTGAACTTACAAGCCTTAAAAGCGAATCTTCATTTGGGAAAAGGCTTGCTACACTCGTTCTTCGTTTTATTTCACGATTTAAACGTTCTACCATATTTGTTGATCTGACCTTCAGCCTATGATTCTCCGGCAGTGAAAATACCGTTAATCCCTCCGGGATATTTCTTTCCATCCATAAAGATAGCCTGGATGCTTTCTCTTTGTATTTCTCAACATTTATATTCAGCAGTCGATTGGCTTCTTCAAGGTTCACAGCGTTAAATATACTTCGTATATCTGAGGCTACTTCCTTGCGCATTGAAACCCTTGGAATATAGGCAATTGCATTTCTTTGAAGGTGCACTTGACAACGCTGCCAGGCAACATTGGGGAAAACCGATTCCAAGGCATTTCTTAGACCTGGATGGTCATCACTGGTTATCATTCTTATACCATGAAGCCCTCGTTTTTGTAATTCTAATAAAAATTCACGCCAGTGTACTTCTGCTTCACTTAGTGATACGCTGGTACCAAGAACACATCTATGACCATCCTCCATAACTCCCGTGGCTACAAGCACAGCACAGGATAATACCACACCTCCCTGCCTTACCTTCTCATAGCGAGCATCCAGCTGAAGATATTTGATTTTTCCAAGGGGTCTGGTTCTCCATCTCTCGAACTCTTCATCCAATTGTTTGGATGCATTACTGACCTGAGTGCTGCTAACTTCCAATCCACACATCTTTTCAAAAATTGAGGTCACTTTACGTGTTGACACTCCTTGAATATACATTTCTGCAATCGCTATTTTTAAGGCTCTTTCAGAGCGAAGACCCTTATCTATAGCAGATGGGTGGAATTTAACCTCTCCACGAACCTGAGGAATTTTTAGTGACAGATTCCCTAAGCGGGATGCCACCGTCTTTTCTTTAAATCCATTGGCATAACCACGACGATTCTTTGTTCGTTCCCAGGCCCGGGCATTTAGAACAGAAGTTCGCTCTACTTTCATCGCTTCATTTATCAAAATTGATACAGCTTCTCCCAAACCTTCTAAACCATTCTCATTTATTATTTCAAAAACCGTTTCTATTAGTGTATTATCTACAAGCTGGGTCATGCTTCTCCTTTCTTTGATTTTCATAGGTAAAAAAAAACTTTAAATCATGACCCCGCAATTTCAACATTGGATGACAATTATTTTTACAACCACATGTTTTTTTATTTTACAGAAAGTTTTTTGCACTATTAAATTTTTGCTTTTTGAATCAAGTTCAAAAGTATTAAGTTCCTGCTCAATGAGGCGGTTCATTATTCTGGTAATTTTTACATTTTGAGGTCCCTTTGTAAAATCCTTTAATGTTGATATAGATTGTCCTTCAATATTCTGATTTGCATAGGTAAAAGTGACATTTTCAACAAAAGTAGGCTCTGGCATCCATTCATAGGTTAAGCCATAACGCCTGTATGGAGAGCATTCTTCAACAAATCTGCGCTCCCAGCCGTTAAAGGATTTTTCATCAACGTCTTTTGTCTGTTCCCTGTCTTCAAAAGCACCTCTTATCCAGTGATCTCCATAAAAATTATAACCCATCTTGAAAAGTATAGATTCTGTCTGGGAATCTAATGGATCGGGAGCTTTACGCTTTGGACCTAATTTGTCTGGATATTTTTCATAGTTCTCTGTTTCATGTCCTTCTCTTTTGGTATACTGCATCAAACCTTCAAATGTCATGGTACGAAATCCGCCTCCTGCAATATATCTGGTTTGATCGCTTTTTGAATCATATCCTGTTTTCAAAAGCATTTCATATTTTCTACCGGGACGGACAAAATCTTTTACCTCTTTGGTTTTAAACATCACGGCACCTCCAATACCACCGCTTCCAACTTTAAAAGAGTCTGCTCCCTTGGCAACGGCAACACTGGAGAGGTTTTCAAATTCTGTTGTATTTCGGTATCGGTTTTATTTATGGAGACCCTTAAACTGAAATGAGAAGTTTAAAAAAGACGGCAATTTACTGGAAGTTATTATTAAGAATATGCCATGAAACAAATACAGATAGTTATATGGCATCAAAAAAATGAGGTTTGAATAATTGAAAAGAATTTGAAATGGTCAAGTAAAAGTAGACAATTTTTTCATACGACCATTTTCAGTTTACTCCACTTGTTCAAAAAATCTTTAGGGCATAGGTTTCCAAATGTTTTATAATAACCCAAAAACACATTGTAGGGATATATGGTGCTACGTTATCGAGTAACTTTAACACAGGAAGAGAGGAAAAGGTGGACTATCAGGTTGCTGGCAGAAAAGCTGGCAGAATTTGAAATCAATGTTTTAAAAAGACAATGTTTTGCTGAGAGAATTGATTGTGTCAATAAGATGCGGCAAAAAGTGGCGGACTGGAATTTAGATTGATACTTCAAATAAAAAAATGGAAATTTGAAAAGTTTTCAAGAGCTTAAATTTTACCATTTTTTAGAAGATTTTTATCAAAGGCTTCAATAATAAGACCTGTAAGATATATTGATCCTGCCACACATACAATATCGTTTCTGGATGCAGATTCAAGTCCAAGCCTTAAAGCTTTTAAAGGCTCTTTTACAACATATGATTTTGTATCGGTAAGATTTTGAAGAAACTCCGGAGAAACAGCTCTTTCTGAATCAGGTCTTGTGAAAATAAATCTGCTTACAACAGGACTTATGATTTCAATGCTTTTTTTATACTCCTTGTCTTTAAGAGAACCAAAAACGAGGATAACTTTTTTGTTTTTTTCTGAAAGATAATTATAAAGACTTTTTACAGATTCAGGATTGTGTGCACAATCTGCTATAATTTCGGGGTTGTCTGACAATTTTTCAAGTCTCCCTCGCCATTTTGTATCTTTTATTCCCTGTTCAATTATTTTATTTTGAATATTGAAGGTCTCTGGATAATATTTGTTTAAAACACAGCATGAAAAACCTGCCATTACAGCATTTATAATCTGATGACTGCCTTCCATTGCAGGTTCAAGTAAAATTCCCTTGCTTAAATAAGAGTTTAAAAAATAAAGATTTTTCTTTTTTATGTATTTAAAATCTTTATTTAAAAGATAAAGAGGGGCATTTTTGTTTTCAGCTGCTGTTTTTATAATTTCAGCACCATTATTTTCGCTGCATCCTGATATTACTGGTATATTTTTTTTTATTATGCCGGCTTTTTCATATGCTATATCATTTATTTCTGAGCCGAGATAATCAGTGTGGTCTATGGATACATTCGTTATAATGCTTAAATGTGGGGTTATAATATTTGTTGAATCATATCTTCCTCCCATACCCGTTTCAATTACAGCCACATCTGTTTTTTGAAGACTAAAATATTTGAAAGCCATAGCAGTTGTAAATTCAAAAAAAGTTGCTTTAATTTCTTTATTATCAGCCTGTTTGGTAAGCTCAAAAATATTTTCCAGATCTTTTTCAGCAATGGGTATTCCTGATACTTTTATTCTCTCTGAAAAGTCATATAGATGAGGAGAAGTGTACAGCCCTGTTTTAAATCCTGAATATATAAGTATTTTTTCAAGAAAAGACGCTGTAGAACCTTTACCGTTTGTTCCTGCAATATGAATAGTTATAAAATCATTTTGAGGATTTCCCAGATTTTTTGCAAGATTTTCTGTAATTTCAAGGCCAGGTTTTATACCTGAAGCTGTCTTTTGAAATAATTTTTTAAGTTTATTTTTCATTTAGGTTTCTGTTATTGAATAAAAAAACCCGACCTGATAAAAAGGCCGGGTTAATTCTGAAATTTAAGGATATACAAAGAAAAATTATTTTCTGAAACCCTTGCGTTTTGATTCTGCTATACGCTGACGGCGCCTTGCTTCACGCATTTTACGTCTTTTAAGCTCATTTGGCTTTTCATAATACTTTTTAAGACGAAGGCGTTTAAAAAGACCGTCGTTCTGAATTTTTTTCTTCAGAACCTTGAGAGCTTTCTCAAGATCTTCATCGTGGACTTTAACCTCGATATCCTTCAAGTAAATCACCCCTTTACATAAATTTTTTAAAGCTTAACTTAAACTATATACCACAATGTATTTTGTTTTACAACAAAAATATATAGTATTCTTTAAAAATTAGTCAAGGGCTTTCATAAGAGATTCTTTTACCTGATCTATGGGAGCATCACCTTCAAGAACAATATATTTTGTTTCGCCTTTATCTGCAAGAGCCTTGAAATAATATGCAGAAGCAAGAGTTCCTGTTGCTTCATCATAGTAAATATCATGGCGTTTGTTTATTGCATTTTCATCCTGATCATCTGCACGTGCGGAAAGAGCACCACCACAAACCCTGCATTTGTCACCATCAGGCTTAATTACATCAATATTGACATTGTTTGGGTGTCCATTATCCTCTTCACAAAGTCTTCTTCCCATGATTCTTCCCTTGGCAATTTCTCTGTCAAGTTTGATTTCTACAACATAATCAAGCTTCATGTTTTCTGCCTTAAGAGCTTCATCAAGTTTTTCTGCCTGAACCTTATTTCTTGGGAATCCATCAAGCAACCATCCGCCTTTATTTTCAGGTCTTTTTAGAGTATCAAGAATCATTGGAATTGTAATTTCATCGGGTACAAGGTCGCCTTTGTCTATAAATTCTTTTGCTTTTTTTCCAAGCTCTGTTCCACCTTTGATATTCTCACGGAAAATACCGCCTGATTCAATATGAGAAACATTATACTTGTCTTTGATAAGAGATGCCTGTGTACCTTTACCGCCACCATTAGGTGCAAAAATAAGGATGTTCATAAATTCACCTTTCACTTTAAGTAAGAAAATTAAATTCTATCTTTAAAAAATTTAGATTTTGTTTTTTTGACCTTAAAATTTTTATCTGATAATTTAATCAATTGTCAACCTAAATCCCAAATCAACTGCCTAATTTTTTATAGGCCTTTATACAGAATTGATGAATATTCTTTAAGTTCGGTTCAGAGGATGGTCTTTTGGTTTTAAAATCACCCGGAGATATGTGATATTCTCTATACCGATAATGTAGTTTGAAGTTAAGGTTGTACTTTTGCGTTTCCCGTAAAGTCTGCTCTTGAGCTGCTAATAAAGCCTTATTTTTAAGATAATGAGAGCATTTACATCCAGGTGGTAACTTTTTATCGCTTCGTTTTTTAACAGGATTGATAACTTTACCAGTTTTCAATTCTTTATTTTTTTTGATCTCTTGCCTTTTAATCTGCTCGTTGAAAATTTTGATTTCAGCTTTTCACTTACAAGTATGCTTAATCCATCTATGGATTTACGCATATCAGTGAGTCCTGGAGCAATATGAATTTTTAAATTATAGGTGGTAGAAAACATCAGCACCCCTCCAATACCTGGAGTACCTGGGTCAGGGTTGTTTGGGAAAACCCTTCCGGTATTTCAATCTGAAATCTGCCACCTATATTCAGTCTTAATCCTTTTTGCTTACAAAAATTTAGAATCTGGTCAATTCGTATTGAAGGGATCTCAACAAATTCTGGAACAAGAGCCTGATTTTTAAATTTGCTTTTCCAGTATGTAAGAGCCCCCAGTTAATCAAACAATTAAATAACAGCTATCTCCATAAGAACATCATTTTTGGAAATTGTGTCTCCTTTGCCGAAAAAAATCTTTTTTACAACCCCGTTTATCTCACTTAAAATTGGATTTTCCATTTTCATGGCCTCCATAATAAGCAGTGTTTCTCCAGACTTAACTTTTTCCTGCTCCTGCTTTTCAATGCTGAATACAGTTCCAGGCATTGGTGCCTTTATATAATATATCTTTTCATTTTTGTCTTTTACCTCTGTTTTTTCAACAGATTTTAAAGGTTCCGGTTTTTCAATCTGAGTCCTTTTCTCTACAATAGCAGGTTCAGGTAATTCTTCATCAATATCTACTTCCACCTCATAAAAATTGTTATTTATAAAGACATTAAATTTTTTCAGATTTGATGTCTTTTCAGGATATATTTCTGAAGACTTAATTCCTCCCTCCCCTTTATTTTTGAAACCTGGAAATATAAATTCAAGAAGCTTGTTGGAACTTAAATTTACAGTTTTTTCAAAAGATTCTGATTCTCCTGAAAAAACACAGTCAAATGTTTTTGAGTTTCTTATTTTTTTCAATGGTTTTGGAAGTTTTTTAACTGCATCTGCACTTAGTTTCCCGTTGATATCAAGACAATGAGCCTTTACATTATCAGTTACAATCTGATATTGCCCGGATTCATTGTCAAAAAGAAGGTTGTTTACAGCCTGGGTAACTGTCATTGAGTCAAAAGGATGAACAAGTGGAAAGGAACCAAGATCATTTTTTACTTTATTTACAAGACTTAAAGCATCTTCTTTCTTATCTTCAAAATTAACTTCTTTTAACTCTTTCTCCAAATCATCCTTTACAGTTCTTGTTATTTTATAAAAAAGAAGCTCTGGATCTGAAAATTCTGAAATCAGATTTCCCCTGTAACTCATTTTTTCATGAATATATTTCTTTATTATACTTTTTATTTCAATAAGCATATCTGCTTTTATATTTGTTTTTTTTCTGCTTTTTTCAAACAATGACATAAAAAATTCAGGATATGGATAATCTGACGGACATGAAAAGTCAGATAAAGCTGTTTCAATTGAAAAAGCTCCTGCTTCAAAAGCTTTCAAACACTGAAAAGCGGCTATTCCTGCATTATTTTTAGATGAAAAATGAACAGGAATTTTAACTCTTTTTCTTACTTTTTTTATAATTTCAAAAACTGTCTCAGGGTGAACAAAACCTTCAGGATCTTCAATGCAAAGACTTTCTGCACCGCTTTTTTGAAAATCAAGGGCAGTATTTAATATGTCCTTAATATTTTTTTCAGGGAAATTTTCTGAAATTATAAGACATCCCCTGAATTTCAAATTTGATTTTATCAACTGATTAATTGAATCATCCATATTTGAAAAAATATTTAAAGGATCATAGATTTTGAATATATCTACTCCACAACACCCTGCTTTTTTTATAAACTCTTCAATGATATATTTGGAACACCTGCTTTTTCCAACAAGATGAATCCCTGAAAATTTAATCATGCAAGGAGTTTTTTTCATGTGCTTTTGGAGCATTTTTATTCTTTCAAAAGGATCTTCCTGGCAATGCTCCATTATGGAATAAAAAGTCTGGGGCCCGCAAATTTCCATTGAGTCAAATCCGGCTTTATCAAAAATTGAAACCGTACTCAAAATATCTTCTGTTTTATATGGTTTCCCCAGATAAGGATTTATACACCCTGAAAGAGAAACATCTGTAAGTCTTAAGTTATTTTTTATTAAGTCCAATAAAATCTCCTGATAATAGGAATCTTTGTCTTTTATTTGACAAAGATCTTGTTTGCATTAGATATCTGTTTTTCATCTGAAGTTTTCTTCCGCTTTTTCCCCATATATTTTTATTTCCTGATGATTTATCCTTGGTCGCACAGGGGGTCGCTTTTTTGGATATTTTAAATATCCGAATATATTCCCTGACTGCAGCAATTGCAGCCAGCTTTTCTTCCATTGACATAAAAATTCCTTAAAGGGGTATATTTCCGTGTTTTTTAAAAGGTCTTGCCTCTTTTTTGGTCATAAGAATATTAAGACTTTTTACAAGCTTTTTTCTTGATTCTGACGGAAAAATAACATCATCAACATAGCCTCTTGCTGCAGCAGTATATGGATTTGAAAAAAGTTCCCGGTATTCCTTTATTTTTAAGTCTCTTTCTTTTTCAGGATTTTCAGATGATTTTATAGCTTTTTTATGTATAATTTCTGCTGCGCCTTCAGCACCCATAACCGCAATTTCAGCTCCCGGCCATGCAAAGGCAGCATCTGTTCCAAGATGCTTGGAACTCATAGCGATATAGGCTCCACCATAATTTTTTCTTGTAATAAGAAGAAGCTTTGGCACAGTTGCCTCTGAATAACTCCACAGCATCTTTGCTCCGTGCCGTATTATTCCTCCCCACTCCTGACCTGTTCCCGGAAGAAAGCCCGGAACATCTGCAATTGTAATAATTGGCAGATTAAAGGCATCACAAAATCTTATAAATCTTGCCGCTTTGTCAGAAGAATCTATATCAAGGCATCCTGCAAGATACATCGGCTGGTTTGCTATTATCCCAACTGGTTTTCCTTCCAGTCTTGCAAAACAGGTTATTATATTGGGAGCAAAAAATTCATGGGTTTCAAAAAATTCATGGTTGTCAAATATTCTTTTTATTATCTCCTTCATATCATAGGGAGTATTTGGATTTGGTGGAACCAGTGAATCAAGCTCTTTTGATTTTTCAGGATCATGATACTTTTCATCACTTAAAGGAGGATCCTCCATATTGTTTGAAGGAAGATAGGATAAAAGTATTTTAATTTTTTTTATTGCATCCTCGTCATTTTCACATCCAAAATGAGCAACTCCGCTTTTTGTACAATGGGCATCCGCACCACCCAGATTTTCAAAATCAGTGTCTTCTCCTGTAACCGATTTTACAACATCAGGACCTGTTATAAACATATAGCTTGTTTTTTTAACCATAAATATAAAGTCCGTCATTGCAGGTGAATATACTGCTCCTCCTGCTGTCGGGCCCATGATTGCCGAAATCTGGGGTATTGTTCCCGAGGCTGCGGAGTTTCTGAAAAATATTTCTCCAAAGCCTGCAAGGGAATCTATACCCTCCTGAATTCTTGCGCCTCCTGAATCATTCATTCCTATAATTGGAACTCCTGATTTCAAAGCCAGGTCCATTATCTTGCAAATCTTTTTTGCATGAACTTCTCCAAGACTGCCTGCCATTGATGTAAAATCCTGGGCATAGGCAAATACAGGGCGCCCGTTTACAAGTCCATGACCTGTAACAACACCGTCTCCTGAAAATTTTGTATTTTCCATATCAAAATTGGTGCATCTGTGAATGGCAAATCTGTCTGTCTCTTCAAAGGAATCCTTATCAAAAAGAAGATCAAGCCTTTGCCTTGCATTGAGCTTTCCCTTTGCCTTTTGTGCTTCAAGAGCTTTTTCTCCCCCCATTTCAAGGGAAATTCTTCTTTTTTCTTTTAAAATTTCCACTGGATCTGTTCTCATATTGTTTCCTTAAGATTTTTTAATGCATGAAACTCCACAATACTCCGGCTCCAATTGCAGAGCCTATAACTCCTGCAATGTTTGGTGCCATTGCGTGCATAAGAAGAAAATTTGAAGGATCTTCCTTTTGGCCTACAATCTGAACAACCCTTGCAGAGTCTGGAACAGCCGAAACTCCTGCCGCACCTATAAGGGGATTTATCTTGCTTTTAAGAAAAAGATTCATGATTTTGGCAAAGATTACTCCGCATGCAGTTGCAATGGCAAATGAGGCAGCGCCAAGAATAAAAATTTCTATGGATTCGGATGTAAGAAAAACATCTGCCTGGGTACTTGCCCCCACGGTTATTCCAAGAAGAATTGTAACTGAATCAATAATTGTTGTTCTTGCAGCAGTGGCAAGCCTTTCTGTTACCACGGCCTCTCTCAGCAGATTACCTAAAAAAAGCATACCAAGAAGGGGAAGAGATGCAGGAGCGGTAAAACAGCAAATAATAAATCCTGCAACAGGAAAAACCATCTTTTCCCTTTTTGAAACCTCTCTTGGTTCCTCCATTTTTATAAGTCTTTCCTTTTTAGAAGTTAAAATTTTCATTATTGGAGGCTGAATAACAGGAACAAGAGCCATATATGAATAGGCAGCTATTGCAATGGGTCCTATAAGTCTTGGAGCAAGCCTTGATGTTAAAAATATTGCAGTAGGTCCGTCTGCACCTCCTATTATTCCTATGGAAGCCGCTTCCTCAAGTCCGAAACCAAGACTTAATGCCCCTGCAAAGGTGAGAAATATCCCTGCCTGGGCAGCAGCTCCAAGGAGCATAAGAACCGGCCTTGCAAGAATTGTTGAAAAATCGGTAAGAGCCCCGATGCCCATAAATATCAAGGAAGGATAAATTCCTTTTGTTACCCCCATATAAAGATAACTCAGCACACTTCCCTGTTCATAAATGCCAAGCCCAAACCCTCTGAAAATGGGAATATTTCCCATAATAATGCCGAACCCTATGGGTACAAGAAGAAGAGGTTCGTAATGTTTGGCTATTCCAAGCCAGATAAACAATATACCGGCACAAATCATTATAAAGTGCCCCAAATCAGCAATTGCAAAACCTGTATTGTTGAAAAACTGCAAAAGAAGTTCTGCCATGCTTTCCCCATTTGTCTGATTATAATAAATTAATGAAGAACCAGTCTTAATTAAATTTGCTGGTTCAGGGACGCAATTTTATATTGCATCCCTGAATGAATTAAAGAAAAATGTTACAACGCCTGTGATTCCAGCGAAATCTCTTTGAATCGTCTTTTATTATGAAATCTGCCTTTAAAAGCTCTTCCACAATAAACCCCGGAGAAGGAGAAGTCAGTCCACGTTTTTCAGCAGAATCAATAAGCTCTGAAAGATGAAAAGGTTCCCCTGTAAGGGCTGTGATTGTTTTCAATTTTTTTGCATACTCTCTAAGCCCCGAAGAGACTACCAGCTTGTTTCTAAAACCTTTAGCAAGAAATTTTTTAATCTGGCTTTTTTTATTTTTTATAACTTCAAAGACACGATCATAGACATCAAGCATCTTGTGAAAGCACGATATAATAAAAGCAAGTCCTGAAAGTGAAACAAAAACTATAAGTATTCCAGATGCTGCGAAATTCCAACCATTTAGTTCTGATATAAGTCCCGGATTAAACATTTTTTTATTTCTCCTTATAAATATTTATGCTGAAATTCTGAATCTTCTGTCAATTCTGTAATTTTCTTCCAGCCTTGAAAGTTTAACCATTTTAAAATTGTCAGCCACCATAAAGACCTTTCCCTCCTCATTTGTAAGAATAAGGTTGAAAGTATCTGTTTCATTGTCACTTGTAACTTTTTTTGTTATGCACAAATAATTTTTGCCTCGTTCAATTGGCGCAACAAACCTGAATTCCCGTGCTTCAAAGGGAAGAACCAGGTTGTTTGATGTGAGAAATTCAAATATTCCCCCTGTCTGAAACATTGCATCAACCATAATAAGATCTGTAAGAAAAGCAGGATAAGCCTCTCCATAAAAGAAATCCCTCTCTTTATTATGAGAAACCTTTGTTATAAGAGTATCGTCTTTAAAGGAAAGAATCTCCCTGATTGTTTTAAATGAACCTTCCATAAAAAGCCGCTTGGGATGATAAAGAATTTCTTCTGTTTTTTCAGTTGATTCAACTGGATAAAACTTTGGAATCTCAATTTTTTCATCTGTATAAGGCTTATCTGTAAAATGGAATTTACCCTGGTAATGAAGCTTTCTTTCTCCTTTTACAAGATGGTTTTCAAATCTTGAAAAGATTTTGCATTCTATGGAGTTGTCTGCCTTATCCAGGGAGCTTGCTTCTATTTCTATATTTTTAGGACGCTTTTTTAGAATTTTTATTCCGTAAGGTATTTTAAAATCAGTTACACGGAAAAGTCTTTTCTTGTTATTTTTACATGCATATTCAGCAGCTTCTGCCATGGTTTCTATGCCTGCGGCTCCAAGAAAAACAGGTATGTCCTGCATGGCATGGTCTTTAAGAAAAAGATCTCTTTTAAGCTCCAAAACCCTTGAAAATATAATTTTTTCATCATGTTCTTCTTTTATTGAATCAATAAAGGGAGAAATGATTCCTTCATTTGTTTCTTCCATAAGTCTGTCTTTACCAAACTCTTTGTCAGGCCCTGTAAAAACAGCCTCAAAAGCTTTGGAATCACTTATTTCATCCATAAAGAAATCTACGCCCTGATTCAGCGGAAGAAATGTAAGTCCTCTTGATTGAAGAACCTTCATTACAGTCTCGTTTGTTGCCATTCCTGCATCCTTCCATGCAGTCCATGACATGGTTTTATAAATTTTCTCCTTATTTATTAATTTCTGCTCATTAAGAATTCTCCCCATCATATCGTTTGCGCCTGTATAGTCAGCTTGCCCCTCGTTACCAAATCTTGCTGTAACAGAAGAAAATCCTATAAAAAATTTGAACTTTTTGTCTTCAAAGGCCTTTAAAAGGTTTTTTACACCTTTTACTTTGGTATCAAAAACCCTGTTAAATGATTCAAGGGTCTTTTTCTCAATAATCTGGCTTTCCTCAAGTCCTGCCGCATGAATAATTCCTTCAATATTTTCATAATCCGACCCGGCTTTTCTTACAGAGTCGTAATCTGTAACATCACAGGAATGATAATTAACCTCAACCCCGAGAGATTTCAGATAATTAATATTATCAAGGCTTTCCCTTAATCCCAAAATCTTTTTTGCAGCCTTTTTTATTTCAACAGGCTTTTTGTTTTTCATTTCTTCTTTCAGTGTGGCTATAAGTGAGGATTCATCAAGCGCTCCATTTCTGAATCTTTCATCAAGGGAATAAATATCGCTTCTGCCCAAAATTATAAATTCAGGATTAACCTCCTTTGCAAGTCTTTTCAAAATTTCAAAGGTTATTCCCCTGGCTCCTCCTGAAACAACTATTTTGTCCTTTTCTTTTATAAAAGGTTTTTCTTTTTCAGCAAAAGCTTCTGTCATTTTTAGTTTATACAAAGAACCATCGCTGATTCCTGTTTCAGTATATCTGTCTTTTGACAAGAGCCTTTTAATATAAAACTCTGCAATCTCTTCTTTTGTTTTGCCGGGGTTTTCAACATTGAAATCAACTATTTTTACAACAGAATTCTCAAATTCCTTTGAAATGGTTTTGGCAATACCAGAAACACCTGAAAATCCAGGGTATATTTTCCCTTTTCCAATTGAAGAATAAGGAAACACAACTGAATTAAAAGATATTGAAGAAAGTAAAAAATCACCTCTTTTCAAATTTTCAGAAAGGCTTTTTGATATTATAAAAAAAGGCTTAACATCTTCTTCGCAATCATCGTGCTCCTTGTCTGAAAAATAACCATCAAGAGGAGACAAATGAATAAACCCTTTTATATCATATTCTTCAACAATACTTTTTATTAATGACTCAAGATTGTCATGTTCATTAAAATTGACTGAATAATCATTTTTATCTGATTTGCCAATTGTCAGGGGTTTTACGCCAAGTTCTTTTAACTTTTCAGTAAAAATTTCTGAAAAGCCAAAATTGTCTGTTGTTACAATAAATGTTTTGCCAGAAAAATCATTTAGTTCTTCTTTTTCATCCTCTAATTTAACTGCACTGACAACATAACGCTTCACAGCGGACATAGATTCAGCTTCTGGCGATGAAATAGGCTCATGCTTTACACTTTTTACATTCCCTGCCTTTTCATTCAGGTATGAGGCAAAACGGCTTATTGTATTAAGCTCCCTTAAATTCAAATCCTCAGGTACTTCAAGGTTAAGTTCTGAAGATATTTTCCCAAATATTTCAACCTGTTTTACTGTGTCTATTCCAAGGTCTGCTTCAAGGTCAAGATCAGAGTCAAGCATATCCTCACTGTAACCGGTCTGACGGGCTATTATTTTTCTGATTTCATCTTCAAAACCAGTTGATTTTTCTTCATAAACTTCAGCCCCTTGATTTGTTTTTGAATCAATATATAAAGCAAGTTTGCTTATTGTGTTAAGATCTCTTAGATTTAAATCCTCAGGGACTTCAAGGTTTAGCTCTGAAGATATTTTTCCAAATATTTCAACCTGTTTTACCGTGTCTATTCCAAGGTCTGCTTCAAGGTCA
>PDWJ01002377.1_pt1 | contig 20240 bp, 11 predicted proteins | sample 1430881 | NCBI WGS metagenome assembly PDWJ01 (sample SAMN01162460, study PRJNA174530) | Oral metagenome, whole genome shotgun sequencing project. | biome: Marine environment; feature: Marine mammal; material: Swab sample of the gingival sulcus; isolation source: swab sample of gingival sulcus... | reverse complement strand
TTCGGTTTTATAAGAGCTACAGCTGTCTATGAACTTATTCTCATCTTCATCAATGGGTTGATAAATACTGTGACTGGCTTCAACCTGCTTGCCGCCCTCAGTTTCAAAGGCAGTGATTTCTACCTTACTGGTTTGTCCCATAATGACATTGAGATTGGTGGTTTGACCGGCAGTTACCGTAAACGGGGTTTTAATTTCAAATTGGTTGTAAGTAGAAACTAAAAGGTATTCACCCACCGGAAGGCGTTCTTTACAGGCTTTTTCTTTATAGGAATTACAGCTGCCGATATGTTTTTTATCATCTTCATCAATGGGTTGATAAATACTGTGACTGGCTTCAACCTGCTTGCCGCCCTCGGTTTCAAAGGCGGTAATTTCTACTTTACCGGTTTGTCCCATCACGACAGTTAATTCAGTCACCGTATCTGCACCGACGGTAAACGGCGTAACAACTTCGAAGCGATTGTATGTTGATACCAGCTCATAATTGCCAATGGGAAGCTTTTCAACGTAGGACTTGTCTTCTTCGTAGAAAACGCTAATAGCCGCCCGTTTTTTCTCTCCTTCTCCAGTGACATGATAAATGTTGTGGTTTACTCTTATGCGCTTTCCTCCTTCGTTTTCTACGGCGATAATTTTAACTTTACCGGTTTGTCCCATGACAACGTTGAGTTTGGTATTTTTGCCGGCAGTCACGCTAAAAGGTGTGGCCACTTCGTATTCGTTATACGATGAAATCAGCTCATAATTACCGGGTGCGATACTTCTGCTGCAAATAGCGTGCGAGTAGGATAAACAACTAGTAACAAACTCTTTTTTGCCGTTAATGGTTTGATAAACTTGATGCAGGGCTTTTATGTGTTTACCTCCCTCCGTTTCGCTGGCGGAGATAAGCAGTTTACTCTGAGGTTCAGGCTGTTTTGGCGGTGCTTTTTGTACCGTTTTGACCACAGTCTGCATGGCTTTGTTTAAAGCTTGGGTATTTTTGGTTGAGAAATATTGTCCCCCCGTCGCCTTGGCGACACAGGATAGCTGGGCATCAGTCTCCTTATCGACATTAAAACCAATAACGTGAGCAACAAAGTCAATGCCTTGCTTTTCCAATGCCTTGGCAGTGGCACACGGATCGGCATCACAAGTCTCCTTACCGTCACTAATCAAAATAACCGTCGCTTTGTCCTCGGTATAACGTAGCGTGTCGGCCGCTTTTTGTAAGGAACGACTAATCGGTGTTTTGCCCTTGGGCGAAATTCCTTTGACCTGCTGCAATAAGGCCTGCTTGTCAAAACCACTGACCGGTACTAATACTTCAATATCGTTACAATCGCCTTTTTGCCGATGCCCGTAGGCCATCAATCCCAGTTGTGTATTGGGGTTCCACTGATTGACCACTTTTTTTAGTGCCTCTTTGGCAATAACGATTTTTTCTTTGCCGTCTACGCGTCCCCACATACTGCCGGAGGCGTCCAGAATAATCATCGCTTGATCGGCTGCTTGTGCTAGCCCTGCCAATAACACAGTTGATAACAGGATTTTTTTCATAATAATTTCTCCGGAGTTGAAAAGTAATAATTTGTTTTATAGTAAGATGGGGTTAGCATCGGTAATATTGTTTACCAGGTGACTGGTCTATGGGTTCTACACGTTTCGTAAATCAATTGTTTCACCGTTGTCGGGGTGAGAAATGGTTAATTCAGTCTTATCACCGGCATATCGGATAAAAGCGTCTTGGCTGTCCCGTTCTCCGTGAACCAGATAAACGCGAGGATGTGTTTTAAAGCCTTTTAACCAGCGCAGTAAATCTTCTTGGTCAGCGTGGGCTGATAAACCGCCGACAGTGTGAATGTGGGCATTAACGGGAATCCATTCGCCGAATATTTTGACATGTTTTTCACCATTGACCAGGCGGCGCCCCAGTGTTCCGTTGGCCTGGTAACCGACAATTAAAATATGGCTTTCGGGACGGCATAGATTGTGACGCAGGTGGTGAACAATTCGTCCGCCATTGCACATTCCCGAACCGGCGATAAAAATGGCGCCCGATGCGATTTCATTCAAGCGTTTAGATTCATCGGCACTGACCGTACGCTGATAGTTCGGCAGTGGAATTTTATCACCAAAGCTGCCCAACAAGCGTTTGGCGGCATTGTCGTGCAGGTGTTTAAATTCCCAGTAAATTTTGCTGGCTTCGATGGCCATTGGCGAGTCGAGATAAATGCGCCAATCACCGAGTTCCCACTCATCAAAATACGCGACAAAGTGGTACAGCAGCTCCTGACTGCGCCCGATGGAGAAGGCGGGAATAACAATGTTACCTTGTTCGGCTTTGGCCGAACGAATAATGTCTCCGATCTCGGTGATGGTGTCTTTTCGTTCGCGGTGCCGCCGTCCGCCGTAGGTGCTTTCCATCAGTACCACATCGGCGCTTTCAATCATAGTGGGGTCTTGTAGAATCGGCGTGTTGAATTGCCCAATATCACCGCTAAAAACCATTTTTTTAGTGATACCGCCTTCCGTGATTTGTGCTTCAACCATCGCTGAACCTAAGATATGTCCGGCATCTTGCAAGGTAATAGTCAATCCGGGCAACGGCTCAAAGCTTTCCTGATAACGGTGCCCGACAAATTGCCTCATGGTATTTTCCACATCTTCATCAGTAAACAGCGGTTGACGTTGTTCTTCATTCGGATGTTTGCGATTGTAGCGCCCAGCATCGTATCCGGCCAGTTTGGCTGAATCCTTGAGCAAAATTTCGCACAACTCAACGCTGGCATTTTGCGTATGAATAGTGCCGCTAAAACCGCGTTTGACCAGCAGGGGCAAACGTCCACAGTGATCGATATGAGCGTGCGATAAAATGACAGCATCGATGCTGGCTGCATCAAAAGGGAAGGGGTCGCGATTGCGCTCCATCGCTTTTCTGCCGCCCTGAATCATACCGCAGTCGAACAGAACCGTTTTCCCCCCATAGCGCAAAATATGGCAGGACCCCGTTACTTTGCCGTTGCTGGCACCGTAAAATTCTATTTGCATCATTCGAATATTCCGTATTTTTTACTCGATAACCAGTGTTGGAAAAGACTTAACCGCTTCGTCAATCGCTTTGACGCGTTGTAAAAATGCCTGTAATTGATCCAGTGGCAAAGCACTGGGACCGTCGCAACGGGCTCGATCGGGATCGGGGTGAGCTTCTAAAAATAATCCCGCTAACCTCGTCGCTATACCGGCCAGTGCCAAATCGACGACTTGTGAGCGTCTGCCACCGGATGCTGTCCCACCGACTTGACGATTTTGCAGGGCGTGGGTGACATCAAAAATAATCGGCACACCGGGGCACGTTTTTTTCATAACGCCAAAGCCCAGCGTATCGACGACTAAATTATCGTAGCCGAAGTTTGTGCCGCGTTCGCACAGCATCACCTGTTCGTTACCGCATTCTTTAAATTTCTCAACGATATTTGCCATTTGCGAAGGGCTTAAAAACTGCGGTTTTTTAATATTAATGGCCTTGCCGGTTTTTGCCATGGCGACGACCAAATCGGTTTGCCGGGCAAGGAAAGCCGGTAATTGCAAGACATCGGCGACCTCAGCCACGGTTTGAGCTTGTTCGGGTTGGTGAATATCGGTGATGACGGGAATGCCAAACGTTTGCTTGATTTTGGCAAAGATTTCCATTCCTTCATCTAAACCGACGCCGCGATACGAATGGATGGATGAGCGATTGGCCTTGTCAAACGAGGCTTTAAAGACAAAGGGAATATTTAATTGATCGGTGACCTTAACGTAGTGTTCGCAAGTAGTGAGTGTTAGCTGCAGATTTTCCAGCACATTTAAGCCGCCGAACAGGACAAATGGCTGTTCGTTGCCAACGCTGATGTCATTAATGTTCATCGCTTGTTTGCTTTTCTGTCATCTCATTGATTAACTGCTCCAGACGCTGGAGCTTTTCCAAAGCTGCTTTAAGCACCGCACGCTGTTCTTCAAATTCCTCGCGGGTGACGATGTCGGCTTTTTTGAGTTGCTTGTCGAGCAAGGTACGACCGATGTTGTCCGCTTCTTGTTTGAGCTGTTTGGCAGCTTGGGGTAGGGACTTAAGTATATCCTCTATCGGGTTGTTGTCTTTCATGGTTTAACCTCTTTATGATAATTGCCAACGCTTGTGTTAACATGCATTCTATCACAATAATCTTGGCAATCTGAGTATGCAACGACAACACGCCGACATTTACAAGGATGGCAGTACCGGTATGACGGTTTTTTACAGCAGTTTTACTGAATTGTTGGTCAGCGTGTTGTTAGCGAATATCCGTCAGGATAGGCAGCGTCGCAACGATCCCTTTGAGAAAACGGTTATTGTCGTGCCCAATTCCGGTATGCAGCGTTACTTGGAACTTAATATTGCCAAGGCCTTTGGCATTTGTAGCCAGATCGATATTGTCTTTCCCAGCCGCTATCTGACCTGTCGTTATAAGCAAGTATTGGGGAAGGATATCGATGTGCCTGCCTATGCCGACAGGCGGTCAATCACCTTTGAGTTGTTGGCTTTATGGCAGCAGTATGACGATGGTTTGGCTTGTAGAAATCATCAGGCCTTGGATGATTTGCTTAGACAATACGGCAAACCGCGTCAGCGCTACGAACTGGCGGAGACGCTGGCCCAGTTGTTTTCTCAGTACCTTAATGAGCGCCCCGAGCTGGTTGGTGATTGGCGAAACAACCGCCTGCACTATCAGGGAAAATGCGAGCACGAAGCCTGGCAAATGGCACTGTTTCAGCAGTTACAGCTGGGGCAGTATGATCGCAGTGATGTGCAGCGGCAATTTCATCGGCATTTAACGACATCATCTTCGGATAATCGTCAGTCTGCGGTGCATTTATTCGGCTTTCATCTGTTACCGCCGGTACAACTAAGCGATTTTCTGGCACTGTCCGAGTATGGCAAGGTATTTGCCTATTTGTTTAATCCATCCATCAGTTATTGGCAGGATATCGTGCCGGCATCGGTCAAAATGGCGGTGACGTTAACGGCTGAATCAGAAGCCGATTTACTGTCGGTTGGTCACCCGTTGTTGGCCAGCTGGGGGCAAGCGGGTAAGTTTCTTATCAGTGCAATTGATAACAACGACGGTGAAGTCGAACTATTGGACGATACCTTGCAAGCCACCGATTTGTCAGCCAATCCACGATCAGTATTGAGTTGGCTACAAGCCGGCATCCGTGATTTGGGTGGTAATGCTGACGCGTTGAAACAGGCTGTGACAGAAACCGTAAGTAATGATGCAGCGGATGATGCAAATAGCTTCGAACTGCCCGGTCTTTCCATACATATTGCCGCCAGTGCGCGCCGCGAAGTGGAGATTCTTTACGACCGCCTTTGTCAGCTGTTTGAACAGCGCCGCGATATTAATCCGTCCGACGTTCTCGTCATGGTGCCACGCTTAAGCGATTACGCCCCCCACATCGAAGCGATTTTCGGTCATCACGGCGACAAAGCTCAAGCTGCCATTCCGTTTAGCCTGGCTAATCAGACAGCCGCTGAGGCTGATATTGAAAGCCAGGCCTTATTGTCGTTATTGACCGTGATCGACAAACAGTTTCAGGCACAACCGTTGTTTGATTGCTTGGCAAACAGCTGTGTTCGGCGGGCATTCGACTTAAAACAACAAGATTTGGAAACCATCCACTATTGGTTGGTTAGCCATCATTTTGCCGGACGTTATGTTGACGATAACGACGGCAACGGTAGCGGCAATGGTAGTAGTTTGGAAAAATTACTGGATAGTTTACTGCTCGCCAGCGTTGGCGGTGATGATTGTAAAATAGCGGATGACAGTGACCGTGTCGCTTTGGCAGCTTATCAGGACAGTCAGCGCGAAAGCTTACAAAAGTTTTGTCAACTGCTGCCGGCTTTTGAAGCCATGCACCACCTGCGCAATAAACGCCAGTGTCTGGCCGATTGGTACGACGATGTAAAACAACTGGTCGAAATCTTTTTGGGCGACAGTCCGACAATGAAAAAGCGATTAAAGGATTGGTTTTCCAGCATCAGTCAAGTTGGCAACGAGGCACAGTTTGATTTTGATACGATTATTACCGATATCCGCCGCGTCTTTGAAAGTGAAGAATTGCGCGGACCATTTTTATCGGGTGGTATTTCATTTTGCGCCATGATTCCTATGCGCTCGATTCCCGCCAAGATCATTTGTCTACTCGGCATGAATCAAGATTTTCCTGCCATTGTTCCGAAACACCCGCTGGATTTACGGACAGTGAAACCGCTGTGGTCGGACCGCAATATCAATAAGGAGTACAAATATTTTGCTTTGGAAACGTTGATGGCAACGCGGGAAAAATGTTATCTTAGCTATGTCGGCCAAGACGAACAAACGGGTAAACGTTTGCCGGCTTCGGTACTGGTTAACGAGTTATTGGCGTGGATTGAACAGCATTTTCCCGGATTTGGCAAAAAGATCACCTACCACTATCCGTTGCAAGGATTTTTGCCGAGCAAACAGCAGGTCACTTATCAACCCCTGTACAAACGCGTTGATCAGGAACATTTTGAACAGTCGGGACATTTCAACGGCGGTAACGCGCAATTCGTTGATTTTCCGGTTCAGTTCAAAGCCACTGAAATCGTCGATGCCTTACTTGAACCACTGAATTTTTATCTCAACAAACGCTGGGGCGTTAGCCCCATTCGGCGCAGTGACAATCAACTGGCCGAACACGATATGATTGCCTTTGAAACGGGACTGGATCATTGGCGATACCAAAACTGTGTCATCGCCGAGCAACTGTTTGGCCATGATATAACTCGCCAGTTAAAAGCCAATAACCGCTACGCACCTGAACCGATTAGTCAACGCTTGTTGGCCAAACAGCGAGACAAGTTAACACCGTTGATTGACGAGATTAAACCTTGGGCGACGCTGGACAATCACCGATTAAGGCAATTTGTCAGTCACGATTTTAATGGCAAAACGGTGCACTGTTTGATTGATGTGGAAAATAATACGGCACAAGGCCTGTGGGACTATAAAGCTGGCAATTTACATGCCAAGAAATGGCTGCGTTTTTGGGTAAACCACGTACTGCTTAATAATCTATCAACACATAACCTATCGGCACATAGCATATCAACGCGGACAAACGGTCAATCGCAATTGTTTGTTTTAAACAATAACTGTCAGGTTAAACGGTTCACCCTGAATGCTTTTGCTACGCAGTCGGCCGCTCAAGATGCCTTAAGTGATTTGCTCAGTGTGGTTAATCTGCTGTTTGAACAGCCGTTTTCAACCGCGTTAAAACTATCGCAACCGCGCGATCAAGCCCCTGAGCTGTCTATTCAACCGCAGCAAAATTCACTATATCCTGATCTGATGCAGCAGGCACAACACAGTGACTTATCGGCATTCAAGCAGGGCATTTTGACCATTAATGATCGTATTGCCAGTGTTTATGGTGCCGGTGTGTACGGAGGCAGTCGAACATGAGCGTCAAGCCAGCCATAGATGATTTTGATTTGCTCAATGTAAGGTTAACGGGCAGTCACTTATTGGATGCCAGTGCCGGTACGGGCAAAACGTATAGTCTAAGCTTTCTCTATTTGCGTCTTATCCTTGAGCAAGGCCTGACGGTCGAAGAAGTCGTTGTCGCCACCTTTACCAATGCCGCCACGGCAGAGTTAAAAGAACGCATTTATAAATGCCTGACCGAAGCAGAGCAGGTGTTTAACCGCATAGCGTCAAAAGCGTCGGGCAATGCCGAGACGCACGCAGACGATGATATGTTGCTGCAATTGTTGGAAACGCTACGTCAGCGTTTGGCTGATAATACCATCGAGGACGGTGACGAGCTTATTCGTCGTCGGCTGCGACTAGCACAGGCACAGTTTGACCGGGCTCAGATTTATTCGATTAACGGCTTTGCCCTGCACGTATTGCGTACTTATGCGGTTACGCTGGGCTGTTTTGCGCCCGATGAGATTGTCGATGACGATACCGAGATGGTGCGAGCAATTTATCTAACGCTGGCCCAGCGTGAGTTTGCCGACTTTGGCGACCAAGCCGATGCCATTGCCGAGGCGGTGTCACAGTTTGACACTAACTCCTTGTTTGCATTGCTTGCCACGATGCAGGCCAATTTCAGTGCTCTGCAACATGCCCAAGACTATTTCGACCAGGCCGAGTTGGAAGCAGCCGAGTACAAACGAATCGTTGAGCAAATTGTCAACTCAGATTATGGCGATGCGGTTGCCTTTATTGAGGCCAATATCGACAGTATGAATAAATCGCGCTATCGGTTGGCAAAGTTTGCGACATTTACCCAGCGGCTGGGCGATAAAACGGCCTATTACAGTGATGATGCGCGTGAATTCATCGGTTATTTTGCTTGCAGTCAACTACAAGCTAAGCTAAAGAAAAACGAACACGTCACCTTTGCTCATCCGGTTTTTGCCTGGTTTGACCGGCTGCTTTCTCTTCACGATGCCATGCAATTGGCGGAGAAGGGTAGGGTGTATCGGGCTTTGATGCACTTGTCTCTGTCTATTCGCCAACATCTGAACGAGTATAAAGCCGAACGCATGGTGATGACGCACGACGATGTCGTTCGCGCTGTTGCCAATGGCGCCGATCAGTTGACCGATTTGCCCTATAAGGCGCTGCTGCTGGATGAAGCGCAGGATACAAATGGTGAACAGCTGATGCTATTTGAACAATTGTTTTTGCATCGCCAACATATCAGCTTTTTTGTCGGTGATCCCAAACAAGCCATTTATGGCTTTCGCGGCGGCAATGTTTATACCTATCTGGCGATTAGAAAACAAGTCGCCAGTGCTTACCGCCTGCCAAAAAATTACCGCTCCAGCTCGGCCCTGAATAACAGCATTAATAAGCTATTTGCCAATAATCCTTTTATAAACCGCTCGAACCATTTTGCCGCTGATAGCCTCTGTCTCGACAGCGATTGTGGTGGCGAACAGAATGGCGAACGAGATGACGGACATATCGATTATTATCCCATTGATTCACACCGCTCCAATGACGAGTCAAGTTTTGCTGAAAAGTCGTTGTCGTTGGTTGTCGCCGATGGCGACAAACCCGAACAATTGGCGAAGACAGCTGCGGCGCAAATTGTTCACCTGCTCAATGAAAAACACGAAATTATCGAGCGAAACGAGAATGGCGAGCCAAAGCGGCGGGCCCTGCACTGCGGTGATATTGCCGTTTTGGTGCGCGATAAAAAACAAGCCGATTGGGTTAAGCAAGCCTTGGCCGAGTTGGGGTTGGCGGCATCGGTGACGGGGAAAACCAACCTGTACGCCACAGACGAAGCGATGTTGATGCAGGCCGTTTTGGGCGTTATTCTCAATGGCGAAGAACGGCATCTCAAAGCACTGATGCTGACGCCAATTTTTGCTTACCCGACAGCGGCATTAGATGATATTGCCCTCGTCAGTCGCTTGCGCCAGCAGTTGCATCGCTTTGTCCTAATCTATCAGGAAAACGGCTTTGCCGCTATGTTTTACCAATTGATGACGACTTTTTCCATCGGTGCCAAGTTATTGCAGCAGCTTGGCGGCAAACGGCGATTGAGTAACTGGATGCAGTTGTTTGAATGCCTGCAAGTGGCCCTGCAGGAACAACCGCTAACCTTGTGGGGATTACACCAGTGGTTGGTTCAACGCATACACCACGGCGACCAAGAAGCAGAATTGCGCCTGGAGGACAGCGATGCCGTCAGCATCATGACCATGCACAAAGCCAAAGGATTGCAATTTAATGTCGTTTGTTTGCCGTTTGTTAACTATTCGTCAAGGCCCCCCTCAAGGCAAATAGTGGTTTCTCATCAACACGGTCTGGCAGCCCTACGCTGTGCCAGTGTCCCTGCCATTGACCGGTTATGCCAGCAGGAAGAAGCGGCCGAAGCCATGCGATTGGTCTATGTGGCGCTAACGCGGGCCGTTTTTCACAATATTATTGTCCTTCAACCCGAAGATAAACAGCAGAAAAAAAACGCTGCCGACAGCTTGTGGCATCGACTGGTACAATCGGCATCTATTGATATCAGCGGGCAACCCTTTACCCGCCGTTTAGATGCTTCGTCCTTGACGGTTCAGCGCTTTGACACCGGAGACCAGGAGAAGGCACCGGCATTTAAGCAGCTGACAGAAACGCAGTATCCCAAGTGGTTGATGACCTCGTTTTCGGCGTTGCAACGGCGCATGCACGATGACGCTGGCCGGAGTGATGACGAGGCTGATCTTTTTCCCGCTCAAATGTCGTTGGCCAGTGACGTATCAACTGATGGTGCGGATAACGTATCGGCGCTGATGACCTTTCCGGCGGGAGCCAAAGCCGGTGTCGTTTTACACGCCCTTTACGAGCGTTATATGGACAAGCGCGAGGATGCCGATAACGAGTCGTTTTGTCATTATGCCCGCGAATTAATCAGTGATTCACTGAGTGAGCAGATGACCATGGAACAAACGCAGCAGCTTTTACAAGCAATCAGGCAAACGGCGCAGGTTCTGCTGCTGCCCAATCGTTTCTGCTTGCAAGACATTGCCACGAATCAACAGAGCATCGAAATGCCATTTATTTTGCATTTGCCACCATCGGCAAGGAAACTGCTATACAGTTATTTCAATGAACAAGTGAGTGAATCGGTGATTGATGGCTATCTACGAGGGTTTATCGACTACTGGTTCTGTTACGAAGGACGTTTTTATGTTCTTGACTATAAATCGAATAAGCTGGGTGAGCAGGTCGCCGACTACGACCTCGATGCCATGCAGGTGGCAATGGATGAACATCACTATGAATTACAGGCACTGATTTACACCTTGGCGTTGTGCCAGCATCTGGGTATTCACTGTGCCGAGCAATACGAAACGATAATTGGCGGCTACTATTACCTGTTTATTCGTGGAATGAATGGTCAATCGACAACACCGTTGAATGGTATTCAGTCACACGATATGGCGTCGCACGATATGGCGTCGCACGGTATTTACTACAGTACAGTTGACTGGGTACTGCTTGCGCCGTTGTTGGCAGCGATAAACCAAGGAGGTCGCAATGCTTGAGTCTCTGCCCCTCGAAGTGCGTGACGTACAGCAACAAGTGCAACAGGATGCATTGCTAGCGCAGCTAAAACGGCGCTTTCCAAGCATGATCGATAATGTTGACAAACGCGTCAGTATTGATCTGCATCAGGCATTTGAATTATTGATCACCCGGCTATATCGTGCTCAACTGGTTGGCCAGGCGGTTGTTATCGCCGATTACGAGCACGAGGCCGATATCCGTGTCGATCAGCTACGCGAATCGTTTGCGGCATTAATCAGCGCAGCCGATGAGGACAGACCAACGCCGATTATTTATTTTGACCAATTTATCTGTTTTCGACGTTATTATCAGCAGTTATCCGATAGTGTTGCCTATTTGCAAATGAAAAGACCGATGTCGCCGATTTCAGCGGACAGTTTTCGACAAATCGATTGGCGACTCAGTGGTGGTGAAGACTTAACAACAGAACAACGCCTGGCGGCCATCGGTATTGCTACACAGCCCTTTTGTCTCGTGACCGGCGGAGCGGGAACGGGGAAAACGACGACCCTAAGCAAGGGCTTGGAATTATTGCTTGTGAACAATCCGGCGGCGCACGTTGTCCTGGCGGCACCGACGGGTAAGGCTGCCCATCGTTTAAACGAAGCGCTGGCGGGACAGATAGCGGGGGCTCATTCGACGGTCAAAGAACTTATAGCATCGCTGCGGGCAACGACGCTGCATCGCCTGCTGGGCATTAGTGCCAAAAGTGGTCGTCCGTATTTTACGGCGCGAAATCCACTCCGTTGTGATGTTTTGGTGATTGACGAAGCGTCGATGATTGGCAGCGATTTGTTTGTCTTAATTCAGGCGGCACTGCTGCCGTCGGCGAGATTGGTGTTGTTGGGTGATGCCAACCAATTGCCGGCTATTAACAGTGCTGCCTTTTTCAATGAAATAAGCCAGCTGCCAATCGGTTATACGGTGGATTTCTGCGACTTGGTCAATCCCTTGTTGGGCAGTAAGCTGGCGGCGGTGAATTCGCCGCTGCCCAATGCCATTTATCCGTTGTCGGCTTCGCACCGCTTTGCTCAACAATCGATTGTTGAGCTCGTCAGTGCAGCGATTCTGGCCAGCGATATGGATGCAGTTACGGCGGCGCTTGGACCGCGGTTATTGCCATTGTCCGTTCTGTCGTCGGAACAAGATTACCGTCAGCATCTGCTTGGCCGTTATCCAAACAGCAGAGAGGCCCTGCTATCAGCGCTATCCAGACGGGTTATATTATGCGCCAACCGCCAGGGACCGTTTGGCAGTCGGGCACTCAACGATTATCTGGATAGTCGTTTTCGGCGTTTGCTTAACAGCGGACCGTCGCAACCGCGGGAAGACAGCTGGTATGAGGGCCGCCGCATTATGATCGAGAGAAATGACTATATGCTCGGTTTATACAATGGCGATATCGGTTGTTGTCAATTGATTGACGAACAGTGGCAGATTGTTTTCGAGGGCAATAGACTTGTTCACACCGATGATGTAACACCGGATGATTACAGTTTGGCCTTTGCCCTGTCCATTCACAAAAGCCAGGGTTCGGAATACGATGAAGTTGCCATTGTCTTGGATACTTTTGATCCCGACGCACCCAACCCGTTGGTGACCGATAAATTGCTGTATACGGCGGTAACACGAGCGAAAAAAGAGATTGTCATCTATAGTGATACGGCGCTAATTGCACAGGCGCTGCAGAATAGACAAGCGCAGTTGATGCCATTAAGTCAACTGTTATAGGAACCTCTGTAAAACTATAGTCATGCCAGAAATTTTCCGTTACAGCGTTGTATCTTCTTGCCGTACTTATCATACTGTCTACGAATATGCGCCTTGTACCGAAAAATTCTTGGTGCGACTATATTTCGCTATAATAAACCCAACTGTAGTTTTTTCGGTTGATAGTTTGTTGTTTGGAATGGGTATAAAAAATAAGGCCGCCCTGAGAGCGGCCTTATTTAAGTAGTAAGTAAAAATTAATCTTTGTCTTGGTCGTCGAATGACGGTTCTTGAACTTCCAACCACATGACATTAATAATTCCAAATGCACATGCCAGCAAGACACCTAAGATCCATGCGAAATACCACATAATTGTTTCCTCCTGAAAATGAATTAGTAATGTCCCATCGGGTTATCAAGAATCGCTTGTTTGCGGACTTTGCCCCAAAGTTTCCAATAACACCAAAATGTGTAGATTAGAATAATCGGTACAAAAATCACTGCCGCGATAAACATAATGTGTAAGGTTAAATGACTGGATGTCGCATCCCATACCAACAGACTCGATTTTGGGTCAAGACTCGAGGGCAAAATAAATGGGAATAAACAACCGGCAGCCGTTACAATGGTACCGGCGATAGCGAGTGACGAGCTGATAAAGGCCCAGCCCGGACGGCCACCTCTGGCAAGCAAAAGCGCTAATGCCGCACCGGCAAATCCCAAGACAGGCGCAGCAATCAGAGCCGGAAATGCGCTGTAGTTAGCCAGCCACGAGCCTTCGTGAACAACGGTTTTTTGACTGATTACCATAGCTGCGTTGATATCGCCCATTGTTTTGACTTGATAGGCGTCGATACCAAAGGCTAACCATACGCCCGCTAAAGCAAAGGTGATGATGAAGCCGAGTGCTGCCCACTGGGTGAATTTTTGTGAGCGTGCCTCAACTTCACCATCGGTGCGCAGCTGCAGGTAAGTACCGCCATGCATGGCGAGTAGAGTGACCGACACCAGGCCGCACAGGATAGCAAATGGATTCAGCAGACCAAATAAATTACCTTCGTAGTTGAGACGGACAAACTCGTCTAACTCGATCGGCGCTCCCTGGAATAGGTTACCGAAGGCGACACCGAATACCAACACGGGGACAAAGGAACCGGCAAACAGGGCCCAGTCCCAAGTTGAACGCCATTTTGGACTGTCAATCTTGGAACGGTATTCGAAGCCAACGGGGCGGAAGAACATTGCAAAAAGTACCAATAGCAAAGCCCAGTAAAATCCTGAGAAGGCGACCGAATAAACCACCGGCCAGGCAGCAAATACGGCACCACCAGCGGTGATAAACCAGACTTGGTTGCCGTCCCAGTGCGGTGCCAGAACATTGAGCGTTTGTCTGCGTTCAATGTCTTCTCTGGCAGCGAAAGGCAGCAAAATACCCACGCCCATATCAAAGCCATCGGCGATGGCAAACCCGATGAGCAAAACTACAATTAATGCCCACCAAATAATTTTTAGAATTTCATAATCTAACATGATTTTATCCTCTATTTATTCGAGTTAGTGGCTATTTTTCATAGCATAAGTATCATCGTGGTAGCGTCCTGTGCCCAATACGCCCGGACCTTTACGGATAAATTTCACCATCAGATACATCTCAGCGATCAGCAATATGGTGTAGAAGGCCAAGAAGCCTGCGATACTGCCCATCAGATCACCGGTTGTCAAAGAAGAGGCTGACAAATGGGTTGGCAGAACTTCGGCAATTGTCCATGGTTGGCGACCATACTCGGCGACAAACCAACCGGTTTCTACACCAATCCACGGCAGCGGTAAAGCCAACAGTGCAAAGCGCAGCAACCAGCGTTTCTGACCAATGCGCTTTTTAGCACTTTCGTAGAAGGCTAAGGCGAACAAGATCAGCATCAAACCACCGGAGACCACCATAAGACGGAACGACCAAAACAACGGCGCGACCTGAGGCACCGAGTCATCGGCGGCCTGTTTAATCTGCGCCTCAGTGGCATCAACCACTTTATCGGTGTATTTTTTCAGCAACAAGCCATAACCGAGATCTTTTTTCACTTGCTCGAAAGCAGTTAAATTTTCCGGCGTGTTTTCACCGTTTTTTAGTTTTTGCAGCAACGCGTAGGCATTCATACCGTTACGAATACGCACTTCGTTTTCTTTTTCAAGATCTTTAATGCCCGTGACTTCTTCACTGAGCGAGCGGGTGGCAATAATACCCATGACGTAAGGAATTTTGATAGCGTAATCCGTTTCCTTCGTTGCTTCATTGGGTAGGCCAAAAAGCGTAAATGCCGCCGGTGCTTCTTCGGTTTCCCATTCGGCTTCTATGGCGGCCAGCTTTGCTTTTTGCACATCACCTGCTTCATAACCGGATTCATCGCCAAGAAGAATAGTCGAGCAAATTGCTGCAAAACCGAATGCTGCCGCAATGGCAAATGAGCGCTTGGCAAAGCCGATATTTTTACCGCGCAGCAAGAAGTAACTGGATACAGCCAGCACAAATACGGCACCCGTGGTGTAGCCACTGGAAACGGTGTGGACGAACTTAACTTGAGCAACCGGATTTAACAGCAAGTCGGAAAAGCTCGACATTTCCATCCGCATGGTTTCAAAATTAAATGCTGAACCGACAGGGTGCTGCATCCAACCGTTGGCAATTAGTATCCACAAAGCCGATAAGTTAGAACCAAAGGCCACCAGCCAGGTAACAATTAAGTGCTGTCCCTTGGATAAACGATCCCAGCCAAAGAAGAATATACCAATCATGGTCGATTCTAGGAAGAAAGCCATCAAGCCTTCAATCGCCAGTGGTGCACCGAAAATATCGCCAACGTAGTGCGAGTAATAGGCCCAGTTGGTACCGAACTGGAATTCCATGGTGATACCGGTTGTAACCCCCAAGGCAAAGTTAATACCGAAGAGTTTTCCCCAGTACTTTGTCATGTCTTTATATACTTGTTTCCCTGTCATGACATAAACCGACTCCATAATGGCCAGAAGGAATGTCAACCCCAGAGTTAATGGAACAAACAAGAAGTGATACATCGCTGTGGCAGCAAATTGCACCCGCGACAGATCAACCAAAGATTCACTAATCATCTTTCAGTCCTCGTCAATTGTTATAATGGTTAAATGTAAGCTTAATTTGTTATGCCAACAAGAACAGAAAGGACGATAATTTGTCAGAAATGACATCTTAAACGAAACGCCATCACCCTCAAGGCAAAGGCCTAACGCAAGCGCAATTTCGGCATCGACTCCCCAATCTAAATGACATAGCACCCTAAATATTAGATGAGCATTATATAATAAATCGTTTATTATGCCAACAAAGAACGGGAGGGATGATAATTTGCCTGAAACACTGTATCAAACAAAGCGCCATCGCCATCAAAGCAATAGCCTACACAAGTACAGTTCCAGCATCGACTCCCCAATCTAAATGACACGGTACTCCTACCCATTAGAAAACTCTGCAACGCCACCTGTGTCATTCAACTCCTTCGCTGCGCAATGTCCACTCATAGGCGGTCAGGTAACCTGCTGTTTTTGCGCTCTTTGTGCCTCGAGATTGAACTACCCGATAGGTTTATCAAAGCATTCTATTGGACGAGCATTATATATCTACGCATCGCACATCATTTCATAGTGACCTGCTCAGTTTTTTCTCTCTTTATGTCGTGATGGATAAAAAGGAAACGGTCAATATGAGGGAAGTATTATAAATGAGTGATAGGGATATTGAAAAGACTAATATCCCTATGGTTTTGGTTGGTAAATAAAGGTATTACTTTTTTTCCGGCTGTGCTGTTATGGTCACCTGATAGCCGTTTTGCAGCACGTTTGTCGCTTGGTCGACAAAGTCAGAGCGGGTGATTTTATCAATGGCTTGTGAAATTGCCTGCCGCGAAGATTGGGTTTTTCCCGTCGTTAAAATATCCGCCCAATACCAATGGGCAGCATCGGCCAAGTTTTCCGGTTTTTGTAACAGCTCTCTTTTGAGTATGGTTTTTATGGCAACAAATTCATCCTCTCTCAGTTGTTGTAACGATTGGCAGAATTGTTGGTTAAATGTCTCGATATGTTCTTTCAGCTTGTCGGTATTGGCAACAGGGGACTGGATGGTAAAGGCGATGCCGGCTCGATTCAGTGTCGGTCGAGGATAGGCAAAGACGATATAACCGAGTTGCATTTCGGTACGCAGTTTGGTGAAGAATAGCGGCTCTATCATTTTGCCAAGTAGGCCCATTTGTCCGCGGGCCCGATAACCTTCACCGGCTTGAATGTAAAGTGTTATCGCATAGTCGTCGTGATCAATTTTGAACGACTGTGACTCGTTGTTGCTTAATAGCTTGGCATGGTTGGCCTGCCATTGGTGCTGGAGATTGCTGTTGGGTAACTCATCACTGATAGTAACGGCAAGTTGTTTGGCCTCGTCATAGGTGCTATTGCCGTAGACCATCATGCGCACGGCGAGTTCCGATAACGTTTGTTTGGCAAACTCGGCAAGCGTTTGTTCTGTAATCTTATCCAGTACGGCAAGGCGCTCATCGGGGACAGAGGCATCTTCAACCAGTTGTTTGTTGAGGTAAGGAAACGTTTGCTGGTAGGGCATTTGAGCGGCGACGTTTTCCAAATCCTGGCGATAGTCATTTTTAACCCGCTCAAAAGTTGCCTGGTCAATTGCGGGGGATCGTAATTGTCGTAAAATGCGTTTGAGCAATTCGGGCATTTTTTCTTGATAGCCTTCCAGCGAAATGGCTATCGATTTTTCGCCGGCGGTGATTTCACCGTGCAATCCGGCAACACTGGCATCGTACAATGTCGTTGTCAATTGTTCATCGACCAGTGCTGCCAATAAATACATAACGGTTTTATCGGTGATGCTCAGTGTGTTGTCGGGTTGCAGGGCAATTTGTACGCTGCTACGCGGCACCTTAAAGGAGGTATCATTTTTGTAGTACAGCTCTATGCCGTTGGCCAATACCTCAGTTTTTTCAGCGGTTGCATCCTGTTGCAATGTGTAATTTGTCGCCAAAAATGGGTTGGGTTCGGGCAAGTGCATGGTGTTGACAGCCGCTTGTGCCTTATCGCTGAGTGTGGTCAATACTGTTGCTTCTACCGGCGAGATATCGTAGGGAACACGAAAATACTGGGTTGTATTGTTGGCTTCGATATTGGGTGCCGTTATTTGGACAACCGCTTGTTCGGGTGACATCAGTGCCAGGTGACGATTGATTTGAGCTTGGTCGTAACCGGTAAAAATAGCGCTTAGTGCCTGTACATCGCGGGCCGGATAGCGGTTTAGATAGGTCGATAGCATCGAGACTTCGTGAATGGCATTGCGTTTTTCTTTGAATTGAAAAGCTGTCTTGGCAACGGTGGCAATTTCCCGATAGCGTGCTTCGGCATTGGTGTCGTTTTTTAGTAAATCGATATAGGCGAAAATCATGCCAATGACGTCCTGTTGGTTGGCGTAGCCTTTATCTGTCAATTGGACCCCGATTTCAAAACTGGTTTCATCGCCGATACGGTAGCCGGCCCCGGCGTAAAGTTTACTGGCATAACCGAGTTGCTTAAGTGCCTCCAATAGACTGCCTTTGCCTTCATAACCCAGAACATAGGAGAGGTAGTTGAGCGATTTGTTGTAGTCGTTGTTAATGTCGTAAGGCAGGTGGAAATAAAGGCTTAAATTTCTTTCATTTTTAACCGATTGGCTCTTGATTTTTATTGGTAACGCTATGCCGTCAAACAAGGTTTCGCCGATATGCGTGTCGGCGGTGGGGCGCAGCGGTACGTCGGCAAATAGCGTTTTTCCCCACTGTGTTAGCGTGCTAGCGTCTTCCTTGCCGATAATAATCGCCGACATGCGATCAGCTGAGTAATAGGTGCGGTAAAAATTCAGTAAAGCGGGGCGAACCGTGTCGTTGGGCAGGGTGTCATTATTGCCGACGGAAAAACGCGAATAGGGGTGTTTGGGGTTGGTTGCCTGTTTTAGAACATCCATACTGCGCCACCCATCTTCACGCAGTTTCGATTGGAACTCTGAGTCGACGGCATTGCGCTCGCGCTCGACGTATTTTGCCGACATTAAGGGGGCAACAAAAAAACGACTAAAGCGTTTTAAGCCTTCGTGCAGGTGATCCGGATCAATATCAAAAAAGTAGTTGGTGTGGTCAAAAGCGGTAAAGGCATTGTGGTTGCCGCCGTGGTCACTGATGTAGTTGATATAATCGTCGGGATCAGGGTATTGATCAGTACCCAAGAAGAGCATGTGCTCCAAAAAGTGGGCCAAGCCCGGAAACTCGTCGGGCTCTGCCGAAGAACCAACATAAACGTCAACGGCAGCGGCAGAACGCTGCGCTGCTTTATCAGAAATAACCAATAATTTTAATCCGTTATCGAGTTTTGTGTAGGCATAGTCGCGTTGATCATTGTCACTTTTAATAATGTTGGTATCGGTTGTCATCGTCTTTTGTTCGTTGGTTTGGTTCACGGGTGTTATTGCCGTTGCTGTCATGATAATGATTGAAAGTATGGTGATTAAAAGACCGCTGAGCAGTTGCGTCGGCTGATAAATCATGTTTTTTCCCTTTTGCTTTCGGATGTTGAGTTGGCAGGTTGTAAGCGGCAAAGTGTTCGATGTAGTGTATCCAGTTGTCGGTGCAGGGTATCGAGGTCAACATCGTTGTTGACGATAAAATCGGCCTGTTTATTGCGTTGTTGTCTGTCCATCTGGGCGGCGATGATATTTCGAATGACCGTTTCATCGTCCGGTTTTCGACTAATTGCCCGCTGTATTTGTTTTTCTGTCGGGATATCGACACTGATATTGTAATCCGTGTATTGGTCAAGTCCCTTTTCAAACAATAATGGCACAACTAGCAAGGCATAGTCAACCTGTGACGGGATATGGTCGAGTGCCGATAGGGTTGCTTTGCGTATTGCTGGCAGGATAATGTTTTCATATTGTCGTTTGATGGCAGCATCATGAAATATACGTTTCTTTATTGCTGCACGATTAAGATGGCCATCCGCCAGCAAGTATTTATCACCCAGTAGCGCTCGGATTTTTGTCGTTGTTTCAGCGCCCGGTGCAACCACTTCTCTGGCGATAACGTCGGTATCGATAATATAGGCACCCAATTGCTTTAAGTAATTAGCAACGGTTGTTTTGCCCGAGGCTATGCCGCCCGTCAGTCCGATAATCAGCGGTGTTTTTTTTGTCATAAGGTTAATTGGTTAGGAAAGGTTGTTACTAACATTTTTTGCGCTTTACTGTTGCATATTTCGGCCCTGTCGGAAAACTCATCATATTGTGTCATAATATACGACAAATTTCAGCTTTGGTATTGCCCATGTCGAACCGCACCCAAAACAGCCTTTTTGCC
>PDWJ01004694.1_pt1 | contig 20242 bp, 15 predicted proteins | sample 1430881 | NCBI WGS metagenome assembly PDWJ01 (sample SAMN01162460, study PRJNA174530) | Oral metagenome, whole genome shotgun sequencing project. | biome: Marine environment; feature: Marine mammal; material: Swab sample of the gingival sulcus; isolation source: swab sample of gingival sulcus... | reverse complement strand
TCGTACCGGAGTTGCGGAAACTCTTTTCAGCCTGTTATCCCTATAGCGGGCAACAACCACAGGAGTGATATCACAAAGGGGAGTTTCTGCACCGAGAATCTCAATGAGCCTTTTTGAGATATTTTTTTCTGTTGTTTGTGTGGTAATTGCTTTTTGAGGGGTAATAGTGGTAATATATTTCGCCATTATTTGGCTGAAGGTGATACTTTTGGTGATGCTGGGGTTTTGATAGCGCAAGTCCTTCATCTCTTGCTCTAACGCTGTAGCCCATGCCAGAGCTTCACCTTTTGTGTCAAAAGTTCGAGTGGCGGAAGGATAGCCTTTTCTTCTGACAGTTACTGAATAACAGCAACCATTTTTACGTTTGCGTTTAACTATACGAGCCTTTTTTTTTGCTCCATTTTGAGAGCAAAAGATAGCATAAAACAGCATAATAAAGCAAGAAAAGGTTGGATGGAAGAGCAGGATTGAAGAGGGTTTAAGACAATAAAAAAGGCTTTGCCTCCTTGATATCAAGAGATAAAGCCTTGATTACCCACTGGTGCCGAAGAGAAGACTCGAACTTCCACGAGGGAACCCTCACCAGACCCTGAACCTGGCGCGTCTACCAATTCCGCCACTTCGGCACTTGGATACATGGTGGAATATGCTCATAGATTGTTTTTTTTGTCAAGCTATTCTTGCTGTCCCAAGGTGTTTTTTAATTGCTGTGACTCTGTAACTGCTCTCAGATCATCCATCCCCGGCCATCGAGATCGACCGCAGAGTGGGGTTGTAGCTGTCAGTCGCGTTTACCTGAATCCGGGCGACCTGAAAGCAGTTACAGGACAGGTGAGCAGTAATGTGGCTCTTTTCTTATGAAGAAATTGCGTGATTGTAAAAAGTAGGGTACAACTGCCTCCCCTGTTACTAATGTAACCAGTCACGGGGTCTGTACTTCAAGTGTTATTCTCTGTTGCTGAGGTGTAACTGGTCAGGGGTGCAATAGCATTGGACAAGCACCATTTCCCGCAGGTAAGCAGGCGAAGTGAGACGTTCGTGTACAGGAGTATGCGGGCAATGGTGATCGGGCAAAGATGAAGTGCCCGTGATCAGTTACCTGATAATCAATGATACTTTATTGCAAGCTGAAAGACATGCCAGGTCCTTTTCGAGGGGCCTGTGTTACCATCGGAAATTTTGACGGGGTTCATCTGGGCCATAAGGTGCTGTTCTCCAGAGTGGTTGAGCTTGCACGAGGATGTGGCGGCGTGAGCGTCGCTGTTACCTTTGACCCGCATCCCTTAAAGGTAATCAGTCCCAGGGGGATTCGGCTCATTTCCACTATTGAGCAGAAAATCGAACTTATTGAACAGGCTGGAGTAGATGTTCTTGTCGTTATTCCCTTCACTGCTGAAATTGCTGCAACCGAGGCAACACGGTTTGTCGAGGAAGTCTTGCTCAACAAGATTGGTATGCAGCATCTTGTTGTCGGGTATGATTATGCCCTGGGAAAAGGGAGGCAGGGAGATATTTCTTTCTTAATAAAAACAGGAAAGGAAAGAGGGTTTCCGGTGGAAGTTATTGATGCACAATATATTAATGGAGATATAGTGTCCAGCACCAGAATTCGGGAGCTGGTAAGTGCTGGCAGGATGAGGGATGTGTATAAACTGCTGGGCCGTTTTTATCAGATTCGGGGCATTGTTCAGTCCGGGTTCAAGCGGGGCCGAAAACTGGGCTTTCCAACAGCAAACTTGTGTATTTCACAGGAAGATCTCTGCCCGAAAACCGGAGTGTATGTAACTCAGGTAAGCTATGAAGGCAGGCAGTACGGGGGTGTGGCTAATATTGGCTATAACCCGACCTTTGGTGAAAATACCTTGGTTGCAGAAGCCCATATATTTGATTTTAACAGCGACATTTACGGTAAGCCGTTGAAGATCGACCTGCTTTGTCATCTTCGTTCAGAGATTGCCTTTAGCGGGCCGGAGGCCCTGGTTGCCCAGATCAGCAAAGACATCTCTGTTGCCCATAAGGTCCTGGCAAGGGTGAGAAAGAGACGATTGATAGCGTATTATCCCTGAAATGCGAGGTATGCCTGCGTAGCTGGCAGAATTGAGAGTATCGGCAAGCACCCTGCCAAAAATGCGTTGATGTCCAGTTGGTAACCTCTTGAGCATAATGAAAAAAATAGTAGAAATATCATTTCTGGATGAGCTCAGGCAAAGGGAAGTCTTGCTTACTCAGGGTTTGTGGCTATAGTGTAACGACAGTTACCTTACCGTGAAAAAAAATATGTAACTGCTTCGTACCTGCTCCTAGTTCACCGCTCTTCAGGCGATTACGATTGGCCGTATAGAGCGACTATAGCTGCCAGGCGTGCCTGCCTGGATCTGGACAACCTGAAAGCAGGTACAGACTTGAAGTAAGTGAAACCAGGGTGGTACATATCCTGTGAGTAGTTACCAAAAATATGAATAAAAGGTTTTTTTTATGGCTGACGTGGGAAAAAATACTGATTTGCAGACTGTTATTGATGATCTGGAAAAGGTCGTGAAAGAAAAACCCGAGAATGTGGTGGCCAGGCATCATCTTGGGTTAGTATACCGACAGGCCGGACAAAATGAAAAGGCCATTGAACAACTGAAGAAGGCGATCGAGCTTGACAATCATTCCATGGAAAGTATGATCAATCTCGGTGCCATCTACTTTGATATTGGCGATATCGAACAGGCCCTTGCGCTGAATGAACAGGCCCTCTCCATTTCCCCGAAAATGGCTGAAGCCCATGTAAATATCGGTTTGATCATGCAGCATCAGAACCGGGTTGATGAGGCAGTGGAACGGTATACCCGGGCGTTGCAGATCGACCCCAAACTCCTCACCGCCTGGATCAATCTCACCTCAGCCTATACCATGTGCGAACAGGATGACAAGGCTGTTGAGGCTGCCCGGGAAGCGGTCGCCCTGGAGCCCGATTCTCCCATGGCCAGAAATAATCTGGCTGTGGCCCTGTATTTTAAGGGGGAGTTTGCCGAGTCCAGAAAGAATCTGGATAAGGCAAAAGAACTGGGCTATTCCGTTGACCAACGTTTTGTTGACGCCCTGACAGAAAAGCTCGGGTAAGGTATGGCTGGAAAAGCTGAAATCAACCTGCGGCCATGGTGTCCTTTTTGCGGTATGGACATTTCTCGTCCTACAGAGGCCCTGCAAAGGAAACTGACCGAGTTTCCCATGGGGCAATGCGAGTGCAGTGCCGTGTATGTTTGTGATGCTACCGGGCATAATGTAGGTTCTGCTATGGTAGAGTGCCTGGTAAGTGCCTGTGGTGATGAATGGGACCTGGCTTGGGAACTGATTCCTGAAGAGGATTACCTGACCGGGCGTGTGGAGAATTATGATGATGTAACCCACCAGGTGGTGCCCAAAAGGAACCTGGACGGTCGTGCCGTACGTGGAGTATTGTTTTTTGTTCGGCTTCACAAGGATATGGCTGAAATTGCCCGGCGGTTTGCCAGAAATCAGGAAAAGGAAGAGAACAAACAAGCAGGTGCTCTTCACCCCGGAGCGGATATACCGGAAATAGAGCCGGAACGGGATCCAAAAAGAAAGAGAAAGCGGGCAAATAAGAAAATGATAAAAGAGCTGGCCTTTCAGGGAGACCTGGACAGGCTGGTTGATCTTGCTTTTGACGATAAGAAGACCCTGCGCTTTCTGCAGCGTCTGCTCTATGAACCCGACCCGGCACAACGTTATGCTATAGCCTGGATGATGGGGAAGGTCTGCGCCCGGTTGGCCACCCGTGAGCCAGGGCCGGTGGCTGATCTTTTACACCGTCTGTTTGAGGCCTGCTCGGACTCAGCCGCCACTTCCTGGGGTATGGTTGAGGCCATTGGTGCTATTATTGCCTGCAGACCGGATATCTATGGCGCCTTTACCCGTCATCTGTATCTCTATCTGAACGACCCGGAAACAATTAATGCGGTGATCTGGGGACTTGGTGAAATAGCCTCTGCTCGCCCGGATTTGATTCGCAAGACGCCTTTTTATTCACTCTTTGGTCTGTTGCAGCATGAAAAACCGGAAGTCAGGGCACTTTCAGTGCGGATGCTGGGACGAATAAAGGCAGCTGAAGCATCGCTACAGCTTATGCCTCTGGCTAATGATCAGACCATGGTTTCCCTGTTTAACAGGGGAGAGATGCAGCATGTCTCTGTGGCAGAGCTTGTAGCAGAGGCATTGCAGAATATTCATGAAGGAGAACCAACTCATGGCAAGTGACACTATTCAGCCTGTAAATGCCATCAAGCCGATGTGCGATAATGAGTCAGAGGCTGGCGGAGACGATATAAAAGACCCGGCCAGGCGGGACTACATAGCCGGGCGGAAGCATTTTTCCTCCGGAGATTATCCCCAGGCAGTTATCTGTTTTCACAATGCCCTGCTGGGGTTTGAAGAACAAAATGATGTGCAGGGTATAGCCAACGCCTCTGATCGACTGGGTGATACCTGCATGGTCCGTGAGGAGTATGCAATGGCCCTGGAGCATTATAAACGGGCAGAGGCTATCTGTGAGCAGGAAGATGACTCCTTTTCCCAGGTTTCCCTGCAGAAAAAAATGGCTGAGGCCTATGTAAAAAGCGGGGAGGCAGACAAGGCCTTTGAACTGTATTTTGATATAGTGGAGCATTATCGAATTATTAATAATCCACGGGGAGCCGTTGAGACACTGGAGAAGGTTGCTGGACTGTATGAGGCTGTAGGCGAGTCCTTGAACGCGGCGGATACCTACCGCACAGTTGCCAGTATTCATGATAACTTTGGACATGCCAGTATGGCAAAGGATTTCATCAGGCGGGCTGAAGAGCTGGAGTAAGGATATGTTTACGGGGATTATCCAGGGGCTGGGAACGGTTACCCGGAAACAGACCGCCGGTGGGGGCATGGTATTTACCCTGGAAGCTGATTTTGCTCTGCCAGACCCTGAGGAAGGGGAATCCATCGCCGTTAATGGAGCCTGCCTGACAGCGAGAAATCTTTTGGGCAGTGTGTTCCTTGTCGATGTCTCTCCCGAGAGTCTTTCCCGTACAATTCTTGGTAAACTGCCCACAGGTTCCAGAGTGAATCTGGAGCGTGCGCTTCGTTTAAGTGACCGGTTGGGTGGCCATCTTGTCAGCGGCCATGTTGACGGGCTGGGCGTGGTGGAAGAGCGGCACGATGCCGGTGACTTTACCCTGTTCACCTTCTCTCTTGAGCAGAGACTGACCAGATATGTTATCGAGAAAGGCTCCATTGCTATTAACGGGGTCAGTTTGACTGTTAACTCTTGTGAGCAGAATCGATTTTCAGTCTCCATCATCCCTCACACACTGGCAGTGACAACTCTTGGGTTGCTCAGGCAGGGCGATATGGTTAACCTTGAGGTGGATATCATCGGGAAATATGTAGAAAGGCTGTTAGCCGCAGGTGATACGGAGCAGCAGGCAGAAAGCAGGATTAATCCCGCTTTTCTGGCAAAGCATGGTTTTTTATAAATAAGAGGTAACTGCTCACAGGCTGCTGACGCATAACAAAGAGGGTGGGCGATCAGGCAGCTGTGCCGGAGGCCCATGAGTAGCAGGAAACAGAAAGAAAACCCATAAGAGAGTTTAAGATGGGCGTAAGTTCAATTGAAGAAGTTGCTGAGGATATCAGAGCAGGAAAAATGGTCATCCTGGTTGATGATGAGGACCGGGAAAACGAGGGTGACCTCTGCATGGCGGCAGAGTCTGTAACGCCAGAGGCTATCAATTTTATGGCAACCCATGGCCGTGGCCTGATCTGCCTGACCCTGACACCAGATATAATTGAGCAGCTGGGGCTGCCGATGATGGTGCAGGACAACAAGTCACCTTATGGAACGGGGTTCACTGTCAGCATTGAGGCCAGAACAGGGGTATCAACAGGGATTTCCGCTGCGGACAGGGCACGCACCATAGAGGCGGCAGTTGCCCCTGACGCCACCCCGCGTGATATTATCAGCCCCGGACATATTTTTCCCCTGCGGGCCAAGGAAGGAGGAGTGCTGGTGCGTACCGGCCAGACAGAAGGATCTGTAGATCTGGCCAGGCTTGCCGGTATGCGGACTGCCGGGGTGATTTGTGAAATCATGAATGATGACGGTACGATGGCGCGAATGCCTGACCTGGAAGTCTTTGCTGAAAAGCATGAAATGAAAATAGCCACCATTGCCGATCTGGTAGCCTACCGGCTGCGTAAAGATGTGCTGGTTGAGCGCTCTGCTGAAGCACGGCTTCCCACCGATCATGCTGGTGAGTTCAAGGTCATTTCCTATGCCAACCAGGTTGATCATGCCGATCATATTGCCCTGGTAAAAGGTAAAATAAACCCTGAAAAACCTGTTATGGTACGGGTGCATTCCGAGTGCCTTACAGGCGATGTTTTTGGGTCTGCCCGTTGTGATTGCGGTACCCAGCTCCATGCAGCCATGCAGATGGTTGAACAGGAAGGGAGCGGAATCGTTTTATACATGCGCCAGGAGGGGCGCGGTATCGGGCTGGTTAATAAAATCAAGGCCTATCATCTGCAGGACGCGGAAGGGCTTGATACGGTGGAGGCCAATGTTCGTCTTGGCTTTAAGCCTGATCTTCGTGATTATGGAATTGGTGCCCAGATATTGCGGGATCTTGGCGTACGCGAGATGCGCCTTTTAACCAATAATCCGAAAAAGATTATCGGGCTTGAAGGGTATGGGCTGAAGGTGGTGGAGCGTTTGCCCATTGAAGTGCCGGGAGAAAAGGAAAACAGAGACTATTTACGCACCAAACGTGACAAGATGGGCCATATACTCAAGCTCTATGGGGAAAGACCCGTTGGGCAGGTGCAGAACGAGCCTTAAATGTGATGCAGCAGCTCTCGGCTCACCTCTCTTTTGGTGATCACGACCTGCCGTCTAGAGAGGCTGGCCAGGATTTCTCGTCAGCTCAGGCGGCACCATCTTCGGTAGTTTCTGGTAACTCATTATACCTTTGTATATGTGTTGCCAGAATACTGCCGAAGATGGTGCTGCCTTGGTTGACCCCTGGTGAACATTTTGTCGAAATCTGAGACTGCTTACGGACATTACCTACATCTGTTATTATCTATTTCTTTTCAAATTAGACAACATGTTCATGAGAAATACGGGCTATAGCTGTCAATCGCGTTTTCCCAGACTGGACGAGGTGAAAGTGGGTACAGGCGTAAAGCAAGTGAAACCAGGGGGGTATATACCCTGTGAGGCGTTACAGTTTGATAATGGTGAAAGAGTATGGTGAATTATTTTGAAGGGAACTTGCAGGGAAATGGACGAAAACTGGGAATTGTGGTCGCCCGCTTTAATTCCTTTATCTGTGAAAAACTCCTTGACGGGGCAATAGACAGCCTGGTTCGTTCGGGGGTGAGTGAAAGAGATATCGATGTAGCCAGGTGTCCCGGTGCGTTTGAAATCCCCTTGACAGCCCAGAAAATGGCCCGGTCAGGGAGATATGACGCGATTATCTGTATAGGAGCGGTTATTCGCGGCGCGACCCCGCATTTTGATTATGTTGCTGGTGAGGTCGCCAAGGGTTCAGCTAAGGTGATGCTGGATACCGGTGTGCCCGTTCTCTTCGGGGTACTTACCACTGAAACCATAGAACAGGCTATTGAGCGGGCTGGAACAAAAGCTGGAAATAAAGGATCGGAGGTAGCTGTTGCTGCTCTTGAAATGATCAGCCTCCTTGAAAGTGTCGGCTGACCGGCTGCCGGATGGGACTACGTCGTAAATCAAGGGAACTTGCCCTGCAGTTTTTGTTTGGTCATGATCTGCAGGGCCGCTTCAGTGACCCGGATTGTGTCGCGCAGGCTCTTGATGTCTTTGGGCAATGCTTTGAAGTCGAAAATAAACCTTTTGACCATGCAAAGTATCTGATTACCGGTCTCATCGGCCATTGCGCCGAAATAGATGAGCTGCTTTCAGCCAGCTCCCACAATTGGCGCCTTGAGCGCATGTCTCTGGTTGATAGAAATATCTTGCGTATCGCCGTTTTTGAAATGCAGCATTGTGCCGATGTACCTGCACAGGTAGCTATCAACGAGGCCCTGGAAATTGCCAAGCGCTATTCAGTGCGAGATTCCGTAGGGTTCATCAATGGCATCCTGGATTCCATTTCAGGCCGATAAACAGGTCTTTGCCTGATTTCTCGTGAACATTTTGGCGAAATTTGAGACTGCTTACGGACATCACATCCATCTGTTTTATGTGTTTCTTTGCAAATCAGACAACATGTTCATGAGAAATCAGGGGGAGGAACGTAACCAATCACGGGGTCTGTGTTTCCCCGTTATTCTCTGTTTCCGACGTGTAACTAGTGTCCTGTCAACGCTGAAATGTCAGGATCTTGCGGCCGGATTTTTCTTGTCCTTATGGAGTCTTGTCCTGCGTTGCATAGTAGTGCTCTGTGACCCAGGGCAAGGCTGCATAAGGGCTGAAAAAGACAAGCAGGATACGACAGGGCAGCGTTGACAGGACACTCGTCACAGGTACAACAGAATCGGACAAGCACCATTTCCCTCAGGTAAGAGGGCGAAGTGAGACTCCGTGTACAAGAGTATGCGGGCAATGGTGATCGTACAAAGATGAAGTGCCTGTGATCAATGACGTAGGAACAGCTACAGGAAGTCATGAGTGGTAAAGCAGACAACGAGCCCAGATTTTTTAAGGAGACCATTGCCTTACTCTTTCTTTTTTTTACGGTTTTTCTGGTCTTGTGCCTGGTGAGCTATCTCGCCCCATTGACTGAGCCGGGCGGGGTCGTTCAGAGCCCGGCAGACAACTGGTGCGGAGTGTCTGGTTTTGTTCTTGCCCACACCCTTTTTTCTCTTCTTGGCACTGCTGCCTTTATACCCGTTGTTGTCTTTTTATACATCTCGGTTGTTGTGCTTGTGTCCAGGGCATCCTTACTGCGTATACCCTATATTGTTGCGGGAATAACCGGTATTCTTTTTTCTTCAGCCGGGCTTTTTGCCCAAATTGTTCCCTCTGCGTCTTCCCTTGCAGCTATTACTCCGGGCGGCTATATCGGAGCATTTATTTATTCCTTTTTGCAGGGAGTGTTCGGAGAGGCAGGCACCTTGCTGCTCCTTGGCCTGCTGCTCATTTTTTCTCTTATGGCAGCGGTGCGTTTTTCACCATTGACCACAACCAGGTTGCTGTGGGCGGTGGGAGGACGATTGTTGGGCCTGATTGCCGCCATGTTGACCCGTAATAACGTTGAAAAAAAGGATGAAGAGAAGAAACAGCTCCTGGAGGTGAAAGGGCGGGAAGAGGAACCTGCGGGAGAGAAATATGCCCAGAAAATACAGGAGCCTGTGCTTCGAGAGCCGGTACAGCTGGATATAGAGGGCCAGGAATTCAGGCCTAAGCCATTAAAAAAAGGTCAATACGTTTTGCCGCCCATATCCCTGCTGGATCAACAGCATCAAAATGATGTCAAAGTCAGCCGGGATCACTATCTTGAAGTCAGTAAAATACTGGCAGATAAACTGCTTGACTTTGGCGTGGAAGGAGTTGTTGTCGGGATATCGCCCGGCCCGGTGGTGACCACATATGAGTATTCACCGGCACCAGGGGTGAAAATCAATAAAATTGTTAACCTGGCCGATGATCTGGCCATGGTACTCAAGGTTGATAGAGTGCGGATTGTTGGCTCCATTCCCGGCAAGGCTGCAATCGGCATTGAAATCCCCAACCCTGTACGAAGGACGGTTTTTCTTCGCGACATCCTTCTTTCGAAAGAATACAGAGAAGCCAGTTCCATGCTCAGCCTTGCCCTTGGTTTCGATGTTATCGGGCACCCCAGAATCGCTGATCTCGCCTCCATGCCTCATCTTTTGATTGCAGGAGCAACAGGCGCGGGAAAATCAGTTGCCATCAACGCCTTTATTGCCTCCATACTGTTTAAGGCTGCCCCGGAAGATGTCCGGCTGCTCATGATTGATCCCAAGCGCATTGAACTCTCAGCGTATGATGATATCCCGCACTTGCTCCATCCAGTGGTGGTAGAAGCGAAAATGGCTTCCCGTGCCCTGATGTGGGCGGTTCGGGAGATGGAGCGGCGTTATAAACTGCTTGAGGAGTACAGGGTCAAGTCTTTTGCTTCATTTAACCAGAAGGCTGAGGAGAAAATACCATATATAGTCATCATTGTTGATGAGCTGGCCGATCTTATGATGGTGGCTTCAAAGGATGTGGAAACCTCTATTGCCCGACTTGCTCAGATGGCCCGTGCGGCCGGGATGCATATTGTGCTTGCGACCCAGAGACCATCTGTTGATGTGCTGACCGGCCTTATCAAGGCAAATTTTCCTACCCGGATTTCCTTTAAGGTCTCTTCAAAAGTTGATTCGAGAACTGTCCTTGACGGTTCTGGTGCTGAGCACCTGCTCGGCAAGGGTGACATGCTCTTTTTACCGCCGGGTGCCGCAAAACTGCAAAGAATTCATGGTGCCTTTATTTCTGAAGAAGAGACGGAAAAGATCATAGAGTTTCTTAAAAAGCAGGGTACTGCCGAGTATGACGAAAACGTGCTCAAGAGCGTAGAAGAAGAAACAGGTCTGGAGGATTTAGGCGAGCAGGAGGAATATGATGAAAAATATGATGAGGCTGTTGCCGTGGTTACGGAGACAGGGCAGGCTTCTATTTCCATGGTTCAGAGGCGGTTGCGGGTAGGCTATAATCGGGCCGCAAGAATGATAGAAGTCATGGAACGGGAAGGTATTGTCGGCCCTGCCGATGGTGCCAGACCGCGGGAAGTGTTCGTCCGGCAGAGCTATGATACCTGACCATCCTGTATTGATATTTTTTTTGTAACTCCTCACAGGGCATCTATCTTGCTGGTTTCATTTGCTTCTAAGCCTGCAGCTGTTTTCAGGCTGCCCGGATCCGGGCAAACACGACTGGCAGCTGTAGCCCCTCTGTGCGGCCTGTCGTGATCGCCCGAAGATGGGTGAGCTGAGAGTAGTTACGTTTTTTTTACGTTTTTTTTAAAAAATTACGCACTTTTTTTTTCCCCTGGTAACCATGTATCCATATTTCTGATACTTTTAATAAGTTTTGTTGTTCAGCCTTGATTTGTCGATTTTTCTTGACAATGAAGAGGCAACAAATTAAAAAGCAATTCACCCTAAATGAGTGGCTGTTCATTTTTTGTCTGCTCTGCAGGTTGCAGAAAAAACATGAAGAATTAACCAGTTATTTTTTGGGGATGGGGTGGAAAAAAGTGCGGGACGTGCATACCGGATTGTTTTTCCTCAAGATATTAAAGAGGCTGTTGGTTACCCACGTATGGGAACCAGAAAATAAAACCAAGTGAGGAGGTAGTTTAATGCCAAGTTACGTAGATCCTTCAAAATGTGATGGTTGCAAGGGCGGCGACAAGACTGCCTGCATGTACATCTGCCCTAACGACCTGATGGTCCTCAATGTCGAGGAAATGAGGGCGTATAATCAGGAGCCTGATGCATGCTGGGAGTGCTATTCCTGTGTGAAAATTTGTCCGCAGGGTGCGATTTTTGTTCGTGGCTATGATGATTTCGTGCCAATGGGTGGGCAGGTTCATCCTATGCGCTCTTCTGACTCCATCATGTGGACCGTTAAATTCCGTAATGGCAATATGAAGCGCTTCAAGTTCCCGATCAGAACAACTGCTGAAGGTGCTGCCAACGAATATGCTGGCGAAAGAGGAGCAAATCTTGATGACGAATGTCTACTCCTTGAGAGCGATCTGCCCACACCTACCAAGCTGGCATAAGTCCGGGTTGATAAGGGATTAATAGATAAAGCTATTCTAGATAATTATAAGGAGATAGAAATATGGCATTACCAAATAAACCGCTGGGCGAACTCGCCGCAGTTGTAGATCCGGAAGTTGTAGAGCATGAATGTGACGTGCTGATCGTTGGTGGTGGTATGGCTGCGTGCGGTGCCGCCTTTGAGATTGGCAAATGGGCACCGGAAGGAATGAAGATTATTCTGTGTGACAAGGCCTCTCTTGAGCGTTCCGGTGCTGTTGCTCAGGGGCTGTCAGCTATTAACACCTATATCGGTGAAAACGCCATTGAAGATTACGTAAAGATGGTACGTAATGACCTCATGGGCGTTGTCCGTGAAGACCTTATCTATGACCTTGGACGTCACGTTGATGAGTCAGTCAAGCTGTTCGAGGAATGGGGGCTTCCAGTATGGAAGAAAAACGATGCAGGCGAGAACCTTGATGGCGCCAAGCCTGCTCCGACCCTGCGTGAAGGGGGAACCCCTGTACGTACTGGAAAATGGCAAATCATGATCAATGGTGAGTCTTACAAGTGTATCGTTGCTGAGCCTGCGAAGAAATCTCTTGGCGAAGACAATATCCATGAGCGTGTTTTCATCGTAAAGATGCTTCTTGACAAAAACAAGGAGAACACCATTGCCGGTGCTGTCGGTTTTTCTACCCGTGAAAACAAGGTTCACGTTTACAGGTGCAAGACCGCCCTGGTTGCCTGTGGTGGTGCAGTGAATATTTTCCGGCCACGCTCAACCGGTGAAGGCAAAGGCCGCGCCTGGTATCCAGTATGGAACGCTGGCTCCACCTACACCATGTGTGCTCAGGTAGGTGCTACCTTGACTATGATGGAAAACCGCTTCACCCCTGCCCGTTTTAAAGATGGTTATGGCCCTGTTGGCGCCTGGTTCCTTCTGTTCAAAGCAAAAGTTCAAAACGGTCTAGGCGAATTCTATGCTAATACTGACGCGGTTAAGGATGAACTTTCCAAGTATATGCCTTACGGCCAGTCAGCGGTTACTCCAACCTGTCTGCGTAACCATCTGATGCTGAATGAACTGAAAGCTGGTCGCGGGCCGATTTACATGGCTACTGACGTCGCTCTGAACCAGTTCCTCGACGATCAGCGGGCTGCTGGTAAAGATGAGAAAGCTGTTAAGAAGTTCTGGAAACACCTTGAGTCTGAAGCATGGGAAGACTTCCTGGATATGTCTGTTGGCCAGGCTGGTCTGTGGGCTGGAGCAAACATCGAGCCTGAAAAAGTTGGGTCAGAAATTATGCCCACCGAACCTTACATGCTCGGTTCTCACTCCGGTTGCTGTGGTATCTGGACTTCTGGTCCGGAAGAGGATTGGGTCCCTTCAGTCGATGGCCCCCGTTCCCATCAGTACAAGTGGGGCTACAACCGTATGACCACAGTTAACGGTCTGTTTACAGCTGGTGACGGCGTTGGTGCTTCCGGTCACAAGTTCTCCTCCGGCTCTCATGCGGAAGGACGTATCGCAGCCAAGCAAATGGTCAAGTATTGTCGTGACAATGCTGACTTCACTCCCGAACTGGCCCAGACCGCTCAGGAACTGGCTGATGAAATTTATGCACCTGTCAAGCGTTATCATGAATTTGTCGGCGCTTCTACCGCAGCAGATGTTAATCCTAACTACTGCAAGCCCTCCGGTATGATGATGCGTTTGATGAAAGCTACCGATGAGTATGGCGGTGGTGTTGCAACCTACTATATGACCTCTGGTAAACTGCTGAATATTTGCCTGGATCTTCTTGCCATGCTGCGTGAAGATGCTGAGAAGATGGCAGCCGGTGACCTGCACGAGTTGATGCGTGCCTGGGAAAACTATCACCGTATCTGGTGTGTTGAAACCCATATCCGTCACATTGAGTTCCGTAAGGAATCCCGTTATCCCGGATTCTATTATCGCTCTGACTTCCCAACCTGTGACGACGAAAACTGGAAAGCTTTCGTTAACTCCACCTTTGATCCTGAAACCAAGGAATGGAAGTGTGAGAAGGTTGAATGTCTTAACATTATCGAGACCGATCCTTGGATCTAATTCAACTTCGACCTTGATTGTGTGACTTATAATCTCCAGACTCCTGTGAGGGGTCTGGAGATTTTTTGTATATCCGGTTTTTTGTTTGAGTTGATACGGAAGATAAGGTAAATCTTCTCTTCGGATCAATTGAACCAGAAAGCACCTTTCGTCAATATGAGATTTATGGAGGTTTGGCATGAGTGACACTGCAGGAAATGGTGCAGTATTAGTTGTCGGCGGCGGCATCAGCGGCCTGACAGCTGCCCTCGAAGCCGCAGAAGTTGGTAAGGACGTTTTTCTAGTGGAGAAAAACCCTTATCTGGGGGGCCGTGTAGCACAATTGAATCAATATTTTCCAAAACTTTGTCCTCCTACCTGCGGGCTTGAAATTAATTTCAGACGCATAAAGGACAGCCGGAATATCAGGACCTATACCCTTACTGTCATCAAGGAAATATCTGGAGAACCAGGTAATTTCAAGGTGGAACTGGAAACAACACCCCGGTATGTGAAAAATAACGGCAGGGCCTGTGCCTCTTGTGTTGAAGCCTGTAAGGACGAAATAGATAATCCCTTTAACTTTGGTATGGACCGGGTCAAGGCTTTGTACATTCCTCATGAGATGGCCTATCCCATGCGATTTGTAGCAGAGAAGGACGCTATTTCCGAGGAAAGCCTGGCAGCGATGAAGGCTGCCTGTGACTATGGCGAAGGATGTGTTGATCTGAGTATGGAACCCAAGACATTTACCTTGCATGTGAGTTCCATAATCTGGGCCACTGGCTGGAATCCATATGATCCTGAAAAGATAGAAAACCTGAAATATTCGTCATCACCGGCTATTATAACCAATATGATCATGGAACGTCTGGCTGCCCCCAATGGCCCGACAGCCGGGAAAATCCTGCGTCCTGGTGACGATAAGGAACCAGAATCATTTGCTTTTGTGCAATGTGCCGGTTCCCGCGATGAAAATCATATGGAGCATTGTTCCTATATTTGTTGTATGGCCACATTCAAGCAGATTTCATATATTCGCGAGCAGTATCCTGAAGCCAAAATCTATGTTTTTTATATAGATTTTCGTACCCCTGGCAAGTATGAGAGTTTTCGGGCCAAATTTACAGATGATGAAAACACGGTGTTTATCAAGGGTAAAGTTGCTGATATTGTTGCTGAAGGAGACGGCGGGGTTACTGTTGTTGCTGAAAATACGCTTACTGCCACCAGGGTTCAGCAGAAAGTTGACATGTGTGTTTTGGCGACTGGAATGAAACCGGCTCTTGAAAACGGGCAGCAGTACGGCCTGACAATTGATGGTAACGGTTTTATTGTATCCGAGCCTGAAAAAGGCATGATTTCTGCCGGCTGTGCCAAAGCTGCTGTTGATGTATATACCAGCGGTCAGTCTTCCACTGCAGCGGCTCTTAAAGCAATTCAGACTGGACGCTAGGAGGAGAGGCAATGGAAAAAGTATATGGTGGATATCTTTGTACCGGGTGCGGTATAGGCAATGTGCTTGATATTGACGGGTTAAAGGATGCTGCATCTGAACTTGGTATTGAATTGAAGGAAAATGCACGTCTCTGCGTTCCGGAAGGACGTGCCATGATAGCGAAAGATATCAGCGAAAAAGGTGTGAACACTATTGTTGTTTGCGGATGCTCTCCCCGGGTTATGCAGGAGGAGTTTAATTTTGGCGATAACACAATAACAATTCGCTGTAACTTGCGAGAGCAGGTAGCATGGGCTGTAGGTGAGCCTGAAGATGGAGAGGCTTTTTCTGATACAGAAAAAGAATTCATCAATGAGATGGGTCAGGATTATGTACGGATGGCAGTTACTCGTGCGCAAAAAACCGAGAAGCCTGATCCATACAAAATGGAATCAATCAGCAAGAAAATTCTGGTTATGGGAGGTGGTATAGCTGGTCTTACCGCTGCCAAGGAAGCGGCCAGAGCCGGTTATGAGGTAACCCTTGTCGAAAAAGAGGAAGTGCTTGGCGGCAAGGCGCTGGGCTGGCGCAAAATGTTTCCGACAACCTATCCGTATGCTGAACTTGAAGCACCTAATATTGAGCAGCTGATAGCTGATGCGGAAAGTGATGCCCGGATAACAGTGAAAACAGCGACAGAAGTTGCCCGTATCGCTGGAGCTCCCGGCGAATTTAATGTTACCTTGAAAGCAGCCGGCAGCAGGACCGAGTGGGACGCCCCTGAGCGGGTGACTGTTGACGAGCAGGAGAAAATAGAAAAAGGAGAAATTGAAGACCCCAACGCCGGGCTCATTAAATACACAGAGAAGAACGCTGACGGTGAAATGTTTGGTGCTGTGGTTCTTGCTACCGGCTGGAAACCTGCCGATGTTTCTGAGTTTGACCATCTTGGTTACGGGAAGGTCAATAACGTTGTCACCAACGCTGAATTTGAGAAAATGGCGAAAAACGGGACCGTGCCGGCGAAGGTCGCCTTTGTCCTCAGCCCCGGTGCCAAGGAAGATGACAAGGATTTTCCGTATTGTAATTCTGTAACCTCCATGGTTGCCCTGAAGCAGGCCAACTATGTGGTTGACGATAATCCGGAAGACGGTGCCGCTTTTGTTTTGTATCAGCATATGCGGACACCCGGCAACGCAGAAATGTACTACAAGAGTATGCAGGCCAAAGACAACGTGTTTATGACCAAGGCTGCCGTGACCAAAGTAGAGGCAAATGGCAGTGGCCTTGTCGTTACCGCTGAAAATACCCTTTTTGGTGAGGATCTTGCCCTTGAAGTTGACATGGTGGTTCTTTCAGCGGGAATGGTGCCTACGACCGCCCATGAACATGTGATTAACCTGGCATACAGACAGGGCCCTGCTTTCCTGGATCTGGACCTTTTTGACGGGTACGCTGACTCACATTTTATCTGTTTTCCCTACGAAACCCGCAGAACCGGTATCTACGCCTGTGGCGGTGTCCGCAAGGCCGAAACCATGGAGGAAACCATAGACGATGCCACCGGGGCTGCGCTCAAGGCAATTCAGTGTATAGAGTCTGCAAACCGAGGCGTTGCTGTTCATCCTCGCTCCGGTGATCAGACCTTTCCTGATTTTTTCTTTTCCCGATGTACGCAATGTAAGCGCTGTACAGAAGAATGTCCGTTCGGCGCACTTGATGACGATGAAAAAGGCACGCCTCTGCCCAACCCGACCCGTTGCCGTCGCTGCGGTACCTGTATGGGTGCATGCCCTGAACGTATCATCAATTTTGCCGATTATTCCATTGACATGATCGGGTCCATGGTCAAATCCATAGAAGTGCCTGATGATGATGAAGATAAATTACGAATTGCCGTCTTTGTCTGTGAAAATGACGCCTATCCAGCGATTGACATGTCCGGTATGCATCGCAACAAGATGAATGCACTGGTTCGTTTTATTCCGGTTCGCTGCCTTGGCTCCGTGAACATGGTGTGGATCAAGGATGCCATGTCTTCCGGGATGGATGGTGCTCTTCTGCTTGGCTGCAAGTATGGCGATGATTACCAGTGCCATTTTGTCAAAGGATCAGAAATAGCAACCAAACGCATGGAAAATATTGGTGAAACCCTTGGTTCTCTTGGTCTAGAGCCTGAACGATGCGGTGTTCGTGAGATCGCGATTTCCGATTATGATAAGGTTCCGGGTATTATTGATGAGTTTGTTGAGGAAATCATTGAAATGGGACCAAATCCATTCAAGGGCTTTTAATCCCCTGTTTATCTTTGATACCGGCCTGCCTGGAGTGGCGGTCGGTATCTGCAGTTTTTTTAATGTATGCCGTTATTAAGATATGTGGATTTTTCTTATTTCATGACAGGAGGATACAATGTCTATGAATGTTCAACCTGATTTACAGTTTATTAAGGATATGAAGGAGGCTGGCGGCGACACTTTAAAGCAGTGCTATCAATGTGCTACCTGTTCTGTAGCCTGTCCGCTTTCCACAGACGGCGACCCCTTCCCCCGCCGTGAAATGATTCTGGCGCAATGGGGAATGAAGGATAAATTGCTGGCTGATGCCAATGTTTTTCTCTGTCATCAGTGTGGTGACTGTTCTGATATGTGTCCAAGAGGTGCTAAACCTGGAGATGTGCTTGGCGCTATCAGGGCGTATGCCTATAAATTTTATGGTTGGCCAAAAGGTTTGGCCAACCTTTGCAGCTCTGTCAAAAATTTGCCAGTTCTGATCGGGATACCAGCGGTAGTGATTTTTGTTATGTGGGCTATTTCCGGTGGAATGCATATCCCGGCAGAAGAACAGTTTGCCCGAGTTGGTTATACTCATTTTTTTGGGCACTGGGATTTTCGTCTTCTAGCCAAAAATGTGCTGTTTATCGACTTGATCATGCTCACATCAGTAGGTATAGCTGTCTTTTCGCTGTATAAGGGGCTTTCTGCCATGTGGAAGAAGATGGAAGAGAATCTCGGGGTGGGCGAGATGCTGTATCGACCGTCTGCAGGCCGGTTTATCAGTGATTTCCTTTGGCCTTCCGTAGTGGAAAGTGTCAAGCACAGCAGGTTTGAGGAGTGCTCATTCAATGCTGACCGGGTTAAAGGCCATAAGCCTTTGATGTGGTCTTTTATTGGGCTGTTTATTGTAACATGTTACTCCCTTTTTACGCAGGATGTCGTTGGTATCTTTATCCCATCCATGCATGGACCAATTTCCATGTGGAACCCTTTTAAATTACTTGCTAATGTTTCATCAGTAGCTCTGCTGGTTGGTATCGGTATTCTATGGATGAATCGTACAAAGCAGGAGGAACAGGGAAAGGCATCAAAAAACTTTTATGACTGGTTTTTGATCTGGATTATTGCCGGGGTCGGTGTGACCGGTTTTAGCGCACAGCTGCTTCGTCTGGTAGGAATCCCTTCACTTGGCTATGTTGTTTATTATCTGCATCTTGTCGCAGTGATGATGCTCTTTCTTTATCTGCCATACACTAAGTTTGCTCATATCGTGTATAGAACCTTTGCCCTGGCTTTTGAACGATACCGTGAATCTGTTTATGTAAAAGATCCGTTGAACGAATAGTGCCCGGCAAAATATATCTTTGTAAAGCCGATGGCGCGCTGCCTTCGGCTTTTTTGTTTGCCCGGCATGGTGAGCCTTGCCCCGGATTACTCACGGTAACTGCTCCCGGCTTACCTGTCGCCGGGCGATCACGACCTGCTGCATAAAGGGGTATCACTGCCAATCGCGCTTACCCGAATCTGGGCAACCTGAAAGCAGTTACAGACTTGAAGCAAGTAAGATAAAGAGGGTACATACCCTATGAGTAGTTACACATTTTTTTAAAAATATATTGACTGAGCTGGTGACCTGTGTTTAAATTAATAGTTCATGCTGGCGTAGCTCAATTGGTAGAGCACCTGATTTGTAATCAGGCGGTTGCGGGTTCAAGTCCCATCGCCAGCTCCATGGAAAAGGCTGGTTAAGCACAAGATCGCAAGATTTTTTGTGTTTATTGAGCTGGTGTCCTGTCAACGCTGCTCTGTCGTATCCTGCTTGTCTTTTTCAGCCCTTGTGCAGTCTTGCCCTGTATCACACAGTGCTACGATGCAGCGCAGGGCAAGGCTGCATAAGGACAAGAAAAATCCGGAGCAATATACTGACATTTCAGCGTTGACATGACACCAGGTAATATTGAGGAGGGGTTCCCGAGTGGCCAAAGGGAACAGACTGTAAATCTGTCGGCGAAGCCTTCGGAGGTTCGAATCCTCCCCCCTCCACCATATGATTTCTTTATGTTGTTTGCTGTTATGGGCGGGAATAGCTCAATTGGTAGAGCATCAGCCTTCCAAGCTGAGGGTTGCGGGTTCGAGTCTCGTTTCCCGCTCCATCTGTTGTCAGCAGCATGGAAAATATATTAACTGTAATTGCTTTCATTTCGTCCGTCCTCGGGCGACTGCGAAGGCTTGCGATGGCTGCTGGAGAGATTTAGCTGTCAGTCAGGTTTGCCTGTTTGGGCAAGTTGTGATCAGTTACACGTCAGAAGCAGGGAATAATGAAGAAGTACAAACCCCGTGACTGGTTACGGTACAGGCTTAAAAAGTGAAACAGGGCAGGGTGAACATACCCTGTGTGCAGTTTTTTAATCTAATTAAAGGCCCACGTAACTCAGTGGTAGAGTACCTCCTTGGTAAGGAGGAAGTCACCGGTTCAAGTCCGGTCGTGGGCTCCACATGTCAGTCGATTGCGCTTTCAGGTCGGCTGAGTCTAATTGAACTTTTGTCCAAGGAGATGTGAAATGGCAAAGGAAAAATTTGAGCGGACGAAGCCCCATGTCAATGTTGGGACAATAGGGCATATTGACCACGGCAAGACGACCCTGACGGCTGCGATCA
>PDWJ01002376.1_pt1 | contig 20243 bp, 17 predicted proteins | sample 1430881 | NCBI WGS metagenome assembly PDWJ01 (sample SAMN01162460, study PRJNA174530) | Oral metagenome, whole genome shotgun sequencing project. | biome: Marine environment; feature: Marine mammal; material: Swab sample of the gingival sulcus; isolation source: swab sample of gingival sulcus... | reverse complement strand
TTCTCTTGGTCGAGAACGGAAAGTAACCGTTACCGCGGTCTCGGTGAAACCTATGCGAGTCTCCCCAGCAAAGCTGGGGGTTTACCTGTATTAATTATGCCAAATTACACCCAGCTTGGCGCTGTATCAATCGAACACCGGGCAGCAGGGTTTTGATTGTGGCAATAATGATAAGAAAAGGCGCGAAACAAGCGTACTAAAAACACCAAGGAAATAAGTAAGAGGATGCAAATAGTTCAGATAAAAATAAGCACTAGGGCGATGCCAAAAAATGCGTAAATCAATGCCAAAAAAAAGCGCCGTGCTACAGCTACAGGTCTGAACTAACCCACCTGAAGATCAATAAATTCAAGGCATTCAGGACATTAAAGGAAGTAAAAAGAAGTGATTATGGCGGTCAGGGAGGGATTCGAACCCTCGATACGTTTCCGTATACACACTTTCCAGGCGTGCTCCTTCGGCCACTCGGACACCTGACCTGCTCTGTCTCTTGATAGAGAGGCGCGCATTTTAGCATAGCCTTATGTCATAGCAAGAGTTTTAGCCCAAAAAGGCGTAATTTCAAAGCACTTATGTATCTGAAGCCGGTTATTTAATAGCCCGGTGTTGCACCCGTGCATTTAGTTTTTTCAATAGAGTGATTTTGTACAAGCGTATCCCGCAATGATACACGGGGTACACACTGTTACGATTAACATCTGCCGGTTTTAAACTGGCGCAACATCAGGGATAACGGGGCTTTCAGGATCTGTTAGCCAGCTTCTTTACTCGGTAAATAAAAAAAGGCCCAGTTATCAAACCGGGCCAAGCAATACCTGGAAGGTATAGAAAATTTAAACAAGGAGTGAACACATCCTGCTGGTACTCTGGCTTTCGGTAAAGCTCACAATTAAGAAAAACTTTACCGTCATGTCAGACTTGAAAAAAGCATTAACACCCAACGCTGACTTTAGCAAAAGCCTCATGGGGCAAGCTCTGAAATCTGCAGAGTACGCACAGGACGTATTTGCCAGATTTCTTAATCAGCCTGACGACGCAAGAACGCTGGAATATCCAAAAACTCCAGATCATCAGTACCTGTTTTCTGCATAACAGGCTGCTCAGACTCAACATCTCGATGAATCTCCACTGGCTGAGCTCGCTCCCGAGAAGCTTCACTCCGTGCTGCAGTTCTCATCACGGCTGGCAGTTCCAATTGTCCAAAGTCAGCGGCAGCACCCGAGGCCGTAGCAACAGCCGCCGCCCGGCCTGAACCGGTATTAACGACTTCTACCTGCGCTTCTTCAGCACATCCTAAGCCTGTGGCAACAACGGTCACCGTTAACTCATCAGTCAGTTCAGGATCAATGACTGTACCCACTACGATAGTGGCGTTCTCGGAAGCATACTCCTCAACAATATTACCTACTTCCGAGAACTCACCGAGGCTGAGGTCAAGACCAGCGGTGATATTCACAAGAATACCACTCGCCCCCTTCAGGTCTACGTCCTCAAGCAATGGACTGTTAATCGCGGCTTCCGTTGCTTCTGTCGCACGATTTTCGCCGCGGCCACTACCGTTACCCATCATTGCCATACCCATTTCGGACATGACAGTTCGCACATCTGCAAAGTCAACATTGATCATACCCGGGCGGATAATCAGATCAGCAATGCCCTGAACCGCTCCTTTTAGTACATCATTTGCTGTATTGAATGCATTAATTAAACTGGTATTTTTTCCTAAAACAGGAAGAAGCTTTTCATTTGGGATTATAATCAGGGAATCAACATTTTCTTTCAGTTCTTTAATCCCTTCATCTGCCACTTTAAGGCGTTTGCGTCCTTCGAATGCAAACGGCTTGGTGACCACAGCAACTGTCAAAATACCCAGGTCTTTTGCGACTTCGGCAACAATCGGCGCGGCACCTGTTCCGGTACCACCACCCATACCAGCAGTGATAAATACCATATCAGCACCGTCCAGCATTTCCGCAAGACGTTCGCGATCTTCCAGTGCAGCCTGGCGGCCCACTTCCGGGTTTGCGCCCGCACCTAAACCTTTTGTTAGCTCGCCGCCGATTTGAATAATCGTCTTTGACTGCATGTCATCAAGCGCCTGTGCATCCGTATTGGCACAGATGAACTCAACACCATCCACATCACAAGTCACCATATGCTGTACGGCATTACCACCACCACCGCCAACACCAACAACCTTAATAACGGCACTTTGCGGGACGCTACCTGCTAACTCAAACATACCGACCTCCTTCCAGATTTCTTCTGCGCCTTGTTATACTGCCAGCGCCTTATATTATTTTTTCCACGAATCATTAACTGGCTTCAGAAATTCCCCTGAAACCAGGTTTTCATCCTGTTTAGTACACTCACCTGCTCGGTAAGCCCGACATCATCGGAGCTTTCCTGAACTGGCTCCCCATTTTGATCTTCATGTGCGTACAGCAGTAACCCAGTACTTGTGGCATAAATGGGATTACCAAGAATATCTTCCATTCCACGAACACCATGCGGAGATGCCAGACGAACAGGCATATGAAAAATTTCCTCTGCCAACTCGACGGCCCCTTCCATCTTCGAAGTGCCGCCGGTTAAAACAATACCTGCTGCGACCAGGTCTTCGAAACCACTACGACGCAGTTCGGCCTGAACAAGATTGAACAGTTCTTCATAACGTGGCTCAACGACTTCTGCCAATGCTTGACGTGATAGGGTGCGTGATGGGCGGTCGCCCACCCCCGGAACCATGATTGTTTCATCGGGACCGGCTAGCTGTGTCAATGCACAGGCATATTTAATTTTTATCTCTTCTGCATGCTGCATGGGTGTCCGCAAAGCCATTGCGATATCATTAGTAACTTGGTCACCCGCAATAGGCAGCACTGCTGTATGGCGAATCGCGCCACCCGTAAAAATAGAGATATCAGACGTGCCACCACCAATATCAACCATGCACACACCCAGTTCTTTCTCGTCTTCGGTTAATACCGAATAACTGGACGCCAACTGCTCCAGAACCAGATTATCAACTTCCAGGTTGCAACGGCGCACACACTTCTCAATGTTCTGGCCTGCATTAACTGATCCCGTTACCAAGTGCACTTTTGCTTCCAGGCGAACGCCTGACATACCCAGTGGCTCCCGGATACCTTCAGAGTTATCAATTTCATACTCCTGAGGCAGGATATGCAGAATTTTCTGATCTGCTGGAATCGCTACCGCACGCGCTGCATCGATTACGCGCTCCAAATCATACTCCGTCACTTCGCGATCACGCACCGCAACAATTCCATGTGAATTGAGGCTGTTGATATGGCTGCCGGCAATACCCACCGTCACCGAATGGATCTTACACCCAGCCATCAACTCAGCTTCATCGACTGCACGCTGAATTGAGCCCACTGTAGATTCAATATTCACCACCACCCCTTTTTTTAATCCCCGGGATGGGTGAGAACCGATACCAACGATATCGATACTGCCGTCAGCATTGACTTCCCCCACAAGGCAAACCACCTTAGAGGTACCAATATCAAGTGCAACGATCATATTAGAGTGAGCAGTCATTTTTCTTGCCAAGTATTTTTTACAAGCTTAGTTAATTTTACTTAATAATGAAAACAAACCAACCTTTTTTGATGAATTTTTTTAAATCTGCAATAATTTTTCCGCCCTCTAAAAACAACAAAAAATTATTTCTTTTACTCTGTTATCGACCAAATAAAAAAATATTGAGAAAAAATCTCTAATTATTTCAAACAGCTACCACCACCCCAGCAGCAGAAAGCCAAGAAATTCGTTAACATACCCACTATTTTCAACAGCTTAAAAAAATAGAAACAATCAATATTTAATTTTGATTATTTTATTATAAATCAATATTTAATTTTGATTAATCTTAAATAAATCAAAACTGAATTCTGATTTTTCACGAATTTATCAAAAATAAATTACGAATAACTAATCACTCGAAAACAGATTATTAAATAAGCAAAAAAGGGTAGAAAACCTGCATGAATTTCACTCAGGATGAAAAAACTATTTGCAAGAAACATGCAAAAAAACCCTGCAACAGCTTGGGCTCGACCCCATATGGTCTGGACTTGCGCGCAGATTCGAGGCACGCCAGAGAAACACAGCAGAACGTACCGGCCGAAAATTGCTTATTCATTTTGTGGCGGGTAGACTGTTTTCAGTCTGAGTGATCGATTACTCTAACCTGGACTTTGCGCCAGTTGGCGGAATTTTCGCGCAGAGATCTCTTGATTTGTGCGTGCTCGTGAACGTAAACGCTGCCGTAGCAGCGTCGAAGTGTGCATGTGCGCTCACATCAAGGAAGATCAAGTGAAAAAACCAAATGCACGGGTGCAACATCCGGGTTAGACCGCAGTTTTACAGCCATATATTACCTGACGGAGGGGCTGAATGGCCTTGGAAAAGTACCAAAGTTTCATTGGTGGAAAATACGTTGCAAATTCTGATGGTCGCATGTTTGATGTGATCAACCCGGCAACAGCCAAGGTAGCCTATCAAGTCGAAGTTGCTGATGACTTCATCCTAAAAACCGCAGTAGAAAGTGCCCAATCGGGATTCGAGCAATGGTCTGCCATGACCGCTACTGAACGGAGCCGCATTTTACTTAAGGCGGTAGCCTTATTGCGCGAGCGAAACGATGAACTGGCCAGAATTGAAGTTCTGGATACCGGCAAACCCTGGCAGGAGGCTTCGGTTGTTGATGTCGTTACAGGCGCAGATTCCATCGAATTTTTCGCAGGGCTGATCCCTTCTATTGAAGGCAACCAGCAAAGTATTGGTGATGATTTTTATTACACGCGCCGCGAACCCCTGGGCGTATGCGCGGGTATTGGTGCCTGGAACTATCCACTGCAGATAGCCTGCTGGAAAGCAGCCCCGGCTCTGGCCTGCGGCAACAGTATGATCTTTAAACCCTCTGAAGAAACACCACTTGGTGCACTGAAATTAGCTGAAATCTTTATTGAAGCCGGTGTCCCGGCCGGTGTATTCAATGTTGTCCAGGGAGCAGCGGAAGTCGGCAGTTGGTTAACGCACCATCCTGATATTCATAAAGTGTCTTTTACCGGCGAAGCTGCGACCGGTCGCACGGTCATGGCTGCTTCGGCGACTACATTAAAGCACGTCACAATGGAGCTGGGTGGTAAATCACCACTGATCATATTTGATGATGCAGACCTGGAGCAGGCAATTTCCGGCGCAATGCTTGGTAACTTCTATACTCAGGGCGAAATTTGCACTAACGGCACCAGAGTTTTTGTTCATGACACCGTATATGATGCTTTCATTAAACGCCTGCTGGAACGCACTCGCAACAACATCGTTATGGGTGACCCAATGCAGCCCGAAACAAACTTCGGTGCCTTGATTTCAAAAAAACATCAGGATCTGGTGCTGGGCTACATAGAAAAAGGGCTGGACGAAGGTGCGACTCTACTCTGTGGAGGGAAAGCCGCTCAGCCCCAAAACGCCCCCCATGGTTATTTTGTAGAGCCGACCATTTTTACTGATTGCCATGATGACATGACAATTGTTAAAGAAGAGATCTTCGGCCCGGTAATGTCTGTGCTTAGATTTAGTGATGAGAACGACGTTATTCGTCGGGCCAACAAAACCGATTACGGTCTGGCCGCAGGGGTTTTCACCAAAGACATAACCCGGGCACATCGCGTCATCCACCAGATTCAGGCCGGTATTTGCTGGATTAATAACTACGGTGCGTCACCCGCTGAAATGCCTGTCGGCGGTTATAAGTTATCAGGCCTGGGGCGAGAGAACGGTGTGGAAACGCTTAAACACTATACACAGCTTAAATCAGTCTATGTTGGTTTAAGCCCTTTGGAAAGCCCATTCTGATTATTTTCAACACAACACCCGACAGAGCATAAAACCGGATAGAGAAATGACCCAAAGTGATGTTTTTGACTATATAGTGGTTGGTGCCGGTTCAGCCGGTTGTGTCCTGGCCAGTCGATTGAGCGAAGATAAAGATGTCAGTGTTTTACTGGTAGAGACGGGTGGCAGCGACAAGAGCATTTTTATCCAAATGCCAACGGCACTGTCCATCCCGATGAATACCAGCAAATACAACTGGCAGTTTGAAACCGAACCGGAACCTTATCTGGATAATCGCCGCATGCATTGCCCGCGGGGCAAGGTTCTCGGTGGCTCCTCTTCAATTAATGGCATGGTTTATGTTCGTGGCCACGCCAAGGATTTTGACGAATGGCACGGCGAAGGTGCTGAAGGCTGGGACTATGCGAGTTGCCTGCCCTACTTTAAGAAAGCCGAAACCTGGGCGTTTGGCGGGGATGATTATCGCGGGGATTCCGGCCCGTTAGCCGTTAATAACGGCAATCAGATGAAAAACCCTCTGTATCAAGCCTTTATTGAAGCAGGCCAACAGGCCGGATACTGGCATACCGAAGATTACAATGGCCGCCAGCAAGAAGGATTTGGGCCAATGCATATGACGGTGAAAGACGGTGTGCGCTGGTCAACAGCAAATGCCTATCTCAAACCGGCACTCAACCGACCTAACCTAACCGTCATTACCCATGCACTGGTCGAGAAAGTGCTGCTTGATGGCAAACAAGCCACTGGCATTCAGTACCGAAAAAAAGGCAAGACACACAAGGTACGCATTAATAAAGAAGTCATACTGTCAGCCGGCCCAATTGGCTCGCCTCATTTACTGCAGCTATCGGGTATTGGTGCCAAAGATGTATTGGAAAAGGCCGGTATAAAAGTCGAGCATGATCTACCCGGTGTAGGTGAAAACTTGCAAGATCATCTTGAATTTTACTTCCAGTTCAAATGCAAGCAGCCTATCTCATTGAATTCCAAGCTTAACCTCTGGAGTAAATTTTTAATCGGTACCCGCTGGTTCCTGTTTAAAACGGGGTTGGGCGCAACCAATCATTTTGAATCCTGTGGCTTTATCCGCTCGCAGAAAGGTGTGGAATGGCCAGATCTTCAGTACCACTTTTTACCTGCAGCCATGAGCTATGACGGCAACACCGCTTTTGCAGGTCACGGCTTCCAGGTTCATGTCGGGCACAACAAACCCCAAAGTCGTGGCTTTGTTCACGTACAGAGTGCTGATCCGGCTCAAAAGCCAAAAATCCAGTTCAATTACTTGCAAAGCGAAATCGATAAACAAGGGTTTCGTGACTGCGTCCGGCTAACCCGGGAAATCATTAACCAACCTGCTTTTGATCCGTATCGCGATGGCGAAATTCAACCGGGTGAACACATCACTACAGATGAAGAAATTGACACATTTGTACGGAGCAACGTAGAAAGCGCTTATCATCCGAGTTGCTCCTGTAAAATGGGTACCGACGAAATGGCAGTTGTTGATCCGCAAATGCGCGTGTATAACATTAAACAACTGAGAGTTGTGGATTCATCTATTTTTCCAACCATTCCTAACGGCAACCTGAACGCACCCACGATAATGCTGGCCGAACGTGCAGCTGACATCATTCGGGGCAGAAAAGTGCTCGACCCCATATTTGCCGAGGTGGGAATGGAGGCCGATTGGCAGTCCAAGCAACGTACCCACGAATCAATTTAAATAAGGAAAAAACAGGAACTAACATGAAGAAAATCAACAAGTTTGTAATATCGACAGCCATCGCGGCTTCATTAACACTACCAACCATGTCAGCCTTGGCCAATCAGTGTGAGACCGTGACTTTCTCCGATGTTGGCTGGACCGACATTACAGCGACAACAGCGACTGCTTCTGTAGTACTTGAGGGTATGGGCTATACGCCAAAAACTCAATTGCTATCCGTTCCTGTAACCTATAAGTCCCTTGAAAACAAAGACATTGATGTTTTCCTGGGTAATTGGATGCCAACCATGGAAGGTGATATCAAAGCCTATCGTGAGCGTGGCACAGTCGAAACGATCAAGACCAATCTTGAAGGTGCCAAGTACACCTTGGCTGTACCCAAGTACGTTTACGATGCTGGTGTAAAAACCTTTGCCGATATTGCCCGCTTTGCTGATAACTTCGATAATAAAATTTACGGTATCGAACCCGGTAACGACGGTAATCGCCTGATTCAAGATATGATTGATCAGAACGCTTTTGGCTTGAAGGGCTTCAGTGTTGTTGAATCCAGCGAAGCCGGTATGCTGTCCCAGATTAAGCGTAAACAGCGCCGCAATGCCTGGATTGTATTCCTGGGCTGGGAGCCCCACCCAATGAACTCCAACTTTGAACTCAAATACCTAGAAGGCGGTGATGATTTCTTTGGCCCTAATCTGGGTGGCGCGACAGTTCACACCAACGTGCGTAAAGGTTACCTCGAAGAGTGTCCGAATACCGGCAAACTACTAACCAATATGGGCTTCACCTTGCAAATGGAAAACGAAATCATGAGCGCCATATTAGACGACGGTCAAAAACCTGAAGCAGCAGCTAAAGCCTGGCTGAAAAATAATGCTCAGGTGTTGAATGTCTGGCTAGACGGTGTCAACACCCTCGACGGTAAACCCGCCCTCCCTGCTGTGAAAGCAGCACTGGGTCTGTAAACCAACTGCATCATAGTTTTTACTAGCCTGTAAAACACCTACAGTTTTCCCGTCATCAAAACGGGTAAAACTGTAGGTGTTATATGGCTTTTTCTTATTGAATACTCAAGTGAATGGCATGAACTGGTTTACAGAACATAAAATACCCGTAGGTGACTGGGCAGAAATCCTGATCGACGGGCTCATAGAACACAGTGGACTTTTTTTTGATTATATAGCGATTGCTCTGGAATTTTTCATTCAAGGTTTAATCGATATGCTCTCCGGCTTACACCCTTTGATGCTTATCTTTCTGATCGCAGCTTTTTCAATTTGGCGGCATCGTCATTGGGGAACGGCCCTGTTCTGTACGCTTTCTCTGCTATTGATATGGAATTTAGGCTATTGGCAACAAACAATTGAAACGCTATCACTGGTACTCTTTGCCACCGGTGCCTGTGTAGTGATCGGTGTACCCATTGGTATTGCAGCCGCTCACCGCCCAATACTCTATCGCATCCTCCGTCCCCTACTGGATTTGATGCAAACCATTCCAACCTTTGTATATCTGATTCCAACGCTGACTCTGTTCGGGTTAGGGGTTGTACCGGGGCTGATTTCAACGATTATTTTCGCTATTGCTGCACCCATCCGCCTTACTTACCTGGGTATTTCAGAAGTACCTGCCGAGCTGCTCGAAGCCGGTAAAGCCTTCGGTTGTACCAATAGAAAGCTACTCACCAAAGTTGAAATTCCAGCGGCCATGTCCAATATTCGCGCCGGTATTACCCAGTGCATTATGTTATCCCTGTCGATGGTCGTTATTGCTGCCCTTGTCGGTGCTGACGGGCTTGGCAAGCCGGTTGTTCGTGCCCTGAACACCGTCGACATTGCGATGGGATTTGAAGCAGGTTTAGCCATCGTTCTGGTAGCTATTATGTTAGATAGACTTTCTAAGAGCAGACACCAATGATCGAATTTAAAAATGTAGATGTTGTATTTGGCCAGCACCCCGAGCGGGCGCTACCACTGATCGATCAGGGTATAAGCCGGGCTGATATTCTTGATCAGACAGGACAGACTATGGCAGTTCGAAATGCCAGCCTGTCGGTCGCCAAAGGTGAAATCTGCGTTCTGATGGGACTGTCAGGCTCGGGCAAGTCGAGCCTGTTAAGAACAGCCAATGGGCTAAACCCAATCACGCGCGGCGAAGTATGTCTGGAAACTGATAGCGGGATGCAAAACTTCCTTGCCTTGAATGAATCTGAAAAACGTAAAGTCAGAATGGAACGCATCACCATGGTGTTCCAGAAGTTTGCCCTGATGCCTTGGCTGACTGTTGCACAAAATGTCGCTTTCGGCCTAGAGCAAAAAGGTCTCCACAAGACTGAGATTCGCGACAAAGTACTCCACCAGCTGGAGCAGGTTGAGTTAACACCCTGGGCTACGAAGTTATCCTCTGAGCTATCTGGCGGTATGCAACAGCGTGTTGGTCTGGCGCGGGCAATGGCGATGGAAACTGACATTATTCTGATGGATGAACCCTTCTCGGCATTGGATCCATTAATTCGCAACCAGTTGCAAGACGAATTGTTACGCCTACAAGAGCAAACCCAGAAAACAGTTTTATTTGTTAGCCACGACCTGGATGAAGCACTCAAGCTAGGCAACCATATTGCCATTATGAAAGATGGTGAAATTGTGCAGCACGATACACCAGAAAATATCGTACTGAATCCAGTCGACGATTACGTTCGCAGCTTTGTTGCACACACAAATCCGGTCGATGTTGTCAAAGCCAATGCCCTGCTGAAACACCTCAATGATCTACCCTTCATCAATAACCAATATCAATTAAGCAACCGCGATAATTACTGGTTAACATTAGCCGACACAATCAAAAGCAGTATTGTGCGCTACGACGGCAAGGATTTTACTTTGCAGTCCTGGACACCCGAGCAAAAAATTGAGGAACTCGATACCCGGCCCACCTTAATACCTGCAGACACCCTGCTAAAGGATATTATGGAGATTCGTTACCACACCGGACATGGTGTATTGGTGACCGAACAGAATAAAATTATCGGTTATATTGGCGATAAAAACATTTATCACGCCGTGCTCGGAAAATTGTTTGAAGATGATTAGCCCAGGTATTGCACCCGTTGCCGGACGTTTCACGCAGAGATCACCTGGGTTGCTTCTTCCAGATTATGGCACCAAAATACAGAACCATCCTGCTTGATCGCCGGTAAAATCAGCTTCAACTTTACGGCGTTTAACAGATGAAAATTCAAAGGAGTGTGGTAACATTTTGCCCACGGCTGGCTGCTTTTAGGCTATTTTCTAACCCGAGTGTTGCCCCGCTGGCGGACGTCTCGCACCGATATCATTTAATTTGAACGTGCTCGTGAACGTAAACGCCTCCGTAGCAACATCGGAGTGATGTATGTGCCCTCGAAGCAACAGAGATCAAGCAAAAGCCCGACAAATGCTAACCATAACAACCTATATCCGATTGATGATTGCAGAATAAGCTGGGGTAACAGCAGCCAATTAAGGCAACGCAATGTACGGAGGCAGGCGGCAGGCACTAATAACCCTAATGCTTTCAGCCATTTTTATTAATCCCTTGGTGAAATATCCAGGCCATATGGAAAAAGTTCATGACTTTTATCACTGCACATGCTCTAACCGACACTGAAATGGATCAGTTGGATGATTTTCTTTATTCAGACTACGTCTCTGAGGATTGCCTGGATCTGGTAGGTGTTCATGGCCTGTTCTGCGCATTGAATATAAGCCCATCCCCACTTGATGAAGCCACTTGGCTTGAACTGGTGTTTGACGGTGAGCCCAACTGGGAATCCGATGAACAAAAGCAGGAAATCGTTGCCCTGCTAAAACGCTACCATCAAAGTATTGCTACCAACCTATACAGCGATGGTGAAATTGAACTCCCTTGTGAGCTGTCTCTTGATGCAAATGATGAGGAAGATATCTCTCCGCTGGCATGGTGGTCACAGGCCTTTATGGAAGGCGTGTTCAACCAGGAAGAACAATGGTTTGGCTCCAAACCCGAAGAAGAAGTTGCAGAAATGCTGCTACCGATCATGGTTGCTTCAGACCTGTTTAATGAAGATGACATCAACAAGATCCGTGATAATGAAAAGCTTTGTGCCGAAATGTGTTCGCAAATCCCAGAATTGCTAATTGATCTGTATCTCTTCTTCCATGCACCTGAGAAGTAGTCGTTACGAGTTATTGAACACGTTTAGCTGCCCCGCCGTGGCCGCTAAAACCCAAACCCTCGCTCAGAGGGCTGAGCTCCAACCTTGGCACGCACCCTGTAGCGAGGCCAGCCCCCTGGCCGATAGATTCGGTATATTTGCAAAGGCTCAATCGCTCAGAGGGCTGAGCTCCAACCTTGGCACACACCCTGTAGCGAGGCCAGCCCCCTGGCCGATAGGTCCGGCACATTTACAAAGGCTCAATCGCTCAGAGGGCTGGGCTCCAACATTGGCACTCACCCTGTAGCAAGGCCACCCCGTGGCCGATATTGCCGCCTATGCTGCTACAGCTAAGGTCTTTCAGTACGTCACACGAGATGATTTGTTACCAGTAAGCACCCGTACCCGATCTCCGACACTGAATAGGGGACCTTCACCCACTTCCTGAACAATGGAAACCAAATGGCCATTATTCAGACGCACTGTAATTTCCTGACCTTGAGTGCGCGTTACAGACTCTTCCACCTGTCTGCCTGCAATACCGCCAGCAACGGCTCCAAGCACGGTGGCAATGCTCTTGCCGCGGCCACCACCTATGTTGCTTGCAGCAATGCCACCAACCACTGCACCTGTTGCACCGCCCACAACGCCAGACGTCCCTTCGATAACGACCGGATTAACTGATTCAACAACGCCATACTTAACCTGCTGAACCTGGCGGGCCTCATTACGCGAATAAGTATTGCCGCTCAGGCTATTAACACAACCTGTTAGCATTGCGACACACAATAATGCAACAACAACGGATACTTTCTTCATGATAACTCTCCTCTTGATCGAGTCTTGAATATCGGATGACTGCTCCGGGTTAGCGTGCCGCAACCGAAACCAAGACCCACACACCCACGTTTAACTACACAACATAGTATCTAGCCAACAAGGGCAGAATATTCAGTATAGGTCGTTTATACCTGTACCTACACTGAATGCAAGCCATGGGGCAAGGGCAAGCACCAGTAACTACTGATATTCCCCATACAAACGCGCATAAAGCCCGCTACCTTTAATTAAGTTCTGATGATTACCCTGTTCACAAATTCGACCATCTTCAAATACATACACATGGTCCGCCTGCTTTACCGCACTTAGCCTGTGGGCCACGATGATAGTCGTCCTGCCTTCAAGAAAGCTTTGCAAAGCCCGATGCAACGAAAATTCTGTTTCAGAATCCAGTGCCGACGTAGCTTCATCCAGTATCACCACTTTAGGATCGGTCAACACCATCCTGGCAATTGCCAAACGTTGACGCTGTCCGCCAGATAACCGAACACCCTGCCGACCTATGATGGTGTCCAAGCCCTCATCCAATGACTCAACAAAGCCTTTAAGCTGGGCCACTTGCAAGGCTTCCCAAAGTGCATGCTCAGAACAGTCCTGTCCCATCTGCAGGTTGCTGCGAATAGTGCCATTAAATAACGAAGGCTGCTGCAAAACCGTTGCAACATGCTCTCTAACCTTGGGCAAACCTATCTGGGTAACCGAAATGCCATCAAAGTAGACTTCTCCTTGGGTTGGTGGATATAGGCCCAACAGAACCTGGATCATAGTCGACTTTCCTCCACCGCTGGCACCCACTAATGCAATCTTCTTCCCTGCCGGTATATCTAGGGTGACTCCCTTCAGGATTTCCTGTCCATCAATGTACGCAAAATGAATATTTTCCATACGTACTGCAACAGTAGACTTTCCTGCAAACGGATCTTCTTGTGCCGGATATTGCGGTTCTTCCTGCAAATTAATCAGATCATTGATCCGCTTCAATGCGGCATTTGATGCAAAATAGCTATACTGCATGCCCAGTACTTCCTGAACAGGCCCCATCATGAACCATAGATAGCCAAAAACGGCCATCATTTCACCAATAGACAAGTCCGAAAACACTACCATCAACATAGATAACGCACGGAACAGATCAACACCGACCATAAAGATAACGAAGCTTAATCGGTTCGCAGCGTCACTTTTCCATTCAAATGCACTGGAATGATCACGCACTTCACGCGCGCTGCCAATCAGCCGTGAAACATAATGCTGCTCCCGATTGCTGGCCCTAATTTGCTGAATGCCTTCAAGCGTCTCAGCCAAAGCACTCTGAAACAGTTCAAAGGCCTGATTTTCTTTGCCCTTTAGCACCTTTACCTGTTTCGCAACCCGGGTTGTGAAATAGATAACCACAGGGTTAAGAAAAAGAATAAACAATGCCAACTGCCAGTGCATCCAGAGCAAAATGATCGCAGTCCCCAGAATTGACAGCAGCGCTATCAGGAGTCTGCTAAGAGAGCTGCCCAAAAAGCGATCGATCGTATCCAGATCAGTCACGAAGTGCGAGGCGACCTTGCCACTGCCCAAGGTTTCATATTCCGCCATAGAAATACGCTGCAGACGCTCAAGCAACCCTTTACGTATCCGGTAAGTCACATCTTTGGATATTATAGTGAACTGCCGGGCCTGCCAGACATTTAACAGCAAGGCAGAGAGCCTGAGCAAAATAGTCAGTAATAAAATAAGTGCTATATAAAGCGCGGGTCCCTGCCATGCTTCAGGGATGTATTGATTCACTGTATTGACGATAAAACCAGGTTGATCCAGTAATACCTCATCAACCAATAGCGGCATAAATAACGGCAGGGGTACTGAAGCAATGGCAGCGAACAACGCGATAATATTGGCTTTAACGAGCTCCGTCTTATGTTCCTGCGCAATCGTAAAAATATAACGCCACGTATAACGCCGCTTCATTGCACACTTCTCTTTATCAGGCAACATAAATACACAAAACCTCGACTCAAAACGAACAAACAGGATAAACCCGGGTATTGCACCAGTACATTTAATTTTTTCAATTTAGCGCTACAATGCATGCCTAGTTTGTCATGGTGAACCGGGGACATACTGCACGACAGTGCATGTTGATGTGAGTGCACATGCTCACTCTGGCGCTACTACGGCAGTGGTTACGTTCACGCGCGCTCAAATCAAGCGATCCCTAAGCGAAAACTCCGCCAACGGGTGCAACCTCCGGGCTATATCCACATAAAACACATAAATTAAAGTGCGTTACTATTTTTTAACACCAAAAAAAACCCGCTCAAAGAGCAGGCTTTTTCGAACCGAAACCAATTAAGCTTGCAACATCGCGTACAACTTATCTTTCAACTTCAGGCGCTTGTACTTAGCTTCTTCCTCTGTCTGAGTGGATACCGCTTCAACCCCGGCTTCCATTTTCTCGACTTCCTTTGTCACCTCATGGTACTCATTAAACAGACGCGCAAAGTGAGCATCGTTCATTTTTAACTCATGTATACGATCACGGTACTCGGGAAATTCGTGAATCAGATCATGATGCTCATTAATCATTATTATTCCTCTCAGATTTACTTGTCTTAACTTTCTAGTATCAGTGTCCTACTTTCGAAAAGTATTGCATTGACGGGCATCAATACAGCATTTCAACAGTTGGAACAGTATTTTAATAAAAGAAAAACCCCTGACCGACCAAGGCTTTCATAAGCGTATGATAGCATTCCAAGCTAAACAGAAACACTCTGAACAATAACTTTTGAGGTTTCTGCCAACTCAACAGAGGATTTTTCTGTAGCCTCCGCAGCAAGTTGCGCCACCTGCGCTGACTCGTGGATAGAGTGCATATTATTCATCAGTTCCTCTGCAGCAACACTTTGCTGCGCTGCAGCCGATGCAATCTGCGTACTCATACCATCAATATTGCCGACACTACTGAGAATATCCTGCAAGGCATCTCCCGCATCGCCTGCTTTATCGACACAGTGTTTGGCAGCACTCTGGCTGGTTTCCATCATTGCCATAGCTTGGCTCGCTTCTGTCTGCAATTCTGAAATTGTGTCATCAATCTCTTTTGTAGACATCTGGGTGCGTTTTGCCAGTTCTCTGACTTCGTCAGCAACAACAGCAAAGCCACGACCTTGATCACCTGCCCTGGCAGCCTCTATCGCGGCATTTAGCGCCAGCAGATTAGTCTGGTCTGCTATTTCGGATATAACTGATGTTTTGGTCGCAATTTCTTCTGTGGCCTGACGCAGATGCTCAATCTGCCGGGTAGCTTCCTCTACATCAGTGGCCAGGCTGTTTATTGCAGCAATGGTTGCACTAACAACGGAGTGACCCTGACTTGCAATACCCGCGGCTATCTGGGTTTCCTCTGATGTCGTTCTGGCATTCTGATCAACTTCACGGATAGCAGAAGACAGCTCTCTTATTCGTTCCGATACACTCTCAATATCCCGCCCTTGTTGCTCAATCGCAGCACTTGCCTGCTTGGCGATAGCAATCGTATTATCACCCTGTTGATTCAGGCTTTTCGCCGAATACGTAACCCTGGCATTTGCAGACACCATACGCGCCTGGGCTAACATTGCCTCCAGATAAATTGAACCGACCTCAGACACAGAATCAGCGTACATTTCTTCCAAAACAGCAGAATTGATAGCACGTTTGGCTCTGGCCCTTAGAAATTTTAGGAAGGCTAACACCCGGAATGAAAGCGCTGCGCAAATAATAAAGGTAATTCCAGCTGCAATCGCTATCGGCAACGGCTGCCAGCCGGTCCCCCAACCAACAGCCAAAGGAACCAATGCCATTAGCAGCAATAGCCAAAGCATACCGGCCTGGGCTGAAAGATCATAAATCGAAAAGCGTGGGCGACCGTTGTTGATGCGTGTATAAACCTGTTTTGCTCTTCTCACCTGCCCAGCGGTGGGCACAGTACGCACTGACTGATAACCAATGGTCTTACCACCTTCAACGATCGGTGTTGCATAGGCATTTACCCAATAGAAAGAACCATCCTTACAGCGATTTTTGACAATACCAATCCAGGGTTTATTCGCTGTCATTTTTTCCCAAAAGTCACCAAAAACCGCAGGCGGAACATCAGGATGGCGAACAATATTATGAGGCTTACCAATCAGTTCTTCCCGGGTAAAGCCTGAAATCTCAATAAAGGCATCATTGACGAATGTTATCTGCCCTTTAAGGTCTGTAGTAGAAATCAGAGGAGTGTCGTTGCTAAACTTTCTTTCAGTGTTATTTACTGGCTGATTATTTTTCATAATACGTCCAATACAACAAAAACGGCCTGGATTGTTTTAAGGATTAAGTCTATACCGCGATGGTGAAGAATGAAATCATCTTCTTGCAATTCAATTCACAATCATTTTTTTCAATCCTGACTGTACCTTAGCTTACCTCACCCCCTTATTTATCTGCTTTCGAACCACCCAAACACGTTGGTGAAGGCATAACAGTTTGACCTTTTTCATTCCATTCATCTGGCGTAAACAAGTGCATCGACAACGCATGAATCGGGTTATTCATCTGATCGGACAGCAAGCCATAAATCATTTGATGACGCTGAATCAGGCGTTTGCCAGCAAAGTCGTTCGTGACGACTGTGAGCTTAAAATGGGAATCATTAGCCGGGCCGGAATGCATATGGCTTTCATTTTCGATCACTAAGTCTTCTATTGTTAACCCTTCCTGTAAGCGTTCTCTGATTAGGTTTTCAATTGTCATTCTGCTTTTTTCCTGTCGTCACAGATGACCTAGAATGATCAGTAGCCATCTTTAAGAAATGTTTATGGATTTTGCGCGTGGTGAAGGCAACTAAACCAATCACCACCGGAACTGAAATACCAAGCACAAGGTCTTTGTTCAATTCCACACCAGAATTATACACTGCATCCAATAGATACTTGATTAAGCCAATGGAGTAATAACTGATCGCCGCAACCGAAAGACCTTCTACTGTATGCTGCATCATCAATTGCACCTGTGAGCGCTGATCCATGGATGCCAACAGTTCCTAATTTTGCGACTGTATAGACAGCTCGACCCGGGTTCTCATCATATCTGCGACCCGATCTATTCGCCGGGAAAGATCCTCCAAACGATTACTTGTCGCACGACAGGTTTTAACTGCGGGCGTCAACCGCCGAGTCATAAATTCAGTGATTGTCAAATGCCCGGAAACTTCATCTTCGCGCAATTCGTCCAGCCTTGTGATGACCAGATCATGATAAGCATAGGTGGCGTTAAAGCGGAAAGTTGCTCGCGCTCGACAATCCTCCACCCAGGACGCCATATCAGTCAACCGCCCCAGCAAAGCCTGTTCATTAACCTCTGAACCATGAGCCAGATGGTCAGTTATGTCTGCCAATTTCTGGTCCATATCTTCAAGTGTAGGGTTTATATCCCGAGCAATAGGCAGCGATAAAAACGCCATTAGGCGGTAGGTTTCTAACTCCATCAAGCGTTGGGTGAGGCGACCTAGCTGGCTATCACTCATCTGTTTGTTATAGATCAGCATCCGGCCAAAACCATCACTGTGTAACTGAAATGTTGTCCAGACTCGGGCATCACCATCCTGCGGGCTACTACCAACAAGGCGCATTCCTTCAAAAAAACGCTTAACTCGCATCAGCGTAAGTTCTTGCGTCTGGCGGGCATCCTCTACCGCAACATGAAAAGCCGATAACACAGTACCCGGTATATTTTCCAGCCAACCAGGTGGCAGAGGCGTGATGCCCGTTTCTGAGAATGGATTCCCTCCCTGCGCTACACCGGTGTTAATAAAAGTGTAGGTGGTAAACTCCATATGCTTTTCGCGACGAACACGCAGATGATCAAAATCCGCGTGGTAGCAGAGTTCATCGTTTATCGGTGGCTCTACTGCAAAATGCCGGTACAACGCTTTAAGGTGTTCAAATTGCTGCGCTCTTTGCTCAGCATTACACATCACCGCCAGATGGGTTATTCGCGCAGGACTGGGAATAACCTGAAAAGGTCTGGAGTGCAATTCATCATAGAGAGCCTGCCGCATAGGGTGCATTGTTAAACCCTGAGCGTTATTCATCTGCCCCATTAAACCAGTACCTTCTTACAACTCATATTTTAATATTCTTCCAATGCTGCCATCAGCAATGGCTTTTGGCTGAGATCAAATACCATAATCTGGTGTGATACCTCAAACCATGCCAGGAAAAGATCAATAGTCAAATTATGCGGCCAGTCATCCCCAATTTCATCCCAGGCCGACAGCTCACTGGTAAAGATCGCCTTCCAGTGTGCTTTTAGGGCAGTGGCAAAATCAGCTTCATCACTGACCTCATCTATAAGGTACACTGTACCTTCACGCCGCTGCTCTTCCAGCGTCAGTAATTGATTCAATCCACCAGCATCCACCTCCAGACTATGAGTCCAGTCTGCAAAAGGCTGTTTGGGCAATACAACAAATGCCGAACGATTCAGCAACTTCATGGTTCTTATCCTTTGCTTTAGCTATACTTATCCGGCATCTAAGCCACTACAGGTCACAAGGCTCTTCTCCCGAATCTAGTATAAAAAATTTAGAAATAAAGGTTTTCTTTGGTTATTCCAGTGCTCAACCAGCTCTCTCAGCGACAACAATGGCTTGATTTCTGTCGCCGTGAAGCCCCGTATTGCTTCATCGAAAGCCCGGAATGCCTAGTTGATTTCCAATCCACTTTTCTGAAAATCACTCTGTTCCCCCAAAACCCACTCATGCAGGATGCCGTTAAATACAGTTTAGGCTCACGTCGCTCCATGGAGCCCGTTTGGCGTCTGATTAAAGGTTGTGAGTGGGACTTGCAAGCGATTATCAACGGGCTTGAAACAATGGACTTCAGCAGTAATGTACGGGATAACTCACTCCTGAAAGTCCATACAGATTTATCGGTAAGAAAGTATTTCAACCGGGAGCACTGTGTCGTTCCCCCTTCTCATATTGGCTTGCTTGACCCCCTTATGGCTGAACCTAATATTTGGGACTCTCGACAATTGGCACGTCTAATTACTCATCAACAATTCACAAGCCTTAGAAGTGAGCAAAAGTCCTCACTCGGCCATCACGGTTCAAATTTTAAAACGCCTGACCTTGGCGAAATAACACTGACTCTACTTAACCCCGTGGAAAATTGTATCGGCCATATGCATAAAAACCGCTTGCATATATTCCGAGGCAAACAGCCATTTATCAGCCTGATTCCCAGATTTATCTGGCCAAAACCACGCCTTACCCCGTAGCGAGGCCAGCCCCCTGGCCGATAGGCCTTGCATATTTGCAATACTCAATCGCTCAGAGGGCTGAGCGCCAACATAGGCACCCACCCTGTAGCGAGGCCACCCCGTGGCCGATTGAGTTCGGCATATTTACAAAGCTCAATCGCTCAGAGGGCTGAGCTCCAACATTGGCACTCACCCTGTAGCAAGGCCACCCCGTGGCCGATTGAGTTCGGCATATTTGCAAAACTCAATCGCTCAGAGGGCTGAGCTCCAACATAGGCACCCACCCTGTAGCGAGGCCACCCCGTGGCCGATTGGGTTCGGCATCTTTGCAAA
>PDWJ01002375.1_pt1 | contig 20252 bp, 18 predicted proteins | sample 1430881 | NCBI WGS metagenome assembly PDWJ01 (sample SAMN01162460, study PRJNA174530) | Oral metagenome, whole genome shotgun sequencing project. | biome: Marine environment; feature: Marine mammal; material: Swab sample of the gingival sulcus; isolation source: swab sample of gingival sulcus... | reverse complement strand
AAAGAAAATATTGAAGTTTTAGATATTATTGATTTTCATTATAAATTTGAAAAGATTCATCCATTTCAAGATGGAAACGGACGAGTTGGAAGATTAATAATATTTAAAGAGTGTTTAAGAAATAACATAATTCCATTTATTATAGAAGAAGAATTCAAGTTTTTCTATTATAGAGGTTTATCCGAGTATCCCAAGATTAAAAATTACCTAATAGACACTTGTCTTTCTGCACAAGATAACTATAAGGAATTAATGAAATATTTTGAAATTGAAGAATGAAAAAAATCCGGATATTCCCTAAATTCCTCATTGGTATTTTATTTTGGGCAACCTATTTTCTGCCAATTTATTCTTTTGAAAAGGCCTTTCGATTAGATTTGCTCGAAAATAATGTTTTCGAAATTTATCTTGATGGTGGTGGCGTTTGGTTATTTAGTCTTATTGCCATTATTTTGACACCATTATTTTTATGGCTTTTGCCTAAGTTTTTTCATCAATTTTGGTATAAAATAGTGGTGTTTATTAGTTACCTTGTGTTTTATTATTTTGCTTGTATATCTATTGCTTGGGAACATCGATTTTTATTTGGAAACACATGGTTTCATTCCGAAATTTTCCCTGAATTGGTAAAGCCACATTGGTATTTTTATGTTTTTGGTGGTTTAGGTGTTTTCTTTCATTATCAATATCAGTGTTCACTTCAAGAAAAATTAAAAAATGAGTAAAATAAATTTCATTATTAGCAGTAATAAAAGGAGAACTTATGTCAGAAGATAGAAGCATAACACAATACTTTGGAGATAATCTTGCTGAACTATTAGCAGAAAAGATAAAATTGGTTTACCAGGATTTTGATAGTAGAACTTATATTGAAAATATTAGAGAAAAATGTGAGAAACTTGGTTATTCCAAAAGAATAGAACTTCATGTAGAAGAACTAAAACAATTACTTCCAAATTCTTATCCTAAAGCAATAAATATATTAACACAAATTTTAGGTAAAGAAAATCCTAATGAAACAGGAATGTTTAAAGAATTTTATTGGGTGATGCCTATTGGGAAATTTGTGGAAAAATATGGTTTAGAACACTTTGATATTTCAATAACAGCCATTGAAGAAATTACAAAAAGGAATACAGGAGAATATGCTATCAGACCATTTATTAGAAAATATCCTCAAAAAATTGTGAAAATAATGGGAAAATGGTCAACATCAGATAATTTTCATCTTCGCAGACTTGCTTCAGAAGGTTTAAGACCAAAACTTCCTTGGGCAACAAAATTGGATACTTTTATTGAAAATCCAAAACCTGTTTTTCAAATTTTGCAAAACTTAATGGAAGATGATATAAAATTTGTCAAAAAATCAGTGGCGAATAATCTTACAGATTATTTGAAAGTGAATAAAAATGAAGCTGTAGAATTTATTAAGAAATATCAGGATTCTGAGAATAAAAATACGCAGTGGATAATTAAATACGCGACGAGAAAAATAAAAATCTATGAATAAAAAAATTGCAATTTTAAGAGGGATTAATGTTGGAGGAAAAAGAAAGATTTTAATGGCTGATTTGAAATCTTTATGTGAAAAATTGGGGCTCAAAGATGTGAAAACTTATATTCAGAGTGGGAATATAATTTTCGATTCAGATAAGGAAAGTCTTGAACTGGAAAACGAATTGGAAAAAACTATTATCGAAAAATATGGATTTAATGTTCCTGTAATTGTTAGAACGGATAAAGAATTTGAAGCTTCAATAAAGAACAACTCTTTCTTTGATGAAAATATTGATATTAAGCGATTGCATTTGACTTTTTTAAAAGAAAAGCCAAATGAAGAAAATATTGAAAAGACAAAAACTTTCAATTACGAGCCTGATAAATTCAAAATTTACGATAAGGATATATTTATATATTGTGCTGGAAAATATCACGAATCGAAACTGACCAATAATTTCTTTGAGAAAAAATTAAAGGTTGGAGCAACAACAAGAAACTGGAAAACAGTTTTGAAGTTATTGGAATTAATTAAAGGTTAAAGTGATTAATTGTTTAATTGCTGAAATTCAGGATTTTGTGATCAAGATGTTCTAAAAATAAAATCCAACGTATACTTGGGGAATAAATGTTGGTTTATCATATCCTTTTGGTTTTACACCATCCGGCCATTCTGAATATTTATAAAGACTAAATCCAATACCTGGTTGAGGCATGATGAAAAATCTAAAATTCTTAATAGAAAAATCAATTTTATATCCCACAAGACATTCAGACCAAACTCTAAATGCAGCATATTTATTATTATTTCTTGAATATTGAAATTCAGCATATGCCGGATAAATGACATATTCAAGATGAAGATTTTTCCAGATATATTGGCGGTAAGCAAAAACCGGAGAATAAACATTGTAGAAACCTTGGTCAATATCAACATGTCTATACATCAAGCCTCCACTTATATCTCCATATTCCCAAAGGGAATAGCTTAAACGTGCTATATAGATGCCTTCAAAAAATGCTCCACTAACTTCAAAAGCTAACTTACTTGAATCTTTTGTACGATAATTGTTTTTCAAAGTGTTTTCTTGTGCAAATGCTTGGGTAACACTAATTAATAAAATAGTGCTGATTATGAATTTTCTCATTGACTTAGGTATTTTAACACTAATGTTTTTTATGTAGTATTTTTGGAATCATCATTTAAGAAGTATTTTAAAATATCGGTTAATTGTATTTCTATTTCAATCTAGAAGTTTACTTGTTTTTGTAGCATCAATGTCACTATAAAACCCAATTTATAATAATACTAACACTATTCTTGAACTGCTTTTTTGTCTAATCTTCTGATTTTTATATTCAGATAGGCAATAATAATTGCCATAATTGGGCTAATTAAATTAAAAAAGGCATAAGGTAGATAGGCACTTGTGGCTACTCCCAATACCCTTGATTGTGTTGCTCCACAAGTATTCCAGGGAATGAGTACAGATGTAATGGTTCCACTGTCTTCTAATGTTCGGCTTAATAATTCAGGTTTAAGCCCTTTGTCTTTGTAAGCTGATTTAAACATTCTTCCCGGAACAACAATGGCCAAGTATTGGTCAGAAGCTGTTGTGTTAAAGAAAATACATGTTAATACAGTAGAAGTAACTAATCCTCCGGTAGAATGTACCCGCTGAATAACAGGACGAATAATTCTTTTTAGTAATCCAGCAGATTCCATCATGCCACCAAAAACCATCGCCGAAATAATTAACCAAACCGTATTGAGCATGCCTTGCATGCCAGAAGTGCTTAATAAATCATTGACACTGTTATTAGAGGTTGTGAGTGTTACATCTCCAAACATGGATTGCATAAAGGCATAATAGGAGGCTTTGGTATAATTATCAGTAATACCGGATATTTGCTCAATAATATGTGGTTGAAAAATAATGGCAAATATACCGCCTAACAAAGTTCCAATAGTCAATGCCGGGAGTGGAGGCATTTTCAGTACAATGATAGTCAGCAGGATAAGAGGAATGACAAATAATACAGGTGATGTGTTAAAGGTACTGTCAATGGCTTCTTTTACAGTATTGACCTGAACAACGGTATCTGTAAAATCATAACTAAAGCCAATGAATAAAAAGATAATTAATGTAATCACTAAAGACGGAATGGTGGTATAAAACATGTAACGAATGTGTGTAAACAAGTCTGTTCCTGCCATTGCCGGTGCAAGGTTTGTAGTGTCACTTAACGGTGATACTTTGTCGCCAAAATAAGCTCCACTGATAATGGCACCAGCACTGATAGCTTCATTAATACCAATGGCCTTACCTATACCAATAAGTGCCACGCCAATGGTAGCAATAGTTGACCAAGAACTTCCGGTAGAAACACTTACAACAGCACTCACAATAACTGCTGTAACTAAAAACAATTGAGGATTAATAATATCTAATCCATAATAAATCATTACGGGAACTACTCCACTAATCATCCATGTACCTGCCAAGGAGCCTATAATGAGTAGGATAAGAATAGAAGGCATGGCAGAACCAATGGTTTCTACAATTTTCCCTCTCATGAATTGCCATGTATAACCCAATTTGTTAGCAATAATTCCACTTATGGCTGCTGCCAATAATAATGCAATTTGATTGGCGCCGCCCAATGTATCATCAAATAACAGCACATTAATAGTTAACAGTCCGATTAATATTAGTATGGGAATAAGAGCTAATGAGAGGCTTGCTTCTTTTATGTGTGTTTCTTTTGACATAATGATTGGTTGTTTTAGTTACTTCTTGATTTCAAAAGACTTATTCTACAAAGTTAAAATTTTCAATGAAAATATAATACATATTTATTGATAAAATATTTAAGATGGGATTTTGTTTGCCATAATACTTTTATTTCTCTATTTTTCACTTAAAAAGTATTTTAATAACTCAAATTTTATGTGTTTTCAAAGTGAAATCTATGTATTTTGAAAGTGAAGCCTATGCATTTTAAAAATAAAACTTATGTATTTTCAAGATAAAGTCTATGTATTTTCAAAATAAAGTCTATGTATTTTCAAAATAAAGTGTATTTTTGCAGTATGTTAATCACAAGAAATATAAAGAAACAAATTAATTTTTATGCCACAAAATACCCTATTATTGGGCTTACCGGACCTCGTCAATCCGGTAAAACCACCTTGTTGCGTAAAAATTTTTCAGATTATCGATATGTTAGTCTTGAAAATCCTGATATGCGAGAATATGCTACCCAAGATGCCGTTTCTTTTTTAAAAGAATATGATGACAAGGTAATATTAGATGAAGTGCAATGTGTCCCAAGCTTATTTTCTTATTTACAAACCAAAGTAGATGAAGAACAAAAAATGGGGCAGTATATTTTATCAGGTTCTCAAAATTTTAAACTATTGCATTCTGTGCAACAAAGTTTATCAGGACGAATAGGATTATTTAAGTTATTTCCTTTTGATTTTAATGAACTGAAACAAGAAAATTTGTTGAATGATAATGCTTTTCATGCACTACAAAAAGGATTTTATCCTGCTATTTTTGACAGAGATATTCCATCAGAAAATTACTATTCCAATTATGTGGAAACTTATATCGAAAGAGATATCAATGATTGGACAGGTATTGCTAACCTCCATACATTTCGACAATTTATCAAGTTATGTGCCCATTCAGCATCTCAGGTACTTAATCTAAATGATATCTCGAAAAAGTGTGGTATTTCTCACCCAACAGCAAAAGCATGGTTAAATGTTTTGGAAAGTAGTTATATTGTTTTTTTGCTGCCTCCATACTTTAACAATTTCTCGAAACGGATTATAAAATCGCCTAAATTATATTTTTATGATACCGGTTTGCTTTGTTTTTTACTTGGATTAACCTCTGCAAAACATATAGAAAACCAAACAATAAAAGGTCATCTATTTGAAAATATGATTATCGCTGAATTGATAAAACAACAAGCTCATCAACAACAAAATGCTCAATTTTACTTTTGGCGAGATTCTAACAAAAAAGAAGTGGACTTAATCATTGAGAAACATCAAAAGATTAGTTTAGCAGAAATAAAATCTACAGCAACAATCAGTCAAAAATTATTTAAAAATATCAATGATATTGCTCAACTATTTCCTGATAAAGTAGAAAAACAATTAATTTTTTCAGGAGAAAAAACACAAAATAGAACAGATATAAAAATTATTGATTGGCAAAATATTGCTTTGTAAAGGATATTTTCTTTTTCTAGTTAAAATAAATAACATATTGATTTTCAGTACAGTAAAACCCTCAAGAAACATTCGATTTGTAATAATAAAAAAAATCACACTTTAGGACAAAATCAATTTATCCTAAGGTGTGATTAATGTATATCTTAAAATAAGTAATAAAAGATTACTCAGCTTTTTTAGGTGGTGCTTGATAATCAACCGGCTGTGCATCTTTTATAAGCTCTTTCAATTCACTGTCTTTTTGTTGTTCTACGTTTTCATTTCTAGGAATAACAAAAATTGAAGCCAAACTTAACACTAAAAGTACAATAGCTAAGGTCCATGTTGATTTTTCTAAGAAATCTGATGTTTTTCTCACACCCATGTATTGGTTTTGTCCTGAGAAAGTAGATGACAATCCACCGCCTTTAGAATTTTGAACTAAAACAATTAAGCCCAGTAGGACTGCTACAATTAATATTAAAACCGATACTAAAATATATGCTCCCATCGTAAATTTATTTATTTTCTTACTTAATATTTTTAATTTGATTTGCAAAGTAACTACTTTTTTCGGGATATTTCAAGCTTAATTGCTGATAAATTTTTATTGCTTCAGAAATATTTCCCTGTTTTAGATGAATTTTTGCCAATGTTTCTGAAATAATTCCGGTGTTAAACTCCAAACTTTTCTTAGCAGCTTCTGATGGATCGAAAAAATCGACATTTCCTTTAGTAATTGAAGGTTGATTTTCAATAAATGACTCAATTAATTCTGTATCAGATCTTTTTATTTCGTCTTCCGCTATTTTGGTTGATGTGTTATCTGCTATTTTTATTTCATTTTCTTCTATAACAATATCTTTTTCATTGTTAGAATTTGATTTGATAGATGATGCTTCTATACTTGGGTTTTCATCTTCAAAAGAATTGCTTTTTTCTGTATCAACTTTTGTGCAATCATTAATTATTATAGTATTATCTTCTGATTTTTCATCCGAAATATCTTGTTCAGCAATATCTTTTGTTGTTTTAGTTGAAGATTCTATTTTTTTCTTGCCTGTTATTTCTTGCTCATTTTTAAGTAAAGATTTAATCCTTTCATTCTCAGATTTAAGCGTTGACAATTCTTCTTTTAACCATTTTAGCTCTTCTAACCTATCAACGATTGAGTCTTTGGGCGTTTCTATTTTTGGGGTATCAACAACTTTTTTATCCTTGTCTGAAGATAATATCGTTTCAGAAGTTATTTTTTTCTCTTTTATTACATCAGTACCTTCAACAGAAGATATAGTTGTGTCTTTTTCTTCTAAATCAATATCTTGTTGATATTCAATAATATTTTCTTCAGGATGTAAATAATATTTTAGCGCCTCTCTATTTGCTGCATAGGTAGCTGCAAAACCCAGTCTTTTATCAAAATAGATATCATTATTTAATTGCAAACTTTTCAGGTAAAGTATTTGAAAGGTCTGACAAAAAGGAAAATCAGCGACCAATTGTTTTAACAAGTCCTTTTTTTCATCATTTAGTAATGATGAATCTGCTAATATTTCTTCAAATACTTTCTTATTTATCATTTTACCAATTGACTACTGATTTATTAAATACATCCTCAACCAAGGCTTCATTGATTTCGGGAATTACACTTGCATCGATTTCTGTTAAAGGCAAATCACTACTATATTCTTTTTTTAAAGAAAAAGTTTGTTCAAAATTATCTTCAGGTGCTTTTTTATTGACAAAATTTACTAATATGCTGATTGAAAGCCTGTTCATAGCAGCCGTTTGGTCACCTTGAATTGCCACAGGACTAATGTCATAAGATTTTATATATCCGGAAAACACCAAATCGCCATTGCTTTCAACCAAATCTAATGTGGTTTGGGACATAAATTTATCTTTCAATGCATTGGTAAACAATTGTGACAACATTGGATTTACAATCATTGCCTTATTATCAAAATACTGTATCTCAACCGTTTTTACATCCGGAGAAATAGAAGCTCCGGTAAACGATAGAGAAGCTATACACCCTGTTAGAGAAAACAAGATGATAATAGGTAGTATAATAAGGTTAATTCCTTTTTTCATTGTATTTTTTATTTGGCTTTTTTCAATTAACAATTAGTAATGTGCAATTAACAATATTGGGACTGTATACTTTCCTCTTCCGTCTTCTGTCTTCGGACTTCCGACCTTGAACCTCTTCATTCACAATTCATAATTCACCATTTATAATTCTTTACGCCATTCTTAACTCTTAATTTTATATTCTTTAATTTTGCGGTACAGTGTCCTTTCTGATATTCCAAGGTCTTTTGCCGCATCTTTTCGTTTTCCGTTATGTTTTTTTAGTGCTTTATTGATTAATTCCTTTTCCTTTTCCTCTAATGAGAGGCTTTCCTCTACAATTTCCGGTTCTTCTATTTCTTGAGGAGTTGGCTTTTGTAATTCTGACAACTTTATATTATCCTCTTCTATATTAAAAAAACTTTCTTCATCTTCTTCCATTTGCAAATGGTTATGAAAATCATCTTTTTGATAACTTTTAATGATACTGTTTGTATTGGTATTATTATCAAAATTCATATTACCTGTCGTATTTTTAATAATCTCTACCACTACCTTTTTCAGCTCCGTTACATCATTACGCATATCAAAAAGTACCTTATACAAAATATCTCTATCTGAAATAGATTCCTTATCTTTTGATTTGTCATATAATACCGGAAGCTGACTTAAATCATTATTAGGCAAATACTTTTCCAAATGTTCTGCCGTTAATTCCCGTCCTTTTTCAATAATCGAAATTTGTTCTGTAACATTCTTCAATTGACGGATATTACCATGCCAACGATATTTTTTAAGCAACTGTTTTGCCTCTTCTGTAAGCTTTAACGGTGGCATGCGATATTCTTCCGCAAAGTCTGCCGAAAATTTCCTGAAAAGTAACACAATGTCATCGCCACGGTCTCTCAATGGCGGCACATAAATTGGTACGGTACTCAATCGGTAAAACAAATCTTCTCTAAACTTCCCTTCCTGTATAGCTTTGGGCATATTCACATTGGTGGCAGCAACAACTCTTACATCTGTTTTTAATACTTTGGAAGAACCTACCCTGAAATATTCACCACTTTCCAATACCCTCAATAATCGCACTTGCGTGGATAAGGGTAGTTCCGCCACCTCGTCTAAAAAAATTGTTCCCCCATTGACCTCTTCAAAATAACCTTTACGAGATTCCAACGCACCGGTAAACGATCCTTTTTCATGACCAAATAGCTCAGAATCAATCGTTCCCTCAGGAATAGCACCACAGTTTACGGCAATATATTTACCATGCTTTCGTGCACTCATCTGATGGATAATCTTTGGAAAAAACTCTTTTCCCACACCACTTTCACCGGTTATCAACACAGTAATATCCGTCGGTGCTACCTGCATCGCTGTATCAATGGCACGGTTCAATTCCACAGAATTTCCAATAATCCCAAAACGTTGTTTTATTGATTGTATATCCATTTTTTTGTTGTTAGCTGTTGGCTTTTGGTTATTGGCCTTTAGCTTTTTCAATTAGCAATTAATAATGAGTAATTAACAATTTTTTTCTCAGACCTCAGAGGTTTTCAAAACCTCTGAGGTCTTTGTGTTCACATCGAACAAATTTGTATCGAGATTCCTTAATTTTGCCCCCATTCATCATTCTTATCGAACTTTCGCATTTACATTTTTTTGATATGCCGAGATGAGTTTATTCATCCATTTATCAATTTCTTTATCTTTTAAGGTGCTTTCCTCTTTTTGAAGAACAAAACTCAAGGCATAAGACTTGGTACCTTTTTCCAATGCATCACTCTTGAATACATCAAATAAATTCACTCGTTTCAGCCAATTGCCTTTTTGTTTCCAAGCGATATCTTCCAATTCTTTGTAAGTAATTTCATCAGCTACTAACAATGCCAAATCTCTCCTTACTTCAGGGAATTTTGGGATTGGTGTATAAGACACTTTTTGTTTAGATACATAATCCAATATCAAATCCCAATCCAATTCTGCAAAATAAACCGTTTGTTTGATGTCCATCTTAGCCGATATTTTGCCATTCACCTGTCCTAAAACAGCAAACTGTTTTTTGTTTACCGATAAGGTTAATCCTTCTTCAAAAATATCATTAGAAAAATATGCTTGCTCAATTTCTTGGGTTTTTACCCCAATTCTTTCCAATACACTAACCACTTTTTGTTTCAACGTAAAGAAATCAGATGGAACGGACTTGCCTTCCCAACTTTCAAGGGTTTTCTTTCCGGAAATAATAATCGAAAGCAACTGTTTTTCCGAATAAGGTTTAAGGTCGTCTTCTGACTGGTTTTGACTTTCATCAAATGTATAAGATTTTCCAAACTCATACATTCTTATATTTTCTTGCTTTCTATTAATATTGTAAGCCACTGATTCCAAACCGGCAAAAAGCAAGGTTTGTCTTAACACATCCAACTCAGAACTTAACGGGTTAAGGATTTTGACACTATTTTTCTCTGAAAATGAGGTTAAATCTTTTAAATAACTACCTTTGGTCAACGAGTTATTCATAATTTCATAAAATCCTTGACTACTCAAAAAGTCAGATATTATATTTCTTACCTTATCCGGTTCAGGTGTTGGCGGATAAGATAATGAGGAGTTGATTTTTTCGGTAAACGTAATGTTATTAAATCCGTAAATTCTAATAATTTCCTCCACAATATCTGCTTCACGGGTAACATCTACCCTATAAGTTGGGACTTCCAACAATAACTCATCGGCATTTTGTTCAAGAATTGTAATCTCCAGGTTTTCCAATATGTTAATAATGGTTTCTGTTGGAATGTCCTGTCCTATCAAATCATTAATTCGAGTAGGACTTACTTTCACCTTTTTATTTTCAATTTTTTGTGGGTAAATATCAATGATTTCACTTGATATTTGTCCGCCGGAAATTTCTTTAATTAATTGCACCGCTCTCTTCAATGCATAAGGCAAAATATTGGGGTCAGCTCCTCTTTCATATCTGAACGAAGCATCTGTTTGCAATGCATGGTGTTTTGAAGATTTACGAATGGTTGGTGCATCAAAATAAGCACATTCAATAAAAAGTCGTGTAGTGGTGTTACTTACCCCAGAATCCTGTCCTCCAAAAATCCCGGCTAAACACATCGGTGTGCTATTATCATCACAAATCATCAAATCATTTTCTGTCAACTTTCGCTCCACACCATCCAATGTATAAAAAAGTGTTCCTGTTGTTAATTTTTTAACCCTTACAGTATTGCCAACAACTTTATCTGCATCAAAAAAATGAAGCGGTTGCCCAGTTTCCATCAATACAAAATTGCTAATATCCACAAGATTATTAATGGGCTGTAAACCTATTGCGATTAATTTGTTTTTCAACCACTTAGGCGACTCCTCTACTTTGAGATTTGTCATTGTAACACCCATATATCTTGGACATGCCTTAGTATCTTCTACTTTTATATCTATCTCTAAATCATGATTATCCACCTTAAAATCAGATACATCTTGAATATTTAAAGATAATGATGGTTTGTTTTCCAAGAAATTAACCGCAGCTTTTAAATCTCTTGCTACACCAATATGCGACATGGCATCAGAACGGTTAGGTGTCAATCCGATTTCAAAAACCACGTCTTCTTCCACATCAAAAACCGTTTTGGCTTCCGTTCCCGGCACTAAATCATCTGACAATACCATAATACCATCATGAGAATTACCCAAACCCAATTCATCTTCCGCACAAATCATTCCCTCAGACAATTCACCTCTGAGTTTTGATTTTTTGATAACAAAAGACTCATCTCCACTGTATAAAGTTGTACCAATGGTTGCTACCGGCACTTTTTGTCCTGCCGCCACATTAGGGGCACCACAAACAATATGAAGCGGTTTTTCGCCACCTACATTTACTGTGGTTACACTTAATTTATCTGCATTTGGATGTTTTTCGCACGTTAACACTTCGCCAACGACAATGCCCTGTAAGCCTCCTTTTATAGAAGATACTTTTTCGATTACCTCAACTTCCAGTCCGGTATTTGTAAGAATTTCGCCCACTTCTTCGGGGCTTTTGTCAATATTAATGTATTGTTTTAACCAATTATACGATATTTTCATGTGCTTATAATTTAATCCTGTTTTTACAGGTAAAATAAATCAGGCAAACCTGTTTTATTTACTCTTTTTCATATTCAAAATAACTTCAATTTACAAAGATACATTTTTTGTCAGTTTCTTTGATTAAATTTATGCAAAAATGACAGGAGTATTTTCGATAATTTTTGATATAAAGCATCAAAAGCCAATATTTATCTTAAAGAGAGATAAATATCGACTTTTAATAAACATTAAAAAGTTTTATTTCTGTGTATTTTATTCGTCCTTATTCCAATTTTTATCATAGGCATCAATGATATGTTTTACCAATTGATGTCGAACGATATCATCGGTTGTAAGATACACAAAATCTACTGCCTTGATATTTTTTAAAATTTTGGTAGCGTGGCTTAATCCCGATTTTTGTTTTCTAGGCAAATCCACTTGTGTTATGTCGCCGGTAACAATAAATTTTGCCGAAAGTCCCATTCTTGTTAAAAACATTTTGAGTTGTACCGGAGTAGCATTTTGAGCTTCATCCAAAATTACAAAAGCTTTATCCAATGTTCGGCCTCGCATATAAGCTAATGGGGCTATTTCGATAATACCTTCTTCCAGATAAGAAATTAGTTTTTTAGGGTGAATCATATCTCGCAAGGCATCATACAAAGGTTGAAGATAAGGATCTAACTTTTCGCGCATATCTCCGGGAAGAAAACCTAAATTTTCGCCGGCTTCCACAGCCGGTCTGGTTAGGATAATCCTTTTTACTTCCTTGTTTTTGAGTGCTTTTACGGCTAAAGCCACTGCGGTATATGTTTTTCCGGTACCGGCAGGTCCAATGGCAAAAAGCAGGTCGTTTTTTTGGATGCTTTCCACCATGCGATGTTGATTAGGTGTTCGGGCTTTTATAAATTTACCATGATTACCGATTAAAATGTGATCTGAGGCTTCTGTTTCAGTAAGATGAACATAATCAGAAGTTTCAAAAATCTGAGAAATATCCTGATGTGTAATCTTTCCAAATCGTTCTAATCCTGATAACAGAATATTAAACTTTTCTTCAAAATCATAAATATCTTCTCTTTTCCCTTTTATTTTCAGGGTATTTCCTCTTGCTACAATTTTTAAATGTTGATTCAATTCTTTAATTGAATGAATAAGCTTGTCGTTTACCCCATAAATATCAACAGGGTTAATATGATTTAAATCTATGATGTGTTCTGTTTCCAATCTAATCTACTGTTTTATTGATTTTTTAAAAATTCGATAAGCTTTTTCACGGCTTTTCCCCTATGAGAAATTTTATTTTTATCGGATAATTCAAAACGACTAAACGGAATGTCATATCCTTTGGGAATAAAAATAGGGTCATACCCAAAACCTTCACTATTATCGTAATTTTCAGATATTTGTCCTTCTGCAATTCCTTTGAAATAATGCCGCTCATCATTCAAATGCAAGGCAATGACAGTGGCAAAATGTGCATCTCTGTCACTTACCCCTTGTAGTTCTTTCATCACTTTTAAGATGTTATCCTTGGGTGTGCAATTTTCTCCGGCATATCGTGCAGAATAAACACCGGGGGCTCCATTTAATGCATTAATCATCAGTCCGGTATCATCCGCAAAACAATTGCATTGATATTTGTTGTAGATAAAATCTACTTTTGCCATGGCATTTTCTTCCAATGTTTCATAAGGTTCTTCAATATCGCCTTTGAATCCAATATCCGAAAGGCTTAAAATATTGAAAACACCCTCAATGGCTTTTTTTACTTCCCGAAGCTTGTGTTGGTTATTGGTTACAAATACAAGGTCTTTTTTATTCATTATGATAAGGTTCGTTATTAATAATTGTAAAAGCCCGATATAATTGCTCGGCAAATATCAAGCGAATGAGCTGGTGCGAAAAAGTCATCTTGGATAACGACATTTTTTCATTTACCTGACTTTTTAAAGATTCACTAACCCCAAAGGCTCCACCTACAATAAAAACCATTCGCTTGATGCCACGCAAAGATATGTTTTGAATTTTTTTTGCAAATGATTTAGAACGATAACTTTCTCCTTTTTCGTCCAATAAAATAATATAATCGTCTGGTTTTAGCAATTTTGATATCTTCTCTTTTTCTTCCGTCTTAATTTGTTCGGCAGATTTGTTCTTAGCATTCTTTACATCTTGAATTTCAATAATTTCAAAAGGTAAATATCGGCTAATCCGATTTTCAAAAACGGTTAATCCGTCAACTACATATTTTTTATTGGTTTTTCCAACTACCAGTAATGTTATCTTCATTGGATTTTATCTTCGACAAAAATTCTCAGGTGTAATCGGTTCTACTGACTTTATAGCAATCACTTTCAAAACACTTTCATAGTCTTCTGGGAAACCATCTTTTGCTTTTCCCATATTTTTCACCACCAATTTAGCCATTATAGGGGTATAAGGGGTAGATGTTTTGCCTACTTTTTGATTATAAAGGCGCATTAATTTTCCACTATCATCGTTAATCCAATAAATTTTTGAAGAACCACAAGGCTGAAATGCCTCAACTTCATGACCAAAAGTCAATAATCCTTTAATTGGTTTGTTTGTAAATTCAATGTTGTCATCTGATAACTTGGATAATTCATACATGGCTGCCAATTCTGAAGTTGATTTTTTTCCGTCTTTATCTAATAAGATTAACTTATTCTCTCCAACGGCATACATAAAGGTTGCACTTTTAGTTTTTAACACCACTTTTCCTCCATCTTTGGTAAAAGAAAAAGTTCCTTCTTCATTAAAATAACCATCTTTTGATGATAAATATAAATCGGATTTCTCAAAAGTTTTATCATTATTTAATTTTACTTCTGATACAATTCCGGGACAACTTGCACAAGGTAATAAACCTTGATATGTCCCATTCCAATCTAATGATATTTCGGCAGTATGCGAATCTGTGTTTTCTGTTGTTTGCTTATTTGATTTTTCTTGCTTGTTATTTTTAGGTGCATTATTGCAACTTGATAAGATAATAGCCACTAATAAGGTTAAAAAATGTATTCTTTTCATAATTGAAATTATTTTAATTAATTGATTTTTAATGTTTTATTTAATTTTTATTAATTTTCCTGTACGTAAAACGTGATTTTGTAAATCTGATAGGCTGTAATAGTAAATTCCGGTATTCAATTCAGCTAATTTTAATGTTGTTTCTCCTGTATATACTTTTATATGCTTTAAACAAGCACCCATAGGATTATAAATTTTCAATACAAACGGCTTTCTATTCTCCGAATGGATATTACAAGTAACTTTATCATTAAACGGATTAGGGTACAAATTTATTTTAACAGGCTTATTGGCTTGAAGTGAATTTGTTCCAATATTATCTTTAGGAATAATTCGGGTATAGTAAACATCCTGCCCGCCATTAATGGTATTTGCCCATGCCAAATGAGCTCCTTCATTGTCTGAAATCATATGGAAATAATCTCCCATTTTCCCTTGCTGAGGGTAGCCAATTGAAGGGTCAAAAGCAATTGAAATCGGTTGGTTTTCAGACCACGTTTCTCCTTGATCTATTGAAAAACTATAATAAAGTTTGGAATAGAAAGTAAAATTCGGTGTATCTCTTGTGTCTAACCATACCACATCAATTCTTCCATTAGGAGCTACCGACATGGTACCAAACCATTGAATTTTATTAGAGGTATCTGTGTTGATACGAATAGGCGGCTCAAATGTTTTTCCTCCATCTGTACTTTTGGCAAACATTACATCTCCTTCATCAAATGCAGAAATGCGATTAACCGATGCTAAAACATACACATTATTATGTCCGGGACCATTTGATACATCAACATCTATCCATGCTTGCCCTAATAATCCTTGGGGATTTACTTGTGTAAAACCACTTAAATGTCCATCTAAATCAACTATTGTAGTTTGTTCCCATGAAACAGATTGAAGCGGATTGGAAGCTGAGCTTGATTTTAACACAGTAATACCATTATTGCCTTCTCCTACGGCATATAAATTTCCATCAGCATCTACAGCTAATGTCCCCCAAACAGGATCTTCGGGAACTTGAGAACAGGCTTCAAAACTCATACTGTTGTCAGTAGATCTTGTGAAATTATTATCATTACAACTTGAATAATACTGATTCCAAAAAGAATAGTTGTATCCGGCACTTAACCCCTCTGTTCTGTCAATTTTCATCCATTGTTTATCACCTCCCTTTGCCGGAACAGGCTCTCCAAACACAAATTCACCATCATCAATCTTAAAAACATCACATTCAAACGTTTCTTTCAAACTATTGTAATAAAAATTGCCATTTTTATCGAAATCCAATACAGGGTCAGAACGAAATACGCCCGGTGTCAGCACATCCGGAAAATGCCACGTTTGTCCACCATCATTAGAATATCCATAACCGGCTTGCCTAAAATTACTTTCAATGGTATTGAAATGTCGCCAACCAATAATTATTCGATTAGGATTGGTTGGGTCTATTGCTATGGATGGCTCATTAGAAGCATCTCCAACAATATTATCTCCATTTTCATCCACATTTACTTGTCGGGTAAAATAAAAAGAAGTGTCCACTCGATAAGCTTTTGAACGCGGCATAGTATCTCGCTTTACCGGAATATAAGGGTCGTGTAATACTTCTCTATGCATTCGATTTAATCGCTCTCTTCTACTTTCTTGTCCAAACAAATAATTGGGAAACACCAACAAAACAAACACAATCAAAAGTAATGTGTTTGTGATGAATTTGTGATGTGATATTTTCATGATTTTCAATTTATGAAGATGTTTATCTTAAAGCAATGCAAAGATTGAATTTTTTTGGGAATTATTCATTAAAAAAACAATAATCTTTAGATTAAACCTTTCTTTGTAAGCATTAAATATCAAAAATCATGCTAAAGGTTTATTGCTATTGGAGTTAGCCTTTGGCTATTGGCTTTTTTTCTCTTTTCTAAATTCATTTTAAGTTTTTCCTCAAACCTTCAAGGTTTTTTTTAACCTTGAAGGTCTTTGTCTTGCTTACCTATTAGTTTTGAGGTTTTTCGAAAAGAGAATGGGCTTTATTATTTTTTGATTGAAAAACAATACTTTACATATCCCAAATTTCCCCACTATTTAACAAATCATCAACATTTTTGATATTAGAGGTTGCTTTCTGGCTTTCAATCTGTGCTTCAAAAAGTTCATCATAGGAATCATCGTTTACCGCCCTGATTACACCAAAAACTGCCGGAAATTCTGGTGGTGCTAATTTTACCAATTTAAAATGTATAGATGAATCAACCGTAGTGGCATCATGTACTAAAATATCTTCTTCTGTAACTCCATTTTCACCAATTACAGCCACTTCAATCTCATTTTTTTGGTTTAATATCAATCCTTTTTCCTTATTTTTACCAAAAAGCATGGGTTTGCCTTGTTCTAATATCAACTGAGCATCATTTCGAGTTTCTCTTGATGTGATTAAATGGTGTGTATTATCATTAAAAATCACACAGTTTTGCAGAACTTCTATCACAGAAGCTCCATTATGGTCTGATGCTTTTTTCATGATCTCAGTTAATAAGCGAATATTATTATCAAGACCTCGTGCAAAAAATGTGGCTCTTGCTCCTATGGCTAATTCTCCCGGAATAAAAGGACTTTCAACTGTTCCATAAGGTGAAGTTTTTGTTACTTTTCCCTTTTCACTGGTCGGAGAATACTGCCCTTTTGTCAATCCATAAATTTGGTTGTTGAATAACAACAAGTTGAGGTTGATATTTCTGCGGATAAAATGGATAAAGTGGTTTCCTCCAATAGCCATAGAATCGCCATCACCGGATATTACCCAAACACTCAATTCAGGATTGGCTAATTTTACGCCGGTAGCAATGGCTGCTGCTCTTCCGTGAATGCCGTGAATACCATAGGTATTCATATAGTAAGGAAACCTCGAAGAACATCCTATTCCGGAAACTACCACATAGTTTTCTTTCTTAAACCCCAATTGAGGAAAAACTTTTTCTACCGCTTTTAATATCGCATGGTCGCCACATCCCGGGCACCATTTAACCATTTGATTACTTTCAAAATCTTTGGTTGTTAGCGTATAATCACTTTTTGGAATGCTTATTTTACTCATACTATTTTGTTTTTCTATCAATAGGATTATTTATTTTCTAAAATACGATGAAATTCATCTGTTAATTCGGATTCCAAAAAAGGCAATCCTTGCACTTTATTGTATTGTAGATAATTGTATTCAGGATATTTCATCCTTAAATAGTTCACAAACTGCCCTTTATTCAATTCAGCCACCACAATTTTCTTAAATCGTTTAAAAATTTCTCCTGTATTTTTCGGTAATGGGTTAATGTATCCGAAATGAGCGTGACTAACAGATTTACCCTCTTTTTGTAAAGAAATAACAGCGTTTAATACAGCCCCTTTTGAACCTCCCCAGCTCACTACTAATAAATCACCCTCATTTTCTCCTAATATTTCTTGATTAGGGATGTAATCAGCTACTTTTTCTACTTTTTGTTCCCTATTATCCACCATAATCTGATGATTGATAGGATCGGTAGAAACATCACCGGTGATGTCTGATTTTTCCAATCCGCCGATGCGATGACGCAAACCTTCCGTTCCCGGAATAGCCCACTGGCGGACTAATTTCTCATCTCTTAGGTAAGGCTTATAATTTTCGTCATTGGCTTTGGCAATAGGCGGAACAATGTCAGGTAAATCTGCCATTTTGGGGATTTTAAATAATTGGGAACCATTTGCCAAATAACCGTCAGTTAATAAAATAACCGGAGTCATGTGCTCAAGTGCCAATCTTGCCGCTTCAAAAGCATAATAAAAGCTGTCTGCCGAAGAAGTGGCTGCCAATACAATGCAAGGTGCTTCGCCATTTCGTCCGTAAAGGGCTTGCATAAGGTCTGCCTGCTCCGATTTTGTCGGCAATCCGGTTGAAGGGCCTCCACGTTGTACATTTACAATTACCAAAGGTAATTCCATAATCACGGCCAAGCCTATGGCTTCACTTTTTAGGGATAAGCCCGGTCCTGAAGTTGTGGTTACAGCCATATTTCCGGCATAGGCAGCACCTATGGCAGAGGTAACACCGGCAATTTCGTCTTCAGCCTGAAAAACCCTTGCACCTAAAGATTTATGTTTGGTTAATTCTTGAAGAATTTCTGTTGCCGGAGTAATCGGATAAGAGCCTAAAAATAATTTTCGTTTTGATTTTTCCGCTGCAGCTAATAATCCCCATGCTGTAGCGGTATTTCCTGTGATATTTCTATACTTCCCTTTTTCAATTTTAGCAACAGGCACTTCTAATTGTGAAGCGATTAATTCAACATTTTCGGCATAAATATATCCGGCTTCCATTACTTTTTTATTCACATCAATCAAGAGCGGTTTTTTCTTGAATTTTGTTTCTAAAAAACGAAAAGCAGCATCAAATTTACGGTCGAAAAGAAAAAACATCATTCCTAAAACAAACATGTTTTTTGACTTTAGGGCGGTTTTCATATCAATGCTCATGCCTTTCAAAGCTTCTTTAGACAGTGTTGTGATAGGTGAAGCAATGAGTTGATAGTTGCTCAACGTTTCATCTTCCAACGGGTTGCCTGTATAGCCGGCTTTTTCGATGTATTTATCAATAAAACTGTTCTTGTCCACAATGATAATTGCACCACGTTTTGCCCATTTCAAATTCGCTTTGAGTGATGCGGGGTTAAAAGCCACCAACACATCACACAAATCTCCTGAAGAGTAAATTTTATTATCTCCCATGTGAATTTGAAAACCGGAAACGCCGGATACTGTATTTTGTGGTGCTCTAATTTCGGCAGGATAATCAGGAAATGTTGCCAAATCGTTACCTGAATATGCAGCTGTAGTTGAAAATAACGATCCAATCAACTGCATTCCGTCTCCGGAATCACCCACAAATTTAACAACAACATTGTTTTTTTTGATTTTGTTGTTTTCTTTAGTGCTCATCTCATTAATTATTAGTAGATTTTAAACAAATATATCCATTTTCATGAAAAATATTAACATCTACATAAAATAATACGTTTAATATGATTAAAATGGAAGTAATCTAAATAATAAATAAGTGTATAATTTTGATTGTCAATATTATATATTAAATCAAATAAAGACACTCTATTAATAAAAACTTAGAGAAAGAATAAAAAAATGAAGAGATGCTTTATAAAGAGGTATGTTTTTTTACAAGATGACTAGTCCTGAATAAGCGTTACAGATTTATAGGACAAAAATACAAATTAATTTAATTAGATAGTTATCGGGCTAGCCCGATAACTATCTTTTCTTT